>ULQR01025027.1_pt1 | contig 21351 bp, 18 predicted proteins | sample 1954711 | NCBI WGS metagenome assembly ULQR01 (sample SAMEA4835661, study PRJEB28245) | human gut metagenome | biome: gut microbiome; material: fecal sample | place: Denmark | collected 2008
GCCAATTGTCTTCGTGATATCGGTACAACAGCCGGGCAGATCGTATCCTGTTACCGTTCTTCCATCTTTCTCTCCTGCGATCGTCCACTGTACCTCAGCATTTTTATTGAGGTCTGGATCAGCAAAGGCGGGCACGCGGACTTTCACTCGGTTGAAGACCTTCTGTCTGAATATCTGAACAAGGAGAAAAAACGCTGGAAGATCCTGTTGGGCACTGACACGATGGTTGATTCCTATCTCCGTGTTCTCGCGGTCGCCTGTGCGATCGGACATTTTAATCTTACCGACATGTATGGGGAAAATTATCTGGAAGATGACTGTAAGAAGCTGATTGCTTTCTTTGATAGGCAGAGCAGACGCCCCGGCGCTGACAATCTGTTCGTGGATCTGTTTGCGGCGATGGATGAACTGACCGATGACGTAGATGATCCGATACTGGAACTGCTCCATGATCCGGAGACTTCCACCTCTATCGAGCCGGAAGCTGTGAAAACATTCCGGACACTGGAAGCGGATGAGCGGTATGCATATATGGCCGCATATATGAAGATCAGCGCGGATCCGGAGGAAGTCTATCTCCGGATGCTTGTCAGTGCGGGGATCGCCACTGCCGATGAACAGAAGAAGCTGGATGACCTGATCACTAAAAAAACTCTGCATGAGGCATCGCTTCCTCCGACTGCCTGGCTGATCGATCCGGTCTTTCCGGATATTATAAAGGAATACATTGTATCCTACGCAGTAAATGAACGGGACCTTGACCGTTTTACAAAGCTTGCACGGGCAAATTCCGTCCTGGGATTGTCTGCGTTTCTTTCGCGTGCGCTTGAGGACTGGCCAGCAAATAAGAAGCTTCAGAAGATTGCCGTGACACCTCCGGGGGAGGTTTTAAATTATTTCGAATATTATGTCGGGCTGCTTGGCAATGTAAGGAATGTGGATGATCTGAAGACCGTCGAGCATGTACTTTTATCCAGTGAGCCGCTCTTCCAGCGCTATGAATTGGAACTCTGGAAGCGGATCGCGGTCGTTCTGACTGAGCGAGGTGACATCGACCGGCTTTTTGAGAGCGGACAGCATTTTATTACCTACCTGAAAGACCGCATCGGCAAGGTATCTCTCCGAAATGAATGGATTGAGGTCATGGATGCATATTGCGTCGGGTTACATAATGCGGAAGCAGTCGAAAAGTTTGGCTCTTTGCTGGAACAGTGCTGCGACGTTGAAAAGATGCTGCCGGAAAATTTGGAAGTGGGTGAATTTTGCTGCGAAAAGTATGGGTTGCTGCTGCATCTGAAATATTATGAAAATTCTAATGCTGATCTCCGCCCTGAGTGGGAAAAGATCGAGTTTTTTCTGAATAAATATGGCAATCCGGAAACGATGTGCCGGACTGCCACGAAGTATGCAGACGATTATATCCATTCTCTGATCTGCGGAAAAGATTCCCGGTCTCTCCTGCTCAAGTTGAAGCAAGTATCCGATACGATCGGGCGCAGATATAACATGTGCAAGGCGATAGAAACAGCTGCGCTTTGTATTGCAAACATTTTTGCGGGTCAGACCGGAACCTCTCATGAAAATGATCTGGAAATGTATGAATGTCTGAAACAGTATCTGGAGCTTTTCCCGGATTCTAAGGTGATCCGGATGTCATTGATCCGGACGAGCGATATCATTTATTCCCAGACATCCGGATACCGACGGGTTCCCGACAGACTTCTCGCACAGGCGAAGAACTGGTCTGCAAAGTACCCGGATGAGATCGAGTTTCAGGAAGCATATTTCGGTCTTCTTCTCTCCCGCCTGCAGTTTGCTCAGGCGCAGGATAAACGGAATGAGCAGCGGAGGATTTTCCGGGAGATGAAGGATGTGGCTGAAAAGGCGGACTATTCGGTGTATAGGGAACGGAATCAGATGATGGAGACTGTGCGGCTTTTGGAACGGTTGTATGGGTATTAGAAATTTACTTTCGCAAGAATCCCATTGTCCTTAATAAATGGACAAGACTTTATCACAATATACAAGACCTGACCGTGATATTTTCTCACAAATGATGTGACCGTTAAAAAAGCAGGAAATCACATCTTACGATGCAATTACCTGCTTTTTAACTCTCAAACGTTGGTTATTTTTATTCAACCATCATATTCCGCCTCTCCACAATGCCCAAAACCCATGCTATAAAAACTATAACAAGCATTGCAAGCATCAAATAATTTGCACGAATTATCAGAGTTGATGAGATTTTTTTATTGCCATAAACCAAATGATTTACATAATATAACAAACCATACAGCATATTGGAGAGTACTATTCCAATCAGCAAAGTAATTGCAGCCAAGCGATACACACTGACAGCTCCAATGTTTTGCAATACAGAGGTCGAGAATACGATTCCGCCAATAAAGGTGAGCACAATCGAAGCAAAGATTCCAAGAATAGCGATATATTCCCGCTGCTGTTTTCCAAGTTCTTCAGATAAGGTATTTTGAATTTTTATTGCCTCTTCTATTTTAGGTTCAATCACATTGATTCGAGACTTTACATCCAGAATGGCCTCTTCACCCAAAGTTTTTCTGTCTCCTTCTTCCGAATATGTAATTCTGGCAATGTCCAGGCTGACATGGTCATATAATTTACGTATGCTGTTACTAATATCTATTTTTTTGCCTGTTGAATCTAGGTTTCTACCTGGTGTATATTTCTTGCGAATCATTGACAGGTTCTGTCCTAATACATTGATATCTCCAAGATCTGTATTTTTTCTTATTGCCGTCAACACTGAGAAAATATCGGAATAAAAATGTCTGAAAGATTTTTCAGGTTCCTCTGCCCAGTAGAGAGCTTCCAATCTGGAATACATTTTCGCGCGAATACTTTTATCTTTTAACAATTCCTGATTATAAGCCAGCTCAAATAAAATATCCCGAAATTCTTTCCGCTGTAATTCTTCTTTTGATGTATCCATTTAACCAACTTTCCTGATCAAATCGACTGGTATCTCCTGATGATTCCCTTTTCCGTTGGCATATATCTGATCCCAGGCTCCACCTAGTTTATGTGTTTCGTTTACCAGATCCCAAGGAAAAAGAGCTCTTTTTTTCTCTACTATTTCGTTAATTTCTATAATATCTTTTTCTGGTAGATCAGGTGCTTTTTCCAAAATGGAAATTGGCATGGCCCCAAATCCACAATAATAATAGTATACATTCGGTACTACCGGACCAAACTGCCATGCTTCAATCGTGTCTGAGAATGCCGCCTCTCCCTGTCTTAAAAAATCTCGTTGGATATAATACAGAATTTTTTGCAGCTGAAGGTTACTAATAGGTTCTCCGTCATTGATACACTTTGTCACAATATATTTTGATAATTCAAGTGCAGAATACATCCATCCACCTCCTCGCGCTATTTATGTTTTGTATCCTCATAGTAACATTATATTGTCAAAAAGTCAAGTTTTTGTAGAACATATGTTCTGTATTCTTTAAAGTCACCAAGTCCGGCACCAATGCTCTCCGCACCGCTGCCGGACTAAAGTCACCATCATCATTCAATTTTACCATATAACGAAAGCTACCCTGCTTTCCACAAGCTTTCTTAATATCGCGCTATCTCACACAAATTTCGGACAAATAAGTCTCGGCAGCCACAGGATCAGATCTGGCATTAAAAGGATAACACTCAAAGTGATAATTACTGCCCCTAACATCACGCCAACATCTTTAAAAGTTTTCTGCGGCTCGATTCCCGATATCTGGCATCCGATCAGGAGGCACAAACCGTAAGGTGGTGTTACCATGCCAATTGCCAACACCAGACAGATAATAATTCCAAGATGTGTCGGATTTAATCCAAGCGCTAAACCAGTTGGTACTACGATCGGAACAAAAATGCAGATTGCAGGCGTTGCGTCCATAAAGCATCCTAGTATCATAAACAATGCTATGACAAACAAGATATATTGCCACTGAGACATATTCAAGCTGACGATCAGATCCTGAACCAGCTTGCTTACCTTAAAATAAGCCATCAGATATCCGAATGCACCGGCTCCTGCAATACAGAACAGGCTGGTCGCAGTCCCTTTTGCTGTCTGGACAAAGATTGGACCAAGATCAGCAATCGTTAATGTCTTGTCCACAAATAATGTGATGATCAGGCTATACACTACCGCCAATACAGCACTCTCTGTCGCTGTACAAATGCCAGTCAGTACACCCCCGATAATAATAAGCGGCATAACCAGCACGAGAGCAGATTCCTTCAACGCAATTACAAAATCGCTGAATTTTTTCTTTTCTTCTCTCGGATAATCGTATTTTACTGCATAGTAATAAGATACTCCCATCATGGTAAGTGCCAGGATCACTCCAGGAACGATTCCTGCAATAAATAGCGCCTGAACACTCGCCCCACTGGTAGATGCATAAATAATCATGATCAAGCTCGGAGGAATGATCTGTCCGAGCACAGAGGACGTGGCTGTTACCGCTACAGTAAAGGCTTTAGGATAGCCTCTGTCCTGCATGGCAGGGATCAGGATTGATCCAACACCGGATGTATCCGCTACTGCCGATCCTGAAACGCCACCAAAAAGAAGACTTACTAAAACATTAATATGTGCCAGACCACCTCGCATATGTCCAACGATCGTCGATGCAAGGTTGATCAGCTTATCCGTTATTTTACCGGAATTCATCAGATTGCCGCACAGCAGGAAAAATGGAATTGCAGTAAGAACAAAGCTGTCGACACCGGCAAACATTTTTTGAATGAGCTGTAAAAACGGAAGATCCGTACATGTCATAACCACAACGACCGATGAAAGGAACAGTGAAAAAGCCAGCGGCAGTCCGAAAATCATCAATGCGATCATGAGAATAAAAAGCAGCGCAATTGGAAATATATTCATTCTGCCACGTTCTCCTTTCCAGTAACTTCTTTCTTAAGGCATTCCAGCACATACCAGATCATCAGGACTGCCGACACGGGCATCGAAGCATATTGGATATCTGCCGGCCATGGCAGTGTGATCATGGTTTTCGATGCGCATTTGATGCAGTATTCTGCACCGCCGTATATCAAAATAGTGGCGCAGACCAGCATCAAAAAGAGGATCAGGATCCGAAATATTTTTCTGACCGGTTTCGGCAGTTGTGAGGTCAGCATATCAAGAGTTAAATGTGTTCCCTCTTTTACTGCAACCGCAGATCCTAAAAATATGATCCATACAAAGCATAGGCGGACAACTTCCTGACTCCAACTGAGTGGAATCTTCAGGACAAATCTTGAAAGGACCTGCATAAAAGTTATCGCTACCAACAGAGTCATAAGCACCAGGAGGATCTTTTCAACGATCCCTCCTAAAAAACGAGATATTTTATTCACCTTCACGCATCCTTTCTTATGAACGCAATCTTATTTCCTCGAATTCTTTTGACTTCAACACTATCTTATGATTCCTGGAACTCCTTGATAATGTCTGTCAGTCTGGTTTCCTCTCCAAAATCATTAAATACAGGAGATACCGCATCAAGAATCGGCTGTTTATCAATCTCTACTTCTTTCAGACCAAAATCGTTGACCATAGTTTCTTCTGCCTTTTTACCATAATCTTCTTCCAGCTGGCGAGCATCTGGAGTTGTTTCTTCCATCGCTTTTACAAGGGCATCCTGAAGTGCTGAATCAAGGCTGTTAAAGCATTCCGCGTTCATGAATACCGGGCGCACCGTAATCTCATGCTCAGTTTTTGTCAGGTAAGGCGCTACCTCATAGAATTTTGCAGAAAGGATCGACGGCATCTCATTTTCCATTCCATCGCAGAGTCCGCTGGAAAGTGCAGAATATGTTTCTCCAAAAGCGACCTCTACAGGAAGGCATCCAACAGCTTCCCACACCTTGAATTTTAATTCAGATGCAGCCAGGCGAAGTTTAAATCCTTTTAACTGAGAAATATCAGTGATCGGTTCCTTTACGCTCAGTACATTTCTCGTAGATCCACCCCAGTAGGAAAGGATCTTAATGCCGGTTTCATCCTCGATAACATCAGCATAATCTTTTCCCGCCTGTCCGTCCAGCGCTGCACTCCACTGTGCTTTATCTTTAAATAAGAATGGAAGCGCAAACAGCTGGAGTTTTTTACTGTAAGTTGTGCCAACACTGGGATCCACAATACACATATCCAACGTACCTGTTTTCACCTGTTCCAACAGCTCAGCTTCCGTTCCCAGCGTTGCATCGGAATAGTTCTCAATAATCAAACGTCCGTTGGAATATTCCTTTGCTTTCTCGATCAGCTCCTCTGTTGCTTCATTCCACGGATGATCGCTGGTCATTGCGTTTCCAATTTTTAATGTTACAACTTCCCCGGACGTACTGTTATCAGATGTTTTCTCTGTTTCTGTTGTGTCCTGCTGCACTGCACTCGTTTCTGTGGTTTTTGTTGATGATGTTCCACCACAAGCCGCCAGACTTGCTGTCATTGCTGCTGCTAAAAGGACCGCGATACTCTTTCTCATATTGATTTCCTCCTCTTTATTTGTTTACACAATATTTTTCTAATACACTTCTATTTACCTCAACACCAATTCCCGGCGCCGTCGGTACTTCCACATACCCATCCGTAAATCGTACACCATCATTGATAAGATCCAGGCGGAACGGATGGCTTGACTGATCATATTCCACCAGCATTTCCTGTGGTTTGTCCCTGAGAGGTGTTGATGGCAATGTAGCGATAAACTGCAGGGATGCTGCCAGACCTACACCGGATCCCCAAACATGTGGGATCAACATCGTGTTATATGCCTGACAAATTGCTGCGATCTTTTTACATTCCGTAAAGCCACCGCTGCTGCAAAGATCCGGCTGATAAATATCCAGGGCACCTTCTGCCAGCCAGTCTTTAAATGCAATCTTTCCGAATATCTCCTCTCCTGCCGCAATATAGGAGCCGGTCAGGTTCCGGATTGCTTTATAACCAGCAATATCCTCCGGTGCAAGCAGTTCTTCATAAAATTCCAGTTTTTCAGGTTCCAGTGCCAGAAGAAGTCTTCTCGCTTCTGCCTGGCTATAAGCGCTGTTAAAATCAGCCATCAACATCACATCATAGCCAACTGCTTCCCGAACGGCTTTGATATACTCAATATCCGTATCAACGCCAAATCCTGTCTTTAACTTCATTCCGCGGAAACCTTTTTTGATATATCCCTTTGCTTCTTCAATCGCGTCATCCGGATATCGTCTTCCTTTTTTCCTGTAAAAACCAGTTGCATAAGCTTTTACAGATTCTCTGAAATTTCCACCCAGGAGTTTGCTTACCGGCTTTCCAAGGTGCTTACCGATCGCATCCCATAAGGCGATATCAACACCGCTCAGCGCATTTACCGCTGCACCTTGTTGGCCAAATGGTCTGGCAATATTATAAAGCTGCTCCCACATAACCTCGACATCAAAAATATCCCGTCCTATCATATACTGGGCATAACAGTTTTCAATAAACGCTGCTGCGACTTCCGGTGGCTGCATACCATGACAAAGGCACTCGCCAAAACCACTCTCACCATCTTGACATACAACTTCTACGATAACAGAACTCCTGTTATAGACCCATCCCTGTGAAAACGAAAATGGTTCCTCTAAAGGTGCTTTGATTACATAAGCTTTTACTTCTTTAATTTTCATTGCTGCACATAACCTCCCTCTCATTAGCTGGATATTTATATGATATATTATATGTTATAACATATGAGAGTGATAAAACTCTTAATTGTTTTTGCACCCTCCCCTCTCGGAAACCGATCTGGAACTAAGCATTTCCCAGATTGGTTTCCGTTGCCACTAGATGAATCCGCATATTGGCAACTGCTTTTTCTGCGTCTTTATTTTTGATACTCTCATAAATATTTCTGTGATAGTGATATTTCTGTTCAATACAGTAATCTAACTGTGACGCTGCAACAATACTCTTTAAAAGCATTGGACTATACGAAGTAACAATTGCTATCAGCATTTCGTTCTTTGTAGATTTGGCCATTTGCAAATGGAATTCAAGATCGCTGCGATAATATTTCTCATCCATTATTTCAGAGCTTTCCATAATGTTCAGACAAGCTTCCATCGCCTTTAAATCTTTTTCGCATGCCCGTGAAGCCGCCAGTCTCGCACAAGCTTCTTCCACAATCTGACGAACCTCTAAAATATCGCCCGTTGTACAATCCCTCTGTATTATCATATCTGAAATAGATCTGGCCATTGCATTCACACTATTATCAAGAACATAAATTCCTTTACCGTGGATCCGCTTTAAAAAACCTCTGATCTCCAGGGATTTCACCGCTTCTCGGACAGTTACCCGGCTCACACCGAAGCGCTTTGTCAATTCCCCTTCGCTGGGCAGATAATTATACTCGTCATATTCGTGGTTCTTTATCATTTCAACAATTTGTTGTTGTGTTTTTTCAACTAGACTCATTTTGCATCACTCCATCTCTTATTAGTTATAATATATCATATAAGTTCTACAGGAACAATTGGCATATATTTCAAATCTGTCAATTGTTTTTTGTTCATTTTTACTATTTTCCGCTATTAAATATTCGTTTTTCCTCTATTCCACCTCCATCCCATTCCTCCCATTATACCTCAAAAGCACCTCCCGCTTTCGATTGATCGACACCTCCGTGTATATCTGCGTTGTAACAATACTGCTGTGCCCCAGAAGCTCCTGTACGTCGCGGATCCCGGCCCCGTTGTTGAGAAGCTGGGTTGCAAAGCTGTGCCGCAGGGAATGGGCTGTCGCGTTCTGGTTGATCCGGGCCGCTTTCTGGTACTTGTAGAAGATATTTTCGATGCCGTATATCGACATGCGGCTCCCAAGACGGCTCGGGAACAGCGATGAGTCTCGGACTGATCTCGTTCCCCTGATTCTCAGCCACATGTCGATTTTCTGGCATACGACCGGTGAAGACAAAAACAGGATCCGTTCCTTATTCCCTTTTCCGTGGATCAGAACAGACTGGTCTTCTGTCCGATAATCTTCCACGTTAAGAGCTGCTGCCTCTCCCACACGAAGTCCCAGACTGAATAGCAGCTCCAGGACACACATGTCACGCAGCGCCAGCCAATTCTGGTATTCTGATCCCGCATTCTGAAAGTTGTTGGTTGCCATCGCCAATAGTCTCTGGATCTCGGTCCGTTCCAGTGTCTTTGGAAGTGTCTTCGGGATCTGGAATTTTCTCGATGAAAACCGGAAGAATCGCTCATGAATCTCATAGCTGTCCTCTAGGAAACGAAAAAACTGCCTGAGCGATACATATTTTCTCCGGATAGAACGCGCACTCAGGCGTTTTTTCTTCTGCAGATATGTAAAATATGACAATGTTGTCTTATCGTTCCACTCAAATATCTGCTGCGCTTCACCCCACCGTAAAAGATCATGGAGATCGCACTCATAAGCTTTCAATGTGTGTTCCGACAAGTTTCGCTCAACTTTGAGCTCTCTTCTGAAATTTCGAATTTCCTGTGCCATTTGTTCCGCATCCATCTGCATGTTTTATCCTCCCATAAAATGTTTTTATATAGAAACATCTTAGCGTAAGGAGACAGATCTGTGTTTATCTGGAATAATATTATCCGATTTTTGTCAATATTTTAGCTATCATGTGACATGTTTAGTCGATATAAGCACATGCGATACTTTGAATCTATGAATGCTCGGAAATCTTTATATCGATGACCTGATATTGTTTGTCTTCAATTATCTTGTATTTTTTCTCACCCATGATATAATCTTAAAAGCAAATAACTAATAGGAGCTTATAGTATTATGTCAATCAGCGCAATCAATACTAATAGTCGTGAACCTTGGATCGACTGTGCCCGCGGTATCGCAATTCTTCTTGTTATTGTAGGACATACCGTATCAGGTGTATTAAGCGGAGCAATTTATTCTTTTCACATGCCTCTCTTTTTCATTTTCAGTGGGATCACATTAAAACTGTCTTCCACAAATGATCAGTTTGTTCGCCGGACTGAGCGCAGCTTTAAACAGCTGATGGGACCGTTCTTCTTGATCTACGGAATTCAAACCCTTATTTATCTGTTCCGTCATTTATCCAATATTCTTCAGGATCATTCCTTCCTCATGGAATATCTGAATCAGCGTATTTTGACCGGTGTATTTTCCAGTGGTGTATCTATTTCTGTGTTGAATGCGACTATTTTATATATTGGAGTCATCTGGTTCTTTCCTGCACTTTTCATTAGTAGAACTATTTTTGATTATCTTCATCTTAAACTTACAACAAAGCAGCTCCCATTATATTGCCTTCTGCTTTCTATCATTGGCATGTTAATTGGGCAGATCCAGGCTCTTCCATTCTCTTTTGATATCGTATTGGCGATTTTGCCTTTATTTTATCTTGGCTCACAATTTCGTTTTTTTTCAGATAAAGAATTCACCCATCCGGAAGTTATTTTTATATACCTTTTTGTGGGGATTGTTTCTGATCGCTACCTATATTGGTGGAAAGCACTGCCTGGAACTCTCACTCAGACGTTATCCGGCTTACCCGCTTTGTTTTATCACCGCGATTGCAGGCACATTAATGGTATCCGAGTTCAGTGTGATCTGCTGTAAGTTCAGTTTTTGTTCAATACCTCTTCAATATATCGGGAAGAATTCTTTATATCTTCTTTGCATACACACTCTTGAATGGGACTATCTGACAAAACTCTGGAATATTCATCCCAATCAGTACATTTGTACAATTGTAAGAATTCTGCTTGATGTAGGCATCCTGATACTTTTCACGTCCATCCGGGCCATTTTTTCCAGGTTTCATAAAGATACTTCGGAATAAACCATATCTTAGTTAAAAAACAGGGACCGCTATAATTTTTTCAGCAGTCCCTGTCTTTTGATCTTCACACTTTATGATTCCCCCAAAACTGATATCCTTTCTTAATTCCCCCAGCCGCCACCGCCAGCACAAACGGATCATACGCCACATCCATCAGGTGATGCGCGATCACACAGTTGACTGCGATCAATGCTACTGCATACTGGAAATACAGATTCTTGTTATTTTTCCTGCAGCTGTAGAAAAACAACGCCATCACGGTCAGAAAGAGTACCAGTCCCCATGTCAGTAAAAGATTCACATAGGAGCAGTCAAGGAAAAAGTATTCTTCCTTGAGGTTCAGCGTTCCGCCGCCTCCGTTCATCTCGATCCTCTGGCCAAAGAGTTTCAGACCATAGTCTTCAAAAGCTTTTTTCCCTAATTTCAGCCTCGCGATCAATGTTCCATCCGCCTTTGCCCAGAAACTGCTTCCCGTATTATAAAAGTATGTGCATGCGATCGAGATTACAGCAAGGATCGGCATCACCATACATCCAAGTCTCTCCCATGATCGCTCCCAGGCTCTTTTGATCCTGCGACTGCAGGCTGAATGGCCTGATATGAAATTTCCGACTCCGAAAAGGAGCGTGGTCGCCAGGATGCTTCCTGCATCGATTCTCGCATTGCAGTAGTCATACACCAGCCAGGCCGCCAATATTCCGATCAGATAATGGATCTTTTTCAGATCCTTTCCTTTCAGATAAAAGAAGGTAAGGAGCCAGAAAAACACATGTGCACCACAATCGGTTGGATAAATAATTCCGAACGAATTCCGGATTCCCCTGTCTCCTGCCTTATACTGCAGATTTTCTATTACTCCCCACATAGATGCAAAGAATGCAAGAAATACAATGCTTCCAACGACCAGAAGATAGATCTTTAAAATCTTTTCAAGAGGTACCCGGTAACTTCCTGCGATCAGCACCAGCCATATCAATGGATACACATAATGATTTTTATACAATCCAATGGCACTCATCACTCCGGCTCCGACAAGGAGCAGAAGAGAATTCATGCTGTATTCGCCATAAAGCAGTATTTTGACCGCAATGCACAGGAGCGAGATCAGCATACAAAGCGCCTGGACCATCTTCGACATTGGAAACATCGTCGTCGCCCAGACTGCCGTTGCCAGGTACATCGCATATCCGACCAGAAACACAGTCTCACCGTTTGATGGATCCGCCAGCCGATCCTGATACCAATTTTTTAGCCATTTTATTTTTTTTACCATATATTCCTTGTTGGGATCATGATCCCTTTTTGTTTTGCTACTGAATAACAATACAGCCAAGAACTGTTATCCGGAAACGTTCACACAGATGGATCTGCTGTTCGATCTGTTTATATGTTGTCTTTCCAACCTCTGCGATCAGAACACAGGCACCATATTCTATCATCTTTTTCAGCTCATCCGCACTTGTATCGATGTCGCTTCCAATTTTCGTTTTGATTCCTGACGAATTCAGCGCGTTTTTATAGTCTTCTGCTGCTTTTTTCGAAATATCATCGTTTGACAGCGTACACATCACGACGCCTGCTGCTTCTTTTGCCTTTGCAAGGATCTCTATGTCCATTTTGCTGCGCTCCAGCTCCGGTTTGTACTGTCCAAGCGCTGTGCAGGTGCCGATCAGATTAAGGTCAGACTCTTTGATATCCCTGGCTGTACGCAGTGTATCCCCGAGAATATATTTCAATATAACAGCAGCAACTGCGATTACCGCCCCAAAAAGGATTCCAAACAGGATATAGCCGACCATAAGGACCTTTGTGTTTACGGATACCACCTTTAAATTATCCGGCTCATTCTTTTCTATATAGCTGGTCTTGCTGTTCTGAAATCCGATCAGTTTATTATTAAGATCTGCACGGTTTGTTGTATAACCCTTTAAGTTGTTGCGATTGTTGTTCTGGTTATTGACAACCCCGGCATCTGTTTTCACATACTCTGAGGTTTTGATCTCATCCAGTTCAAAGTCTCCCTGCAGATTTTTCACTTTCGGTATATACGCCGTGACTCTTTCTTTTATGATATTCATGATCCTTTTAGCCGCATTCATATCACTGTGGATCACGGTGATCGTCAGCGTATTTCCGCTCTGGTAGGCATTTACGATATCACGCCAGTATTTGACCTGAAGATCCTGATCTGCTTCCTCAAGCTCTTCTCTCATGCCTCCATCGTTGATATAAGTAATAAATGTATTGAAAATATTTCCAACATTATTGCTTGTCTTTAAAACATACTGAACGGAAACCGTCTGGATGTTATTGGGATCGATCTGCATGTAGATCGAGTGATCGATGTAATCCTGGAGTTCTTCGATCTGCTTGTCCGCCGTCGAAATACTTGTCTGGGTATCCTGGATCGCGGCATCATATTCTGCGATTTTTGTATGATACTCCTCTACTGCCTGCTTCTGATCTTCTGTCTCAGTTACGGCTTTCCCCCCCTGGACGATTCCAAGCATTCCAAAAAGGACCGCACAGATTGCGACAAGAATGCCCACCGCCACTTTCTTTTTTATCAGGTCTTCTACTACGTTCCGAACATACAGTGTCTTCAAATTTCGCACGCTGCTGCCTCCTTATTTTTATTGCTTTTCCGATTATAACACATCTTTAATTCCGTGGACACCCCCATTCAACTATGTTATACTGGTGGATATTGAAAAGGAGGAATTCATTATGGCTGTACAGACATCGCTTGGAAAAAACTTTATCATGAACATCCTGCTGGCGGCGTCTTCCCTGATCTTCCCCCTGATCACCTATCCTTACGTATCCCGGATCCTTCTTCCGGAAGGTACCGGACGCATCGCTTTTGTCGTATCTGTAGTTTCCTACTTTACGATGACTGCATCTTTGGGAATTCCCACCTACGGAATTCGTGCCTGCGCCGGTGTGCGTGACGATAAAAGAGAACTTTCACAGACAGTCCAGGAAATTTTTCTGATCAATGCGGGAATGACCCTGATCGTCTGCCTTGCTTATATATTCTGTCTCTTCTTTGTGCCAAAATTCCAGGAGGACCGTGCACTTTTTCTGGTCTGCGGGATCTCACTCCTTTTTAATCTGGTGGGGATGGAATGGCTCTATAAGGCGCTGGAACAGTACCAGTACATTACATTCCGCTCGATTGCTTTTAAGGCACTCTCCGTGGCCCTGATGTTTGTGATGATCCGCTCCCGGGATGATTATCTTCAGTACGGTTTTCTCACGATCTTTGCAGGAGTCGGATCAAATATCTTTAACTTTTTCCATGCGAGACGTTATATCTCATTCGCCCCGCAGCGCCCCTACCGTTTAAAAAGGCATTTAAAACCGATCCTGATCCTGTTTGCACTCACCGTGACTACTACGATCTATACAAACCTTGATACTGTCATGCTGGGATTTCTCACGAATTCGGAGACCGTCGGATATTACAATGCTGCGGTAAAGATCAAGGAACTACTTGTCACGATCGTTGCCGGACTTGGAAGTGTACTTCTCCCGAGAATCTCCTACTATATCAAAAACGGGCAGTTTGAGAAATTTCAGGATCTGATCCGGAAGTCCTTTGCATTCGTCACTGTTTTTTCGATTCCGCTGTGTGTATATTTCGTCATCATGTCCGACTACAGTATCGCTCTGTTTTACGGATCTGCGTATGAAGCTTCCATTTTACCGATGCGGATCATTCTTCCTACACTGATCTGTATTGGTCTGACGAACACCATCGGAATTCAGATCCTTGTTCCCACAGACCGGGAAAAGCTCGTCGTATACTCGACCTGCGCGGGCGCTGTGACCGATCTGATCCTGAACGCGGTCCTGATCCCCAGTCTGGGAGCATCCGGTGCCGCGCTTGGAACGCTGGCTGCCGAGATCGTTGTTCTGCTTGTCCAGCTGTGGTTTATCCGCAGTGAGATTCGCCTGTTCTGCTCTTCTTTGCAGTTGGAAAAGATCCTCATCGCAATGATCCCTGTAGCAGCACTTCTGCTGTTTATGCACAATGTGATAAAACTTCCGACGTTTATCATGCTATGTGTGACCGCAGCTGTATTCTTTCCTGTCTACCTGCTCTCACTTTTTCTGACCCGGTATAAAATAAAACTTCGCGAGTGATATCCGCTCGCTCCCATCAGGGAGCATAGAACGACATCACTTGCGAAGTTTTTATTTTCTCTATATTTGTCTGTTCCCTGTGCAGCTCTTCCATGCCTCACAGTTCTTCTTTTGTTTCCTCCGGTTCTTTCAGCGCCGGATCTTCAAATCCACCTTCCTCAAATCCTTCCGTCGATTCCTTCATAAAAAGAACTTTCGGAGTCATTAAGATCAGTTTCAGATCCATCCAGAACGAATAGTTCCGGATATACGTCAGATCCAGTTTCAGCTTGTCGTAGCTCGTCGTACAGTATTTGCCGTAGATCTGCGCATATCCTGTGAGTCCTGCCTTTACTTTCAGGCGGTATTCAAACTCCGGAATGTTCTTCGTGATGATCGAGGCAAGCTCCGGGCGCTCCGGACGCGGTCCTACAAGGCTCATGTCGCCTTTCAGGATGTTTAAGAGCTGCGGGAGCTCATCCAGTCTGGTCGCACGCAGGAAATGTCCGACCGGGAGAATTCTCGGGTCTTTATCCCCGGCCTTTACCGGACCACTCTTCTTTTCTGCATCTACCACCATCGTACGGAATTTATAGATCTGGAACTCTTTTCCGTTCAATGTCAGACGTGTCTGTGTATAAAATACCGGTCCTTTGTCGGTACATTTGAGCAGGAGTGCAATAATCAGGAAAAACGGACTGGTAACAATCAGCATAAGTCCTGAGATCAGGATATCCTCAAACCGTTTCAGGACCTGCTGGTCCCACGGCAGACCTTCGATATTTCTCGATAAGTAGAGCGGGGAGTCAAAAATATTGAGCTCCACCGACGTTCTGAGGAGAATATCGCTGATCTTCGGGACCGTGTAGCTTCGGATATTTCCGGCATAACACCGCTTCATCAGCTCGTTTCTCTTCTCCGACGGGATATCTCCGATGATCACTCCGTCATACTCCCCAGCCTGTCCAATGATCGTCCCGATCCCCTCATCGATGGATATCGTCTTTGTGATCTCGTACTTGTCCTCCCTGGAGTCGATCCGTCCCATCAGGTGGAACATGGATTTATCTCCGTATACCAGAAGCAGCTGCTTTCTCGGAAATAAAAACGCGTATACCTTTTTAAATGCAAGCGCCCACACCATGACGACAAGGAAGTCGACGATCGTCAGGATGATCAGTGCTGTCGGATTATGCATCTTCTTATCAAACAGAACAACCTGTACGTAGGAGAACGCGTTGACTCCTATGATCGAGATCATATGGGAGTATACAAGATTCCAGTATTTATAAATGCCTACCTTCAATCCGCCATACATCCGGTGGAGCAAAAGCAATAATGCAAGGTACTCACCTATGATCAGCCAGTTACCTCTCCGCCAGAATGCGATCGTCATGTTTCGATTGTAATAGTTCATCCACACATAATAATAGAGGATTAGTTCTACCGCAACGATAATGACAGATCCCAGAAATTTGACCAGCCGTTTATACTGTTCAAATTGTTTCCCTTTTCTCTGTCTGTTCATCTCATTTTCACCATTTACCGATTCTTCATCCCCCGGCAAATCTCTTATCCCTTTCTAATCTGTCTTATTTCATCTAAATATAATGTTCCATAGCGTTTCCAGGTAAAATTATCATTGACAAATTTTCTGGCATTTTCTCCGATTTCTTTGCCGAAACCAGGATCCCGACGGATCCGTTCATAGGCCTCCCTATACTGTTGAAGCGTGTCACAGATCATATACTCTTTTCCATCCTCTGCATTGCCAATCGGCGCTGCAGCCTTTGAGGAGAGCAGATTTATCTTTCCGAGCGCCATGGCCTCGAGTACCTTATTCTGAATTCCGCCGCCTGTCTGCATCGGTGCGATCACTGCGATCGCTTTTTTCAGGATCAGATACGGATCATCCATATAACCTGTAACGATAATATTTTTATACTGTTTTGTCAGCTGTTTAATATGATCTGTTGGATAGGCGCCTAAAATGACCAGTGCCGGGGCATTCTCAAGTTTTGAATGAACCTGATCCACATACCACGAAACCGCATCCACATTTGGCTGATAATTCATTTTTCCGATGAATGACACAAACTCTTCCGGCAGCTTTAAACTTTCTTTCAGTATTTCATATGCCGCCTCATCTTCTGCATAATCCAGCAGTTCCTCCCGTACCCCATGCGGGAGCAGCTTTACATTTCCATTATGTTTCCAGTATTCTGTTTCCCCCTGATTGAACAGGAATGTAACATTTGCACGTTGAATAGAGTGTTTTTCATACTTCAGCAGACGATCTGTTTCAAATTTATAATACAATTTGAGGAATATGGAATTCGTCTTTTTCTGAGCTTCCTGGTAATTCAACCCGATCGAATCCACCATGTCAAATACGATCGGAAGTTCCATTTTTTCCGAATACATCATGGTTCGGACGAGTTCACAGATCACAAGCTTATAATTTTTCTTTGCATTTTCTCTCAGTTTCTTTTCAATCCTGGAAGAGAAATAAAGTCCGGACTGCAGTGGAAGTCCCTTGATCCCGGCATAAATAAGTCCGGTAAAGCGCTCAAAAGATGAGAGCTGACACACGTGTAGTTCCTGGACATACTGTGTGTAAAACTCGCGTTCTTCCTCCTGGATCTCTTCTTTGCTGAGCAAATACAGTGTGATCTCATACTCCCTTGCGAGAATCTGGATCAGATAATAATTTTTCAGAGAGTATCCGGAAACCAGGGGGAATAGTTTTCTTGGAAGGATCATCAGTATTTTTTCCTTTGTATTCATTTTTACTGCTGCTCCTTCCATTTCCTATCGTTTAACTGTGCGTACTGCTGCTGAAACAAACCAATATCCATGGTATCCTGTTGCGCGCAGGAGCTGGATTGCCGGATTTTTCATATTTTGATACACTTCCGGAAATTCAGTCTTTATATGTTGTTCCATCGCAAGCATGTTCTTTTTATGGCTCGTCGGAAAGCTGAAATATATCTTGTACTGGCTCACGGCTGACCGGGCTGCCGTCTCACATAACAGATTAGCAGCCTCACATGTCCGATGTGTTCCGTAAAAGTTCAAAAGGCGTTTTAAGACTCTCTCATGCTGCCCGCATCGCTTCATCATGTTTTCAATACTCATACTCTGGCCGCTCATGCCAACCCGGTATTGGTAAACGCAATCCGGTATTGCTGACACCGTCTTTATATACGGCAATGGAAATACAATATATTCCGTGTCAACATAAAAGCAATGTTCATCCAGCCGCTCCGGTTGTTTTCTCAGAAGTTCTGTTTTATACGTGAGCGCATGCATTTTGGTAAACATTCGATCCTTTACTTCTGAAAACGGAATATCCTGTCCATAAGCGATCCCCGGGCAGATTTCTTCCACTTCTTTTTTCTTCTCCATCGTGCGATGATCTACCCAATGATAATTAGAGAGGACAAGATCTGCATCCGTTTTTTCCAAATGTTCCAGGAAGTTTAAAAAAGCTTCCCGATCCACCCAGTCATCTCCGTCCACGACTTTAAAGTATTTTCCTTTTGCTTCCTCGATCCCACGATTGATCGTTGAACCATGACCGCCGTTTTCTTTATCGATAATACGAAAAATTGACGGATATTTCTCTGTATATTTCTGAGCAATATCTCTGGAATGATCCGGAGAGCCGTCATTAACGACAAGAACTTCCAGTTTTTCTTCTGCTCCTGGGACAACAAATGACTTCAGGCACTGATCAATATAGGATTCCACATTGTACATCGGAACCGTTACTGTCAATATTTTCATGACTGCACATCCTTTATACTGTCTGTGAGTAACTGTATGACCGAGCAACAGTTACTCACAAGTCAGCGTTCATCGTTTCTCATACGTCTCCGGCGTATAATGAATGACTCTCGTACCGCTGTTCTCAAACTCAAACGGCACATATAAGAGTTCTTCCATCGCCTTGTGGACCTGTTCCTGTTTATCCGGCTCAACGTAGAATAAGAGGAATCCGCCGCCGCCGGCTCCAAGAAGCTTTCCGCCGAGCGCACCGGCCTCGATTCCTTTCGCGTAGAGTCCGTCGATGGAATCCGTGGAGATCCGGTTGGAAATTCCGCGTTTCAGCTTCCAGGTATAGTCGAGAAGTCGGCCGAATTCGTTGAGGTCCGTCTTGGAAGTCAGAACTTTCTCCGCGTCATCGACAAGAGACAGCATCTCAAGGAGCTGTGCCTGTTTATCGACAAGCGCTTTCTCCGTTGTCTGCTGGATATCGGAGGAAAATCTCGAAAATCCGGTAAAGAAGAGCATCAGGTTATTGTTTAACTGTGTCTTCCGCTCCGGGGAGATGATCACCGGATTTACCTCGTATCCGTCTGCATTGAAGTTGATCCTGTTTAATCCACCGAATGCCGCCGCGATCTGGTCCTGAACGCCACCGCTCTCGTTGCAGAGGACACGTTCTAAGTAGATCGCATCATCTGCGAGTTTTCTCTTATCCGCATATTTTCCTTTTAATGCATAGAATGCGTTTAACATGCCGACTGCGAAGGAACTGCTCGTTCCGAGTCCGGATCTCGCCGGAAGGTCTGCCTCGTAAGTCAGGCGGATTTCCTGCATATCCAGATACTTCATCGCCTCGCGGATCGCCGGGTGGTTGATGTCGTTGACATCTGTCACGCGCTCGATCTTTGAGTAGGAAAGCTCGGTCGAATAGTCAAAAAAGCGCGGAAGATGACGCACATTTACATAGCAATATTTATCAAATGTCGTGGAAATGACGGCTCCGCCGTGTTCCTTATAAAAGTCTGGGAAATCCGTTCCGCCGCCGAAAAAAGACATGCGGAAAGGGGTCTGTGTAATGATCATGGTTTTTCTGTTCTCCTGTGATTTACTCTATCAATCGTTTACTCTCTGGCTGCTCGCATCGCCTCTGTCCATCAAAATTTATGGCAAACAAGCCAGTACCCTCGCTGCGATGCTGATATCTCTTGTCCATTTAATTTTACGCAGCTATATATCATTTATTTCTGACGTTTTCACTCAGCAATCCCTAACATTTAACTGTTCTCTTCTGCTGAGTTTTCATATTTTATCTTAACGATCTTCGCTTTTCAAGATCTTCTCCACCGCATCCAGCAGATTTTCACACACCAGATCCGGCTTCACGTCGTATTTCTTATCCTTCCCGGCTTCCCCGGTCAGCACAAGCGCTGTCCGCATTCCCGCATTCACGCCTGTCTGGATGTCCATCGTCGTATCCCCGATCATCCAGGATTCCTTGAGGTCAATGTTGAACCGCTCCGCCGCCTTCTCGATCATACCGGTCTTCGGCTTTCTGCACTCACACGGGATCTTATAAGCCGGATTCTCCTCCGGATATCCTTTGTCCGGATGGTGCGGACAGAAGAAAACATCGTCTAAGAACACGCCCTCTTTTCCGAGCAGTGTCTCCATCTTTTTATGGATATTCTCCACGTCCTCAATTCCGCAGAGACCTCTTGCAACAACCGGTTGATTCGTAATCACGATCCCAAGTCTTCCGGACTGGTTGATCTTCCGGATCGCATCGACCGCACAGTCTTCCAGAACGAAGTCATCCTCTTTGTATACAAGTCCCTTATACTGGTTGATCGTACCGTCACGGTCCATAAAGATACAGCGCTGCTTATTTTTCAGGCATTTATCCGCGATCACGCCTCGCGCGATATCCGCCAGTGTCTGCTCTACACGGTCAACCGTACCAACATCCTTCACATACTCCGGGGAGCAATAGCCGTAGATCGGCTCTCCCGCGTCCAGCATTCCTTTGATCACATCGTTCTCCAGATTCCTTTTCACCGGCTCCGGCACATAATCGCAGATCTTCTTTTCAAACACAAAAATTCCTGCGTTGACGCAGTTCTTATACCAGTAATCGCGGACGTTGTGTTTCGAGTCGAACGCTGTTACCTTATCATTCGCATCCAGAACAAGAAGATCCGAGTCAAACGGATGTCCGTTCGGATGAACAAATAATGTGGCAACTGCGCCTTTTTCCTCGTGGAACCGGATCATGCGATGAAAATCAATATCGAAGAACAGATCCCCGGACATCATCACAAACCGGTCCCCGTGGATCATGTCTTTCAGATAATAAAAGGATCCCGCAGTCCCGAGCGGTTCCGTCTCCTCAAAATACCGGATGGAAACGCCAAACTGCTCTCCATCGCCAAAATATTCCTTAATTTTATTTCCGAGATGTCCGATCACCATGATCAGATCCGTGATCCCATTCTCTTTTAGCCTTTCGACCTGCCATAAAAGCAGCGGTTTTCCGGCAACCGGGACCATCGGCTTCGGGATCTCATCCTTTGTGAGCGCCGCCAGT
>ULQR01031769.1_pt1 | contig 21204 bp, 23 predicted proteins | sample 1954711 | NCBI WGS metagenome assembly ULQR01 (sample SAMEA4835661, study PRJEB28245) | human gut metagenome | biome: gut microbiome; material: fecal sample | place: Denmark | collected 2008
TATAGATAGATCTGCAGAAATAAATTCTTATATTTTTTAGAGAGAGAGGAAATAAAAATGAAAGATAAATTACAAAATGTTTTGTTATCAATAAGCTCAAAAGTCGAAACAAATAAATATCTTGGTTCGATTAAAGAAGCATTTACGATGTTTGTACCGTTTATTATTGTTGGTTCATTTGGTAGTATGTTAAATATATTAGTATCTGGAGCTAATGGCTTGGCACAATGGGTTCCATGGCTATCAAATTTATCTCCAGCATTTACAGCGATAAATTTTGTGACTATTTCTTGTATGTCATTACCAATTGCATTTTTAATTGGTTATAAACTTGCTGAAAAAGAAAACTTACCACAATTAGAAAGTGGGTTAATTGGATTATTAAGTTATTTAGCTGTATGTCCAAATACAATAAGTACAGTGGTCGAAGGTTTAAAAGATCCAGTTGTGGTCAATGGATTAGGTGCAGGTGTTATTGGAGCACAAGGACTATTTGTTTCAATGATTATGTCAATGGTTGCTGTAAAATTTTTTGGATTATTGACTAACATTGATGCTATTAAAATTAAAATGCCAGATTCGGTTCCAACAGGAATTGCTCGTTCATTTAATATTTTAATCCCTATTTTCATTATTATTACTGCATTTTCAGTTGGGGGATGTTTATTTAATACATTCACTGGTAATTATTTAAATGTTTGGATTTACAATATTATTCAACTTCCGTTACAAGCGTTAGCAAATACAACAGGTGGTATTCTTGTTCTTGCATTAGTAAATCAATTATTCTGGTTTTTAGGTATTCATGGTGGTATGGTTATTGAAGGAGTTAGAGGTCCTTTATCTGCTGCTGGACTTGCAGAAAACATTTCTGCTGTACAAGCTGGAGGAGTTGCAACAAATATTTTAACAAGAGGTTTTTGGACTAGTTTCGTTGTTGTTGGTGGAGGAGGAATTACTCTATCATTATTAATAGCAATTTTCATTTTTTCAAAACGTGAAGATCATAAATCTATTGCAAAATTTTCATTAATTCCTGGTATTTGTGGTATTAATGAACCAGTAGTTTTCGGTTTACCTTTAATATTAAATCCAATCTTTGCAATTCCATTTATACTTAATTCAGTTATTGCAGCATTTATTGCTGTAGTTGCTACAAATATAGGATTTTTAACTTGTGGAGTACTTGATTGTCCACCAGGGTTACCAGTATTTGTAACAGGATTTATTAGCTATGGAATTCATGGAATTATTGTTCAAGCTATTATTTTAATTGTTACATTTATTATTTGGGTTCCATTTGTTTTGATGTCTAATAAACAAGCCAAACTTGAACAAAAATAAAATAGTTTGTTCTTTAAAAATTGTTTAATTAATGTAAAACGAAGAAGGAGTAAATGAAATATGAGTTTTCCAAAGAATTTTTTATGGGGTGGTGCTACTGCCGCTAATCAATATGAAGGTGGATGGCAGGAAGGTGGCAGAGGAATTGCTGTTCACGACTTAATAACTAATGGAACTAAGGATGAACCTAGACGTATTTTTTGTAAGAATGATCAAGGTGATGAAGTGACAATCCAAATGGGAGAATGCATTCCTTATGGATATGTTGGTTTCTTAAAAGAAGGGTATTATTACCCAAGCCATCAAGCTACAGATTTTTATCATCACTACAAGGAAGACATTGCTTTAATGGCAGAAATGGGATTTAAAACGCATCGTCTTTCGATATCGTGGACAAGAATATTTCCTAACGGTGATGATGAAACACCTAATGAGGAAGGACTACATTTTTATGATAATGTTATTGATGAATTAAAAAAGCATAATATAGAACCATTAGTAACAATTTTACATTTTGATATGCCTTTAAATTTAGCTACTAAATATGGTGGATGGATCAATCGTAAATTAATTGATTTTTATTTAAAATTTGCAAAAGTTCTTTTTGAAAGATGGAAAGATAAAGTTACTTATTGGATTACCGTTAATGAAATAAATGTATTGGGTGGTTATTGGACACTTGGATTAGCTTCGAATCATCGTAAAACTGGAGCTCATTCTAATCAAGGAGAAACACCATTAGAAGATGCGGGAATTAAGTTTCAATCAATTCATCATATGTTAGTTGCCAGCGCAATGGCAAATAAAATGGCAAGAGAGATCAACCCACATTTTATGTTAGGTACAATGTGTGCACTTTCTGGAATTTATCCTGCGACTTGTCATCCAGATGATGTATTTGGAGCATATGAATTCAGAAGAAAAGCATTGATGTTTAGTGATGTTACTTGTCGAGGATATTATCCTAATTATGCACAAGCTATTTTTGATGAATATAATTTTAAATTAAAGATGGAACCTGAGGATGAAAAATGGTTAAAAGAAAATACATCTGATTATCTTGCATTTTCGTATTATCGAACAACTGCATTTGATCGTTTTTCTCCTAATACGACAACTACTGGTGGACAACAAGCATCACCAAACCCATATTTAGAAAAAACACCTTGGGGATGGCCAATTGATCCAGAAGGATTAAGATTTGTTTTAAATGAATTATATGATCGTTATCAAAAACCATTATTTATAGTAGAAAATGGAATGGGAAATGATGATATATTAGAAAATAATGAAATTCACGATGACTATCGTATTTCTTACATTAGAAATCATATAAAAGAATTAAAAAAAGCAATAGAAATCGATAGAGTTGATGTACTTGGCTATACTCCATGGGGATGTATTGATATTGTTTCTGCTGGAACAGGAGAAATGAAAAAAAGATATGGTTTTGTATATGTTGATTTAGACGATTTAGGCAAAGGTAGCTTAAAAAGAATAAAAAAAGATTCTTTTTATTGGTATAAAAAAGTTATTACAACAAATGGTGAAGAATTAGACTAAAGTATATTTCCTTCCTTATAAAAATTTATATACCTTATGTTATTTTGAACTCATTTATCAATAATATAAAAGAAGAAAAAATAAAGCGATTGTGATTATATAAAAGCTGAAAGCAAAACCAATAAATAGGTTGGACATGAAAAAATTAAGAAGAGCACTAATAAACCTAGATAAATAGGAATTGTTGGTGCCTTTTAATTTGATGATTTATTAGTGAAAATGAATTTTTTAACTTTTGATAAGGGGATATAAAAGAAGTTGACGGTGGTAATAAGCGATATATAATTATTTTTGTGTATAGAGGGGGATGTAAATGGATTATTATAAACGAGCAAATGAATTAAAAGAAGATACTATTGAAATACGAAGATATCTTCATAAAAATGCAGAAGTAGGATTAGATTTACCAAATACGGTTGAATATGTTATGAAACAATTGAAAGAATATGGAATTCAACCCCAATTATGTGGACATGGAGTAACTGCAATGATTGGTAAAGGAAAACCTGTTATTTTATTGAGGGTAGATATGGATGCTTTACCGATTACTGAATTAAGTGGAGAAGAGTTTACTTGTACTTCAGGAAACATGCATGCCTGTGGCCATGATATCCATACAGCTATGTTATTAACGGCAGCAAGAATGTTAAAGGAAGATGAAGATCATTTACATGGAACAGTAAAATTAATGTTTCAAAGTGCTGAAGAAATATTTAAAGGTGCCAATGATATGATTGAACATGGAATTTTAAATAATCCAAGACCAGATGCAGCCATGGCTTATCATATGATGATAGGGAAAAATCAAGTGGGTACTTATATGTATAATGCAGGGGGCATTATGATGAACTCTGTTGATGAATTTAAAATAATAATTCATGGAAAAGGAACACATGGAGCCTATCCTCATCAAGGAATAGATCCTATAAATATCGGTGTACATATTCATCTCGCTCTACAAGAACTTATTGCAAGAGAAGCAAATCCTCAAGATATATGCACACTTACAATAGGTAAGTTTAATGCTGGTAGTGCAGCTAATATCATACCTGAAAGTGCTATTTTACAAGGAACACTTCGAACAAATAATGTTTCTACAAGAGAAAATTTATTAAATCGTATGAAGGAAGTATGCCATAAAATTGCAGAAACCTATCGTGGAACAGTTGAAATTGAAATGGTTTCAACAGTACCACCGCTTATGTGTGATCCACAGTTAACTTTAGAAATGGTTGAATATATGTCACAAGTAGGAATTGAAGGATTAAAAGAAATTCCTAATAGTACAGCAACGGCATCAGAAGATTTTGCTATTATTTCTGAAAAAATACCGACAACTTATATGCTTTTAACGGCTGGATTTATGGATGAACGTGGCGATTATCCTTTACATCATCCTAAAGCACAGTTTGACGAAAATGTATGTGTAATTGGTGCGACATGTTTTTCATATTGTGCAAGTCATTGGCTTGGAAATCATAAAAATAGGACTTGATAACTTTTAGAAAATATATGTAAAAGATATGGACTTGTGCATTAGGGGACTAATGTGCTATACTTTACTTGCAAGTCGGAGAACAATTGCATCAAAACGAAAAGGTAAGGATTGGTGGATCCTTACCTTTTCTAACTTTTAGAGTGGTCTAACACTAGGCTAGTTATCGCTTAAATCTTTTGTCTAACCATTTGCATATGTAATAAACTAACACACCTGCCACGACAGATACTACTAAGTCGAAAAACAATTAACATCACCTCCTTTCAGGGAGGACGATAACAAAATAATTATATCAAATTATGTCAAAAAAGTATGGCAGAACAGTAAAATAAATGGATAAAAATAGTATTTTATAAACTTATAATTAGGGCTTTCTTTTTGTGATTTATTAATTACTTTACAAATTTGCTAATGTCGCATGTCATATTAGCAAGAATGTAAAGTTTAAATCTATCTTGACATAAACCAAGCTTTAGGGTTTACAATAAATGTAGGTTAATTTAGAGAGGATAAAAGGATGGAATATAGTAAAATTGATAAACTTAATGTCAATCCTTCATTATTAGGATTTGGCTGCATGCGTTTTCCTAAAAAGGAAGATGGCACTATTGATGAGGTAGAAGCAGAAAGAATGTTAGATCATGCTATTGAAAGTGGTGTGACTTATATTGATACAGCTTATCCTTATCATGATGGCGAAAGTGAACCATTTGTAGGTAGAGTTTTAAAGAAATATAAAAGAGAAGATTTTTATCTTGCGACAAAGTTACCAATGTTTAAAATTGATTCATTGGAACAAGCAAAAGAAATCTTTGAAGAACAAATAAAAAGACTTGATGTCGATTATGTTGATTTCTATTTATTACATGCTTTAAATAAAGATACATGGAAAAAAGTTATTGATTTAAATATCATTCCTTATTGTGAAGAATTAAAGAAACAAGGAAGAATTAAAAACTTTGGTTTTTCATTCCATGATGATTATGAAGTATTTGAAGAAATCATTAATTATCGTGATTGGGATTTCTGTCAAATTCAATTAAATTACATTGATACAGATATCCAAGCAGGAATGAAAGGATACAAACTTACAGAAGAAAAGAATGTACCATTAGTTATTATGGAACCTATTAAAGGCGGAGCTCTTGCTAGCCTTTCAGATGATATTGAAAAAGTCTTTACTGACTATAATCCAAATGTTAGCATTTCAAGTTGGGCTTTACGTTTTGTGGCTTCACTTCCAAATGTTAAAGTTGTTTTAAGTGGTATGTCAACTTATGATCAAGTAGAAGATAATCTTGCTACTTTTAAAGAATTTAAACCATTAGATCAAGATGAAGAAAAACTTGTAGAAAAAGTAGCTAATATGATTAAAGCAAAAACTAAAAATGGATGTACAGGATGTCGTTATTGTATGCCTTGTCCATTTGGAATTGATATTCCAGGTAACTTCAAGTTATGGAATGAATATGGTATGTTAGGTCTTAAAGATACATCGAAAAGACGTTATACAAATCTAGGGGATGCACAAGCTGAATTTTGTAAGAAGTGTGGTAAATGTGAAAAACTTTGTCCACAATCTATTAAAATCAGAGAAGATTTACAACGTGTCGTTCAAGATATTAAAAATTTATAAAATGCAAGGTAAGCGAAAATCTTACCTTTTTTTGCACTGATTTATGGTATAATAGGGTATCTAAAGAAAAGAGGGATTATTGTGTTAGATAATAAACTTGGTATTAATAATTCAACTGATCTTGCACGAGAAGAAGAAAGAATAAGTAAGAAAAAAGCAGTAGAGTTATTTGAAAATAATATTCTAGATATTTTGGAAGTAGGTAAGTTTTCTACTCTACAAACAATTCATAAATATCTATTTGAAGATATCTATGATTTTGCAGGAAAGTTAAGAAATGTAAATATTGCGAAAGGAAACTTTCGCTTTGCACCGATTATTTATATAGAAGAAGCGTTAAAAAATATAGATAAAATGCCGCAATCAACCTTTGATGAAATTATAGAAAAGTATGTTGAAATGAATGTTGCTCATCCTTTTAGAGAAGGTAATGGAAGAAGTACCCGTATTTGGTTAGATCATATTCTAAAAAATGAAATAGGAAAAGTAATTGATTGGAGTAAGGTAGATAAAGAAGATTATTTATTAGCTATGGAAAGAAGTCCTATAAAAGATATAGAAATTAAATATCTTTTAAAGAATGCTTTGACAGATGAAATAAATAGTAGAGAAGTTTATATGAAAGGAATAGATCATAGTTATTACTATGAAGGTTATATTACTTTCAAAGCTGAAGATTTGTAGAAACAGTTGATACTGTTTCTTTTTTTGCATAATTAAATATTATTTTGAATATACTTTATATTAGATGATACAAAAATTTACAAAAATAATAGAATAGATATTTAAAATATGTATGAATGAAAATATAAAATATGATGGAATTATTTCTTAAAATATGTGGGAATAAAATTAAGAAATATGTATGGATGAAATTATAAAATATGAAGGAATTATATATAACGAATGTGAGGTGAACATATATGGAAAATTATAAACCAAGAATAATTGATAATAAAATTGAAAAATATTTATCTATATTTGGAGCAATATGTATAGAAGGACCAAAATGGTGTGGTAAAACTTGGTCGTCTTCTTATCATAGTAATAGTGAAATTTATATAGGTGATCCTAGTGGTAATTTTCAAAATAGACAGCTTGCTCTTGTATTAGAAGGAGAAACACCAAGATTAATTGATGAATAGCAAGAGGTTCCACCGTTATGGGATGCTGTTCGATATAAAGTGGATCAAACGCCAAGTAAAGGACAATTTATTTTAACAGGATCAGCAACTCCTAATCATAAAGAAATATTACACAGTGGAGCAGGAAGAATTGCAAGAATAAAGATGCGAACAATGTCTCTCTATGAATCAGGGGATTCATCTGGTGATGTTTCATTGATGGATTTATGTAATGGTAAAATGACGCCAAAGATGACGGGTGAAGTTGATTTAAGAAAAATTATAGAATATATCGTAAGAGGTGGATAGCCCGCAAGTTTAGGACTTCCTGTTGAAAGTGCAACATTATTACCTAAAGAATACTTAGAGGCTGTTTTAAATGATGATATTTATAGAGTGGATGGTGTTAAAAGAAATACACATAAGATGAGATTATTATTGCGTTCACTCGCAAGGAATGAAAGCACAACAGTATCAAATAAAACTTTAAAAAATGATATAAAGGAAATTGATGATGAAGATATTGATACAGCAACAATTGCTGATTACCTTAATATTTTAGACAGATTATTTATTATAGATAATCAAAAAACTTTTTCTACTAAAATATGTTCATCTGTCAGAATCAAACAATCAGAAAAACGACATTTTTGTGATCCTTCTTTAGCATGTGCTTTATTAAATATTACTCCTAATATGTTGTTAAACGATTTAGAAACACTCGGTTTTTTATTTGAATCCTTATGTGAAAGAGATTTAAAAATATATGCTGAATCAATAGATGTCCATATTTATCATTATCAAGATTATAAAGAAAGAGAAATAGATACAGTCATAGAATTAAATGATGGTAGATGGTGTGCTGTTGAAATTAAACTAGGTGTGAATCAAATAGAAAGTGCTACAGAAAATCTAAAGAAGATATATAAAAAAATGGAAAAAGATCCAAAATCAATATTACCATCAGCAATGATTATTGTTTGTGGCTTATTGAATGCAGCTTATCAAAGAGAAGATGGTATTTATGTTGTACCATTAACAGCATTAAAAGCTTAAATTTGCAAATGCAAAGTTAAATAGATTTATAGGTAATGAAAAGTTTATGTAGAAATACATAGACTTTTTGTTACCTTTTTTCTTTATAAAACGTATTATAAGTGAAAGAGCTCTTGAGGAGGATGTTATGAAATTAGATACAGAAAAAGTGATTGAAAAATACAAAGATCGTATTTTTGCGATAGGCTTATCAATTTTAAAGAATCCTGATGATGCAGATGATGTTGTTCAAGAAACTTTTCTTAAATATCATACATATAAAAAAATTTTGAATCTAAAGAACATATTCAATCTTGGTTATATAAAGTAGCTATTAATAAAGCAAAAGATATTCAAAGAAAGTTTTGGCGAAGAAAACAAGTATCGTTAGAAGACTATATGGCTACTATTTCTTTTGATACACCACAGGATGAAGAATTATTTCAAACAGTGATGGCTTTACCATCAAAGTATAGTATTGTGATTCATTTGTATTACTATGAAGATTATTCAATTAAAATTAAATGAAGGAAATGTCAAAGTAAGACTTTCTAGAGCAAGACAATTATTAAAAAAACAACTCAAGGAGAACTGGAACGATGAAGAATAAAGAAGCGTATAAACAAGCGTTTAAACATGTTCATTATCAAAAAGAAGTTAATTTAAGTCAAAAAAGAATACCTAAATCCCTTATTACTTTTGTCACTTCATTTAGTATATTACTTTCTACATTTACCGTAACTTATGCTTTTGATATAGGGGGTATACAAAGTAAGTTAGAAATGTGGTTCCATGGTGAAAAAAGAATGATTCAATATGAAGAAGTGGAAAATCATGTTTATCATTTCTATACGACAGATGAGGATGGCAACGTCATTGATATGGGAACACACTCAGGATCAAAAGGAACACTTACGGGAATAGAACCAATGAGTGGTGATGAACTTGCAGAAAGTATGAATGATAATAGTGAAATTGTTTATGATGAAAAAGAAGATAAATGTTTATTCTATTATCAAGATAAAGCGATTGATATAACAAAGATGTTTGATAAAGAAAAGGAATGTTATTTAGTAATCAATAATGGTGAAAAAGATATTTATTTTGTTATTAGTTATGAAGATAAAATAGATGACGATTGCACTATATCACAGTATAGTGATGAAAATGCGACAGTTACACAAGGTGTAAAGGTCAAAGATATTAAAGATCGATTTGTAAGAATTAAATAAAAATGGAGGATTTTGAAGTGAACCGAAAAAGTTGGACAAACTTAGGAGGGTCACTTCATTTTCCTCCATTTTTTGATATAATAAATTAAAGGAGATGATCTTATGGAATTACTATTTGTTTTTGCTATAATTCTTATTGTTCTTTATTACTTTTATCAAAAAAGGCCTAAAACACATTTTCCAACAATCTTGTATCAAGATCATAAAAAACATGTACTTAACTATAAAAAAATAAATCCCAATAATAAACAGCCACAGGATTTACAATATACAACCTATTTACTTTCATTAATAAATGAACTACCTCAAGATGAATTTATTCTTATTTATGCATGTTTAAAAAAATGGGAAAAACAAGAAGAAATTGCTTTAGAAGAAAAAGAGGGGGAACTTAATATTCATTTTCATAAAACTTATACAAATAATCTTGTTGAAGATCAATTATTTCAAATGCTTTATTGTTTAGAAATAGATCATATAGTAGAAAATGAAATAATTAGAAAATGGGTGGAAGTAGATTTTGATAAAATACTTGAATGGAAAAATGCTTATCTAAAAGATATACAAAACAAACTCAAACAAGAACATAAATTTGTAGATGGAAGATATAGTTTAGAAATCTACCAAGATTTAGAAAAAGTATTAGGTTATAAAAAATATTTGGATGCTTATAAGGAAATAGAAACAGAAGAAGAAAACATCTATGCAATGTTATTTGGATTAAAGGAATGTCCTTATCATATGTATACTTTCTTTATTATGAAAAACGATGATGATAAGCCAATGATAAATAGCTCATTAAAATAGAATCAAATTTTATCTGATTCTATTTCTTTCATATAACCTGCCGTAATAATACCAGCTGGTAAAGCGACAATCGCAATTCCCATAAAGGAAGAAACCATTGTAATTATTCTTCCCAAAGTTGTTATAGGATAAATATCGCCATAACCAACGGTTGTAAGAGAAATCGTTGCCCAATAGATGGCATCAAAGAAAGTATTAAAGCTATCTGGTTCAACATTAAAAATAATAAGGGCACAAACAAAAATATAACCAATAGCTAAATAAAGAACAGCAATCAAAGCCTTCTTTGAGTTTTTTCCAACCTGAAGAATGATTTGAATATTTTTTGAATAACGAAAGCTTTTAAAGATTCTTAATACACGAAAGGTACGAATAAGACGAATTGTTTTAAGGACTTTAAACCCTTTATTTATCATATTGATTGAAGGAAGTATTGATAATAAATCAATAATTGCCATAAATGAAAATGGATATTTTATGTAAGAAATAAAGCGAGGATCATCATATTTTAAATCAGCTGTAGCCTATCTTAATAAATAATCAATAATAAAAATTATAACTGTAATTAAATCAAGTGTTGTAAATAACTTTGTTTCTTGTTTAAAAGCAAGAGGAATAATACTCATAAATATTGTAAACATCATCACAAGATCATAAATATGACTTGTTGTGTCATCTTCTTTAGATACTTCTATAATTTCATAAATACGTTTTTTCATAACATCACCCTTATTAAACATACCCTAGAAAGTATTTATTTCATATCATGAAAGTTACGAAAATATTAATTCCTTTTTGATAAGATAAAAGTAAGAAAAGAGGGATACTATGTATAAAATTATAGCATGTGATTTAGATGAAACATTGTTGAGTGATGATCGTACGATTTCTAAAGAGAATATTGAAGCCATTCAAAAAGCAAAAGAGTTAGGTGTGAAGTTTGTTCCAGCAACCGGAAGAGGCTTTAATACCGTTGGTGGAACTTTAAAAGATTTAGGATTGTATGATTTAGAAAATGAATATGTGATTTCTTATAATGGTGGAGCCATTACTGAAAATAAAGGAAGTAAGTTACTTCATTTTGAAGGAATTTCTTTTGAAAAAGCGAGTGAACTTTATAAAAGAGGTTTAGATTATGACGTTTGCATTCATGTTTATACAAAAGATATGGTCTATGCTTATAAATATGTCCAAGAAGAAAAAGATTATTTGGCAGGAAGAATGGAAGTTACAGAAATTTTTGATGATAATATTGATTTTTTAAAGGGTCAAGAAATTGTAAAAGTCTTATATATGAATACAGATTACCAATATTTAAAAGGAATTGAAAATGATTTAAAAGAGATAACAAGTGATTTGGATGTAAGTTATTCATCGAATCGTTATATTGAATTTAATCATCAAGGAGTTAATAAAGGACAAGGTTTAAAGAAACTTGCAGAGTTATTACATGTAGATATTAAAGATACAATTGCAATAGGTGATAATTTTAATGATTTATCAATGATCAAAGTAGCAGGCCTTGGGGTAGGTGTCCAAAATACAGTTGAAGAAATGAAAAAAGAATGTGATATTATTACCAAGGCAACAAATAATCAAGGAGCGATTGCAGAAGTTATCAATAAACATATTTTAGGCACAAATTAAGTTTTGTGCTTTTTTTCTTTCTTGGTATAATGAAGTGAATATGAAAAGAGGAAGCCTATGAAATCATTTTTTACAGAGACAATATTAAAAAGAGGAAAAACATATTTTGAACAAAATAGAGTTTTTTCTGTAAATCAATATGATAACCAAACCTATACAGGAATTATTTTAGGAAATGAAGCTTATCATACTAAAATCACTTTAGATGAACATTATGATGTCATGTCAGCTACGTGTGATTGTCCTTATGCTAAAGAAGGAAATCATTGTAAACATGAAGCGGCACTTTATTTTGCGATTGAAGATCGACTTCCTAAAGATGAACAACAATATATTGATATCAATGCTTTATTAAAAGATGTTCGTAGAAGAACACATAGTAGCTTTATGTTAAAACGTGAATTCAATCAAGAATTTAAAAAATATTTAAAACGTATTATTCAATTAAATGAACAAGGAAGTTTTCATATTACCAATTATCAACAAGTCATTGATGAATTTTTAAATTCTAATTATCCTAACGATTATCGTCATGAAATACTTCAAATCATGTTTCAAGGTTATAGTAAGTTACTTACAAGTGAACATAATAAAGAACTTACAACGCGCTGGTTAAAAGAGAATATGAAATATCAAAGATATGAAAATGCATTTAGCTATATTATGATGATTATCTATAAATTAGATGTCAATGATCAAATAGATATTATTAGAGAAATGCTTTTAACGAAAAGAAAAGTTTCTTTACTAAATACATACTTTAAAATTATCAATGATCATCATTTAGATATGAAAAAATATTTAGATGATATTCAAATTTATAATAACAATGAATATTATATCACAGAAATGATACATTATTATGTTGATCACCAACAAGTAGGACTTGCTCGTCTTTACTATAAAAAACATGAACAAAATATTAGAAAAAAAGAAACCAAGGCAAAACTTGATTCATTGCTTGATCCTGAACATGAAGATGCCTACTTGAATTATATTTATTCTAAATTAGATTATTATAATTCATCGCATATTCCTGTTTATTACGTAGATTTAAAACAATTTTATGGAATTAAGTTTGAAGATTATTTACTAGATTTTATGGATGCGATTAAACCTATCTATGATGATTATGATTTAGCTTTAATGTTTAAACAAAGTCAAGATGTTAAATATTTGATCTATGTTTTACTTCAAAGACCAAATATGACACTTTTTGAACAAACAAAAGAAATCATTAAAGAATATAGTTTAGAAATGTATTTAATGGTTTATGTTGAATGTTTAAAAAATTATATTAAAAAAGGAAATTCAAATTATTATTTTAAAAATTATGTTTATGAGTTATTTCTTGATTTAGATAAAATATCAAAAATAGAGTTTGTCGATATAATCAAAAAAGAATATCCAAGAAAAAAGAAAATACACGAAATGTTAGATGAATGTTTAGAAGAAGGTGATGAAATTGAAATTTAATATTAATTTAAATGTTGTAAAAAGTAAAAATAACTTAGAGATTGCCAGAAGATATCATCACTATGATAATATAGAAAGTATGTATATTACTTTAAAAGATGATCTTTATCATATTGATGCTGTCGTTTCAGTTTTTAATCACATACAAAAATGTTCATTAGAAATTAAAAATAATAAAGTCGTTTCTTATAAATGTGCGTGTCCATTTAATGATCAAGATTCTATGTGTGGTCATTTAGGGGCAGTTATTATGAAACTTAATGAATTAGAAATCAATGATTTTCCTTTTGAGTATCAAAGTGAAAAATTAGAAAAAATGAAAGAGATTGAAAAAGAAAATCAAAGACAAAGAAGAAAAGCTCAACTTAGACAACTGGCACATACATCCTCACGTCTCATTGATCTTAATAAAAATCATTATCAAACAGAATTACAACTATCTATTAATAATGAAAAATATGATTTAACACCTTTTATTTATCTTCAAGATGATGAGATAAATGTTGACTATAGAGTTGGAAATGAAAAGAAGTATGTAGTCAAAAATATTACAGAATTTATTGATCGAATCAATCATCAAGAAAATTATAAATATGGAAAATCTTTAGAATTTGTACACAGTGAAAAGAATTTTACAGAAAATGCCTTAAAACAAATAGATTTCATGAAAAAAGCAATCTCCTTTAGATGTCAAGATATAGAAGACTATAACTATTACTATGAGCCCATTAAAAGAAACATCCCTATTGATAAACGTTTACTTGATGAGCTTTATGAAATCAATAAAGAGAATCTTTCTTTTGGTGAAGTAGAACCAGAGCTACGTTTATATATTAATAAAGAAGAAGATTTTTATGTCATTAGAGTAAGTATCAATCAAGAAATGTTTATTGGAAATAAACATGGTTATCGCTATGAAATGAATAATGGAAAGTTTTATATGGAACGTATCGTTCTTGATGAAGAGGGGAATATTGCCCGTTTTTTAGAAAGTATTATTGAAAATGAAGGACAACTGATTGTTTTAGAGGAACAATATCATGATTTCTATAAGTACGTCTTATTACCAATTCTTTCTTATTTTGAAGTCTTTTATCAAAGCCAAGAAGAAATACCAACTTATGATGAAATTAAAATCTATGGAGATATTGATGATGATCAAATGATTTATTTTCAACCGGTCTATGTGGATGAAAATCAAAATAGAGTGTATGGATTTAATGATCAATTGATGACAACTTATCAACAAGATTTGGTAGAAAAATATATTGAACGTTATGCTTCATCCATCGATACAAAAAAACATCGTGCCAATTTTGATACAAATAGTCAAACAACCTATGAATTTATTTTTGAAGGTTTAGATTATTTAAAACAATATGGGGATGTTTATGTATCAGAAGCTTTAAAAAGAGTAGGAAAGAAGATATCTTATAATTTACATGTAGGTGTCCGTATTGAACATGATCTTTTAAAATTTGATATTTCTTCGCATGAAATACCAAAGAAAGAACTACAAGAGGTTTTAAATCAATACCGTCGTAAGAAGAAATTCTATCGTCTAAAAAATGGAGAAATTCTTTATTTAGATTCACCAGATTTAGAAGAATTAAGTCAATTTATGGATGATTATCATATTGATGTCAAAGACATTGATGATGGTGAATTCTCGATGAATAAACAAAGAATGCTAGCTATTGATGAAGAAAATGATTTTGAATATGTTGAACTAGATAGAGAAGAATCTTTTGTTGAAACATTGGATTGTTTCAAATCAGCGACTCAAAAAGAATATCCACTTTCTAAAGATTATGAAAATATTTTAAGAGATTATCAAAAAGAAGGGTATGTGTGGCTTCATACTTTAAAAGATTATGGTTTTAATGGCATACTTGCTGATGATATGGGGTTAGGGAAAACTTTACAAATCATTACGTTATTAGATTCATTAGAAACGCCTCGACCAAGTTTGGTAGTTTGTCCTTCTTCACTTATTTATAACTGGGAAGATGAAGTCCATAAATTTTCTAATAAATTACCAGTTACATGTATTACAGGAAATATACAAACAAGAAGTGAATTAATTAAAGAAATTAAACAAGGATTATATGTAACTTCTTATGATTATATGCGTAGAGATTTTGAATTATATCAAGAAATTGAATTTGAATATGTTATCTTAGATGAAGCACAATATATCAAAAACCAAAAAACCAAAAATGCCCAATCAGTTAAAACCTTAAAAACAAGACATAAATTAGCTTTAACGGGAACACCAATTGAAAATAGTTTAGCAGAATTATGGTCAATCTTTGATTTCTTGATGCCACAATATTTATTTAATTATCATTATTTCCAAAAACAATATGAAAATGACATTATAAAAAATAATGATGAAGAAAAAACAAAACAACTTAAAAAACTAGTCACACCATTTATTTTAAGAAGAAATAAAAAAGAAGTTTTAACAGAATTGCCAGATAAAATTGAACAAAATATTATTCTTCCATTCAATGATGAAGAAGAAAAACTTTATGTAGCTAATCTTGCTGAAGCAAATAAAGAATTACAAGAACTTTACGATTTAGAAGGTTCTGATAAGATGCAAATCTTAAAGCTACTTACAAGATTAAGACAGCTTTGCTTAGAACCACGTCTTGTATATGATAATATTGATCAACCTTCTTCTAAATTAAAAGCTTGTATGGAACTTATTAAAACAATGCAAGAAAATAAACAAAAAGTTTTGTTATTTTCATCCTTTACTTCCGTTTTAGATTTAATTGCAAAGGAATGTCAAAAAGCAGGAATTACATATTATATGCTTACTGGAAGTACCAATAAAGAAGATAGAAGAGAACTTGTTTCAAGATTCCAAAAAGATGATACAACAGTATTCTTGATTTCCCTTAAAGCAGGAGGAACAGGTTTGAACTTAACCTCTGCCGAAGCCGTTATTCATTTTGATCCATGGTGGAATGTTTCTGCTCAAAATCAAGCAACAGACCGTGCTTATCGTATAGGACAAAAGAATAATGTTCAAGTCTTTAATCTTGTGATGAAAGATAGTGTTGAAGAAAAGATCATTGAATTACAAAAACGCAAAAAGGAATTAGCTGACATGTTTGTTGAAAACAATAGTGGTGGTTTATCACAAATGTCCAAAGAAGATATTTTAAGTTTATTCACAATGTAAAAGACGGGCTCCCCGTCTTTTAATTTAGTAATGATGTATCAATAATTTGATAATTTGCGCGATGAATATAAAGAGCTTTACCATCAATCATTAATTTTGTCATCTTCGGTAATTTTTTAGGAACAGTCCAATAAACCTTATCACCTGAATAAGCCGTAATTGGTTGCCCTAATTGAGATTTAATCACAACCACTCTTGATTTACCAAACTTATTTTTATACTTATTGATAATATTCGCAATATATGTATTATTTGAAAGTTTTCCATTATCATTACTTTCAATGTCTTCTTGAGTAAAATCAACATTAGGTTCTAAACCTTTTTGTGTAAAGATACAAGTATCTCCACAAGATTCAATTTCTTGCCCATCAATAGTAATAGTAATAACAGAAGATAATTCATAACCTGTAATAATACTTCCATCACTATCATAAGAAGTTGTTTCTACGGGATTTCCTTGAATATTGATTTTATCTCCAGTTGTTGTCATGACTCTTTTTCCATAGTTATCGAAGGTATCAATGGTATAACCATTTCCTACAAGATTTCCTTTAATGTCATTGATTTCTGATTCAAACATCGCACATCCTGTTAAATTTAATGCCATGACACCAACAACTAATAAACTTAATATTTTCTTTTTCATTTTTTCACTCCCTCTATTTATACAAATTATAACAAATTTTGATATAAAGAATGAATAAAATAAGGTAAAATAAAAAAAGAGGTGAAGATCATGCTACTTAAGCAAATGAAATATTTTATCACTGTTGTGGATTGTCATAGCTTTACAGAAGCGGCAGAACAATGCTTTATTTCACAATCAGCAATTTCTCAACAAATTAAATCATTAGAAAAAGAATTAGGCATTCGTTTATTTGAAAGAAATAAAAGGCATTTTTCATTGACACCGGCTGGAGAATATTTTTATCGTCATGGAAAAGTGATTTTAGATGAAATTGAAGATTTTAAAGAAGAAACGATTCGTGTAGGAGAAGATCAAGAATTGAATCTAACAATTGGTTATCCTAAAAACTTTAGTACGAGTGAACTTCATCAAGCTATTGTTGAATTTAATCGTATTTATCCAGAAGTTAATATTTCGGTGGTAAGTGGTACGCATGAAGAATTATTCGAACTTTTAGTTCAACATCATATTGATGTTAAAATCAGCGAACAAAGAAGAACATTTAATGAAGATTATTACAATTATGAATTAAAACATAGCGAATGTTTTGTAGAAATATCTTCAATGAATCCACTATCTCAAAAAGACGTTCTTACAACGGATGATTTAAAAAATATGTCTTGTATTCTTGTTGTTTCTAAAGATAAAGAAGATTCAGAAAGAGAGTTCTATGAAAAATCACTCAATCTTTCAAGACGTTTTTTATATGCGAATTCATTAGAACAAGCACGTTTAATGGTGGCGAGTCAAAGAGGATATTTACCAATTGATCAAATAGGTCATTTACCAAAAACAATGGAAGGTATTGAAAGAATTACCTTGCATTATAAAGGAAAACCAATTCAAAGAAATTATTTTGCATGTTGGTCTAAAGAAAATACGAATTATTATATTGAAGAATTTGTGAAGATGTATAAAGATCTTTTAAATAAGTAAAACTTATAAAGATGATTAGGAATTGAAATTGTTTCAAGTCCTAATTTTTTTTATTATATAGGTGGAAAAAGAAGAAAACACTACTACACAAGTTCTTATATTAATGCAAGAAAAAATGAAAATACCGCACGTCTAGCAAATGCTTTTATAAAAGGCATAGAAGAAAATAGGTATACCACAGAAAAGGTCTACGTCAACTATCAAAATATTAAACCTTGTTTAGGATGTAATGTATGTCAAAAAAACAAAACAATTTGTACAAAAAGATGATAGAAGCAAGCATCATTATCTTTGCTTTACTTGTGTATTTTTACACATTTAATGGTTTAATGAAGTTATTAATTGATCGTATATTCGCAATTGAAAAAACAGATGTAATAGAAAAAGCATATCACATGACAAAGGAGATAAAAATCAATGAGTAAAAGTTTAATTGTTTATTTTTCACATAATAAAGAAAATTATTTCTCGGGAAATATTGTTAATTTAGAGAAAGGAAATGTACAAGTCATTGCTGAAACATTATCAACAATGATTGATGCAGATGTTTATCAAATTAAAGAAGTGGATGCATATCCCTTTGATTATCATGAATGTACATCACGTGCAAGTGAAGAACTTAAAAATAATGCCCGTCCACAAATATTAGATCCATTAGAAAGTATTGATGAATACGATACGATTTATTTAGGTTATCCAAACTGGTGGTCAACAATGCCAACGATTGTTATGACATTCTTAGAAAGCTATGACTTTACAAATAAACATATCTATCCTATTTGTTCACATGAAGGAAGCGGTATGGGTAGAAGTGAAAGTAATCTTAAAAAACTTTGTCCAAACAGTATCGTTCATAAAGGGTTAAGCATTCATGGAAGTTATGTAGGTGAATGTAGACAACAATTAGAAAGATGGGTAGGAGGAAAATAGAATGAATGATTTTCAATTTCAAAACACAACAAAAGTTTATTTTGGTAAAGATCAATTAGGTCATTTACATGAAGAAGTTTTAAAATATGGAAAGAGCGTCCTTGTTGTTTATGGTGGTGGATCGATTAAAAAAATTGGACTTTATGATAAAGTCATGAAAGAATTAAAAGATAATAATGTAGAAGTTTATGAACTTGCAGGTGTAGAACCAAATCCAAGACATACAACTGTCAATAAAGGAGCAAAAATCTGTAAAGAAAACAATATTACAGCTGTTTTAGGAATTGGGGGAGGATCTACTATTGATGCTTCTAAAGCCATCGCTGCTTTAACTCTTGTAGATACTGATAATATTTGGGATTTAGTAGAAAAGAAAGTAGCTTGGCATGATGCTTTACCTGTACTTGCTATGCCTACAATTGCTTCAACAGGAAGTGAAATGGATAAATCATGTGTCATTGCTAATGTAGAAAAAGGTGTTAAAAGTGGAATCAATGGAGATATCTTAAGACCAAGAGCATCTTTCTTAGATCCTACTAATACATTTAGTGTTTCACCTAAACAAACAGCTTGTGGTGGATTTGATATCATAGCTCACTTATTCGATATGAACTATTTTGTTAATAGCGATAAATATCCATTACAATTCAATGTTGTAGAAACATTATTAAGAACAGTTCGCCAACAATTACCAATTGCGGTGGAAGAACCAGAAAACTATTCAGCAAGAGCAACAATGTTATGGGCTGCTTCATGGGCTTTAAATAGTTTCTGTACATCAGGATATAAAACACAAGCTCAACTTCATGCTCTTGAACAATTCTCATCAACTTATGATATGACTCATGGCTTAGCTCTTGCTATTATTACTCCTAAATGGATGACATATTTATTAAACAAAGATGAAACTGTTGCTAGAGACTTTGCTCGTTTTGGTTTAAATGTGATGGGTATTCAAGATCAAGGTAATGACATGGCTAATGCAAAAGCAGGAATTAAAGCTTTACAAAACTTCATCAAAGATGAACTTCATTTACCTACAACACTTAGTGAAATGAATATCACAGATGAAAAATTTGATGAATTAAAAGTTAAAGCATGTTATGGACAAGATTCGCTGCCAAGAGCTTATCGACCATTAAGCCAAGAAGATTGTTTAAATATTTATAAAATGTGTTTATAAAAGACAAGACCTCAGATTTCTGAGGCCTTTTTTATTAAGAAACACATTGTGTTTCTTTTTTTACATAAGAGCGAATATGCTATAATAAATAAAAGAGGTGATACTATGAATAATGTTGTACACTTTAATATGATTCTCGAAATCAATCAATTACTTAAACAAAATAATATAGAATATTCGATTCATGGTGTTGGTGGATGTACATGTTGTGGTTTAGAACTTAGACAAGAAGGGAAAAGTTATCCTACAGATAAGATTTTAGAAGTTATTAATGGCTATTTAAAAAATCATTGGATTTATGTTCAAGAAAATAAATATCAACCAGGATTTCTTACAATTCATTCAAAATTTGATAAAAAGCCTTGACTATAAAGCCACTCTATAGTGTTAGATAAAGTTAAGGAAGGGGTGTTATTTATGAAAACACACGAATTAGAAAAGGAATTAGGAATTTCAAAGCATACAATCTTCTATTATGAAAAAGAAGGGATCGTTACACCACAAAGAGATGAAAATGGTTATCGTAGTTATAGCCAAGATGATTTACAAAAACTCATCATGGTAAAGTTCTTACGTAATTTAAATATTTCGATTGATGATGTAAAAGCAATCTTAAACAATGAACTTGATTTTAAAGAATGTTTAGAAATCAATCAGATTCATTTAGAAAAACAAATTAAAAGCTTAGAAGAAGTTCAAGAAAATATAGAAATGTATGTAAGAAAAGATCTACCAATGTTACCCGCTTTACAACAAATCCAAAGAGAAGTGAAGAATTATAAATTAGGTTATCAAAAAACAACAGATATTGTATCTCTTGGAAGAAGACTTACAAAGAAACTTGCATTAAGAAAATTCTTATATAAATTTACAAGAAATTTTATATCTAATTTGCGATTATCCGCATAA
>ULQR01000625.1_pt1 | contig 20431 bp, 20 predicted proteins | sample 1954711 | NCBI WGS metagenome assembly ULQR01 (sample SAMEA4835661, study PRJEB28245) | human gut metagenome | biome: gut microbiome; material: fecal sample | place: Denmark | collected 2008
GCCTTACTTATCGTGTGTGGATTTTTGCAGGGTGCGTCCGGGTGGGCGCACCCTGTTTTTGTTTGTGCTTATTTCTTCAGAATCCGCATTGCGTTCAGAACAGCGATGATCGTGACACCCACATCACCGAACACGGCTTCCCACATACCGGCCATGCCGAGTGCGCCCAGAACAAGGAACACGCTCTTGATGCCAAGAGCAATCACGATGTTCTGCATCACAATCCGTTTCGTAGCCTTTGCAACATCAATGGCTTCTACAAGTTTCGATGGTTCATCTGTCATCAGAACAACATCCGCAGCTTCAATCGCGGCATCCGAGCCAAGACCTCCCATGGCAATGCCGACATCTGCACGGGCAAGAACAGGGGCATCGTTGATGCCATCGCCCACGAAGGCGAGTTTGCTGCCCTGCCGTTTCTGCTTATCCAGCATTTCCAGCTTTTCGACCTTCTGGTCGGGCAAGAGCTGTGCATAATACGCATCCAGACCAAGTTCGTCTGCCACCGACTTGCCGATTCGCTCATCATCGCCGGTAAGCATAACAGTTTTTTCCACGCCGATCTTTTTCAGCTCTGCGATTGCGCACTTGCTGTCCGGCTTCACTTCATCTGCGATCAGGATACAGCCTACATAGCTACCATCCGCTGCTACATAGAACTTTGTTCCGGCTGCATCGCAAGCGGCATAGGCAATCTTTTCAGATTCCATCAGCTTACTGTTGCCAGCCAGTACCTTCTTTCCCTGCACCATAACGCTGATGCCGTGTCCTGAGATTTCCTCAAAGTCAGAGAACTGCTTCTGGTCGATTGGCTTTCCATAAGTCGCAAGAATCGACTTTGCGATCGGGTGGTTGGAATAACTCTCTGCCTGTGCAGCATACTCCAATACCTGCTCTTTCTGGTATCCGGCTGCCGGAATGATATTTGCGACCTCAAAAACACCCTTTGTTAAGGTGCCGGTCTTATCAAAGACCACCACGCTCACTTTGTTCAGTGCTTCCAGATAGTTGCTGCCCTTTACCAGCACACCGCGCTTGGATGCGGCACCAATACCGCCGAAGAAGGTCAGGGGAATAGAAATGACCAATGCACACGGGCAGGAAACGATCAGGAACACAAAACCTCTGCGCAACCACTCAGACCAGCCGCCGCCAAGGACGAGCGGCGGAATGATCGCCAACACAGCCGCCATTCCAACAACGACCGGCGTATAGTATCGTGCAAAGGTCGTGATGAAGTTCTCGGTGGGAGCTTTTCTTGCAGAAGCATTCTCCACAAGGTCAGTGATCTTCGATACCGTGGATTCCCCGAAGCTCTTTGTGACTTTCAGCGTCAGCAAACCGCTCTGGTTGATGCAGCCGGACAGGGCTTCATCGCCTTTGCGGATGCTTCTCGGCACAGATTCGCCGGTCAGTGCCTTGGTGTCCAGCATGGATTCTCCATCCACAACGATGCCATCCAGCGGGATTTTTTCACCGGGTTTTACCACGATGATCTCGCCCACCGCAACGCTTTCCGGAGAAACGACCTGCAATACGCCATTCCGCTTAACGGTCGCCGAATCCGGACAGATGTCCATAAGGTCAGAGATGGACTTTCTGGAACGCTTTACCGCCAGCGACTGGAAGAACTCTCCGACCTGATAGAACAGCATAACTGCAACAGCTTCCGGGTATTCCCCGATGGCAAATGCGCCGATCGTGGAAACACTCATCAGGAAATGCTCGTCAAACACCTGTCCTCTGGTGATATTTTTCACTGCCTGCCATACGACATCCCAGCCAAGAATCACATACGCCACAATCAGAAACGCCAGTTCCGCCAGAGTCGGCAGCTTTGCGAATACGGTCAATGCCATACCGATTGCATAGACCACAGCACCCACGGCAAGCCGTATCGTGCGCTTCTTATCCTCATCGTTATAGACCGCCGCTTTTTCATCCTTTTTGACAGGTGCAGTCGCTTCCAGCTGCTTTTCCGACACTTCAACATCCGGCTCATGGCTGTGTACGATCGTGGTAACGGTATCCAGCAAGGAAGCAGCTACCGATGTTCCAGCCTGAACAGTCAGCGTCTGGTTCATCAGATTCACGGTCGAAGAAGTCACGCCATCCAGCTCACCGACTTCTTTCTCGATCTTTGCTGAGCAGTTCGGGCAGTCCAAACCTTTCAGGAGATAGACTTTCGTCACCGCAGGTTCGGTCTTTTCCGACACTTCAACATCTGGCTCGTGGCTGTGGACGATCGTGGTAACGGTGTCCAGCAGGGAGGTAGCCACCGATGTTCCTGCCTGAACAGTCAATGTCTGGTTCATCAGATTCACGGTCGAAGAAGCCACGCCACCCAGCTCACCGACTTCTTTCTCGATTTTTGCTGAGCAGTTCGGACAATCCAGACCTTTCAGGAGATAGACCTTCGTCACCGCAGGTTCGGTCTTTTCCGACACCTCAACATCCGGTTCATGGCTGTGAACGATCGTTTCGACCTGTTCCGCCAGTGTTGCATCCGCAGACTTTTCTGACTGAACGGTCACTGTCTGCTGCATTAAATTCACAACCGAGGATTCCACTCCCGGCAATGCTCCGACCTCTTTTTCTATCTTGGCGGAACAATTCGGGCAATCCAGACCTTTCAGGATGAATACTCTTTTCATTTTGACCTCCACCACGTTTTCTTAATTGTTCAATCGCTCAACTTAAAAGACAAAAAGATAATCGCTTGCGCGATCATCCTCTTAAATGCTCAAATCCCTTGTCGATGATCTCCTTTACATGATCATCCGCCAGCGAATAATACACGATCTGGGCCTCTCTGCGGAATTTGACCAGTCCGGCAAGCCGGAGTGCTTTCAGCTGGTGAGAGATCGCCGATTTGGTGACGCCCAGCAGAACCGCAAGGTCGCATACACACATCTCGCTCTGTTCCAGAGCATGAAGGATCTGCACTCTTGTGCCATCTCCGAACAGCTTGAAAAGCGATGCAAGCTGGATGTAGTCGTCTTTCGGCTGCATTTTGCCTTTTACATCGTTCACGATGTCCTCATGGATCACATCGCAATTACAGGTGTATAAAGAATTTGACATCAGACGTTCTCCTTGTTTTGTAGTTGAACAACCGTTCAATCATATTATATCTGCTTTTCCTCCGTTGTCAAGAGGAAAAGTTAGCATCTGCTTCCTGCGATTTGTCGTCTAACAGACCTTGACAGCCTCCTTATTTCGCATACAATATAGTTGAGCGTTTACTCAACTGCCGTATTTTGCGCAGAAGATTTTTCATTTGAACAACCATGCAATAAATAAAAGAGGTCTGCCTGTGAAAGGAAAATTCATCACTCTGGTTCTGACATTGGGATTTCTTGCCGCGTTTGGCGTATTTATGCACTCGCCGCCCTCTATTCTGGATGGGCTGACCGGTGCGACCCCGAAAGCGAAACGTGCCGCACAGATGGCCGCACCGCTGGAGGGCAACTATCTGTTCTGCATCAACCCTGCGCTGGAACCGTTTTCCGATGCGGATTTCCGGAATGATCTGAAAGCATTTGTTTCCGGTGAGACAGAAGTCCTTTCCGATGCCGGACTGCCGCACATGACGCTTTCGGTCTGCGAAACAGACTATCCCTTGCTTTGCTATGCAACGGCTCTTTGTGAACGCCTGACTGCTGCCGGAGCAGATGTTACGTTGAAGCAGTACAGCGAAACCATGCTGCGTTCCCGTGCAATCAATGGGCGGTATCAACTGCTGCTGGTTTCGGAAAATACGCTTGATGCAACAGCATTGCCGGATGCAGACATCCTTCTGCTCTCCGCAGAAGAAATGGAGGACCCCTCATGCGAAAACTGAACACCATTCTCTCCGTTCTGCTACTTTTCATCTGTCTGCTTCATGGGCTGATGGGCAGTTTTATGTTGCTGGGCATCAGTTCCGGGGCAGGAAAGTTTCTGGCATGGATCGGTGTTGGCATTCTGGCGGCGCACACCGTCCTTGGGCTTTTGCTGACCGCACAGACATTCCGGGCTTCCCGGTCCGGCGGAAAACTCTACGGAAAGCAGAATGCTCTGTTCTGGGCAAGGCGCACCAGTGGGCTTGCTATTTTGCTCATGCTCTTTTTCCATATTGGCGTGTTCGGCAGAGTGCAGGACGGCGTATACATTCTGTTTCCGTTCACAACGGTCCGGCTGCTGACGCAGCTTTTACTGGTTGCTTCGGTATTTGTGCATCTTCTGCTCAATCTCCGACCCCTTCTGGTATCGCTGGGCATCGTCCGGGATAAGGAGCAGCGCGGCGACCTCTATCTGATTCTTTCTATACTGGTGCTGTTTGCTGCCGGTTCGATCATTCTATATTATATCGGGTGGAACAATGTATGAAACACACTTTGGTGATCGTGGGTGCAGGGCTGGCAGGGCTTTCCGCTGCTTTGACTGCTGTGAAAAACGGCTGGACGGTAAAGCTGGTGTCCTCCCTTGCCTCCGAGCGAGCGCAGTCTGTTATGGCAGAGGGCGGAATCAATGCAGCCTTGAATACCAAGGGAGAGGAGGATAGCCCGGAGCAGCATTATACAGATACCCTGACCGCTGCCTGCGGACTTGCTGACCCGAATGCAGTCTGGGGGATGACGCAGGCTGCGTCCGAACTGGTGCGCAGCCTGCACCATCTGGGAGTACAATTCAACGTGACAGATGACGACGAACTCGACCTGCGGAATTTTGGCGGACAGAAGAAAAAGCGGACGGCCTTTGCACAAAGCGATACGGGAAAGCAGCTAATGACCGCTCTGATTGATGCTGTGCGCCGAGAAGAAAGCGCAGGAACGGTCGAACGCTTTCCACACCATAAGTTCCGCACCCTGCTGCTTTCCGGGAACATCTGCGGTGGCTGCACAGTGCAGGACACCTATACTGGCGAACTGCTGCGGTTTGTATGCGATGCCGTCCTGATTGCCACAGGCGGGCTGCATGGCTTATTCGGTGATACGACCGGCTCTCTTGCCAATACCGGAGAAGTCACCGCAGAACTGTTCCGTCTGGGCGTTCCGATGGCAAATCTTGAAATGATCCAGTACCACCCTACCACGGTCGAACTGGGCGAAAAACGGATGCTTCTGAGTGAGGCCGCCCGTGGTGAGGGCGGGCGGCTGTTTGCATTACGGAACGGGAAGCCGTGGTATTTCATGGAAGAAAAATATCCGGAACTCGGCAACCTGATGCCGCGTGACATCACCGCGCGGGAAGTCTGGACGGTCAGCCGTGACTATGAGGTGTTCCTTGATATGACAGAGCTTGCTAAAGAAGTCATGGAGCATAAACTTGCCGGACTGGTGGATGATTGTCAGACCTATCTGCACAAAGATATTCGCAAAGAACCCATTCCGATTTTGCCGGGTATCCACTACTTTATGGGAGGCATTCAGGTGGACGAGCGGCACCGCACTTCGATGCGGAATCTGTACGCTGCCGGTGAATGCTGCGCTCAGTACCATGGCGCAAACCGTCTGGGTGGAAATTCTCTTCTGGGTGCGATCTATGGAGGACAGATTGCTGCGGAAACTGCCTGCCGGGAAACAGTCAGTTCCCCCAATATGCCCTGTGCCGAAGAATCCCTTCTGCCCGAACTTTCCCCGGACGCTCAAATGCAGATGAATCGTATCCTGCTGAACGCACTCGGTGTCGTGCGGGATGCACAGACATTGGAAGCGGGCATTCAGGAAATCCGCAAACTGTCTGGCACCCTTCCGCTTCTGGGCTGTGCCATGCTGGAAAGTGCCCTCGCCCGAAAAGAAAGCCGGGGTGCGCACTGGCGGGCAGATTATCCCCAACGCAACGATGCCGTTTACTGCAAAACCACCGTGGCACACTGGAACGGGCAGCATATCGCCATCAGCTTTGAATCCATCCCCGAAAGGCGGCATGATTTATGAACTACACCATCCGAATCAAACGGCAGGAAAACCCGCAGGCTTCACCCTGCTGGCAGGAGTTTTCCTTTGAGGGAAGTGCGGACACCTCGATTGCTTCGGTGTTGAACGAGCTGAATCACCGCAGCCCTCTGTGCGAAAAGAGCGGAACGGTCGTTTCCCCCATTGCGTGGGAATGCGGCTGCATGATACGCAAGTGCGGTGCCTGTGCCATGCGGATCAATGGTCTGCCTCGTCTTGCCTGTTCCGTTTTTCTGCGGGACTGTAAGGGAAGCGTTGTTACTCTGGAGCCTTTGAGCAAATTCCCACTGGTGAAAGATCTGGTCGTAGACCGTTCCGTGATCTTTGAAGCACTGAAGCGGACAAAGCTGTGGCTAGAAGGAGATGCGTTCCAGACCAGCTATACGCACAGCCAGCGGTATCGATCTGCTAAGTGTCTGCTCTGTGGCTGCTGCTTGGAGGTCTGCCCGAACTTTGACCCGAACAGTGAATTTGCTGGAGCTGTTCTGCCCGTCAACGCTTACCGTATTCTGAACGAAGAACAGGATATTGCCCATCAGACAGAACTCGCAAATGCGTATCGTCAGCTTTATTTTGAAGGCTGCGGAAAATCTCTTGCGTGCCAGGACATCTGCCCAGCCGGAATCCCGGTCGAAGAACTGATGTCACGTTCCAATGCCGCAGCGGTCTGGAAGCGATAAAGTGTAAAAGGGTATGCGGTTTATAGCCGCATACCCTTTTATGCTTAATCTTCTAATCCGTGACTTCCCGCCACATTCTTCAGATACTCCTCTGGTTCGCCGTTCAGAATCAAGTCTGCATAGCCAAGCGGGTCATTGTAGATGAGATAATCTAACTCCAACCTCTGCGCCATGGTCACGTCCAATTCATCCTCGACCCCAGTGCAGTCAATGGAGATCATTCTCCCATCCCGGAGCAGCAGCTCCACGCAGCCGGTATCCATGTTGAAATGGCAGGCTCTTGCATCGTACTTCATGTTTGTGTCCTTTCTGCCTTACGGCACCTTTACAGTTGTGACTTTTGTTATACGGTTCTTCTGATAAGGTTTTGGACACACAGCCGTCGGGAAGGAGCCTTCATTTTGCTTTCCGAAGAAAACAAAAAATCCGAACCCTTCTCCTATCGAGAAAAGGTTCGGATTTTCATGGTTTGGTGCGATGGAAGGGACTCGAACCCTGGGCCCACTGATTAAGAGAGAAAGTCGCGGGTTCGTCTCAAAAGATGGAAGTTTCGAGTCATCGCCATTTTTACGCAAAACAACGTGATTTTTTGCGTAGTAATTTCTGCACTCTTTGTCGTATTTTGCACCGAAAAGTACCCTCTGCACGGTTTGAAACCGTGCAAAAACCGTGCACTTACTCCAAAACAAACAAATTTCGACCTATCCCCTACCGACTTGACGGCATTGGTTTGAGTGACCGAACATCAAAATTCAAAGAGTATAGTCAGAACCATTACGGTGTGTCCAATTTATATACCTCATCAAATTGCCGCTTTCGTGCTTCTGTTAGATGATGGCTCACAAGAATAAGCGTCAGTCTTGGGTTTTCCAATAAGCATTTCTCTATACGCTCCGCATTTTTTTCATCCAACGCACTTGTTCCTTCATCTATCAAAAGAATAGAACGATTATAAATCAATGCACGAGCAATCGCAATTCTTTGCTTTTGGCCTCCAGATATCTTATTCCCGTTTTCTCCAACAATCGTGTCCATCCCATTTGGCATAGAAGATATATCGTACTCAAGTGCACTATCTTTAACCGCTTTTTTGATTTGTTCTTCTGTAAATCTTCCTCCCAGCGTAATATTTTCTCTAATTGTTGTGTTAAATAAAAATACATTTTGGTCAACATAGCCTATCTGTTGTTGAATCTGTTCCGGTGCAACTATACGAATGTCCGTATCATCAAAGTAAATATTTCCTGTATAATCGGGAAGCCATCCTAGAAGAATCTTTAGAAAGGTAGACTTTCCACAACCTGAAGGACCTATAAGTGCATATTTTTTCCCTTTTTCAAATACAAATGAAATATTTTTGAGAACCGTCTTTTCTCTATAATTAAAAGAAACATTTGTTACACTGATTTTCTTTTTGAAAGTAGAGAGTATTTTATTGGATTTATGTTCTCCATCCGTGTTCAAATTTGAAAGTTTTTCAAAATACGGTCTTGCCGCAATCAAAGAAAGACGAGTATTTGAAATTCCAGACAGTCCATTTGAAACGCCCCCTATCAAATTTGTTCCACTTGCTAAAACACCTAGCATTACTTTTCCTTGCATAACAAGAAGCACAATCAAAAGCATTGATACAACTTGCAGTGTAACATTAACAAATCCAACAATTCCCTCCGTATTTGCTTTAGTAGCATTTAGGATATAGTTCGGTCGTTCAATATTATCACTTATGCTTTCGCTCTTTCCTAAAAATTTCTCACCTCTTCCAAAAGTCTTCAGGGTATCCATTCCGAGAAAAAGATCTTTTAATTGGCTAATGGCAACAGACTGTTCTTGAGAGCAGTTTTTCCCAAGTTTTTCTATTTTTTTATGGAACAGATTTGGAATACTCCACATTAAAAAAGCTGATAGCAATGCAAAAAGTACAAGTGACCAATGTAGAAAAGCCAAGCTTATAATACTTACAATCACCTGCGTTACACGGCCAACACCAGAAAAAAATGGGATCCATGCCAGTTGTTCTATTTGTTTAATATCATTCGTCACCCATGATAGATATTCTCCGATATCATTCTTATGATATTGCTTATAATTTTGTCGCAAAATAGAATCATAAATATTCTTGCGCACATCGTTGTTCAAAGCCCAAATTGCTTTTGCCTGTATACGATCCGCTAAAACAGAAAACAAAAGATATAATCCCCATCCAAAAATATCAATGCAGCACCAAAATAAAACCAAATTAAAATTCATTTGCGCTGCAGAGTCGAATATCTTCATCAACAGGAATTGAATACACGCATTCATCGTAAATGATAGGGCTTGAAACACACAGACTATTATGCAAAGAAATTTTTGTTTTTTCAAATAGTAATCCATACATTCAATCCATTATTTCATCTTTCAACAATGATTCACTTATACCTAATTTTCGTTAAGACTTGTTCGGATAAAATGTTTTACACACATACTTCTCACACATATTGTCAACCACAGCACCTTTTTTACAACTAATATTCAAACAGTTAAGCACTCTATTGCAACCATAACATTTTTGATGAATCTGTCCCTCTGTCCATGCTTTTGATTTTTTAGGGTCAATTATAATACCCTCCATAGCATCAATCCTTCCAATATGATTTTCTGGCGCATTCAACGAAATTGTACATTTATCAATCATACCATTTGCGCGAAAAACGAATCCGTACGGGAAAGATGCATAGCAAATATCCGAAAACAAGTCATTCGGCTGCTCATATAATGTTAGCCCAATTTTCTTAATATACGCTTGATGTGCATACTTCAATTGCTTTCTATTTTTGCCTTCTGATATTGGCATTGAGCCCACTAGTGTTCCACCCCAGTCAGATACAAGTGCAACGAGAATTGAAAATCTTTTGTCTTTCGCAAACAGCGATGAAAGATAATCATACCATGAAAAATCTTGGTCCCCATCTAAAATATTATGTCGTATAATAATATTATACTCGTACTCAGAAGAAAGAGTCGATATTTTTCTAAGATTATCAATTATTCTCTCAAGTGTTCGTATTCCAGAAATATGCGGTCGAGTCTCGTTATGATTCCATCCATCTAATGTTATTTGAAAAGATCGTATCCCCACTTCATAAAATTTAATAAACATTTCTATGTTTAGCAAATATCCATTAGTTGTCATTGTCGCTGCATAATTAAATTTTCGAACAGTCTGCAATTCTTTTACGCATGATGAAATATCCAGTATAATGTTTTCACATAGAGTGGGTTCTCCTCCAAACCAACTTATTTGAAGATTATCAAATTTATCAATCATATTTTGAATATATTTTTTGATTTGTTCCACAATATCTGATGTCATAGTTATATTCTCGTGTGGTTCATAGCAATATGGACATCTAAAGTTGCAAGCTTCTGTTGGCATAATCGTTAGAAGGAGGCTCTTATTCATTCTTTCTTTAAGACTACACACGATTTTATCTATTTCTTGTCTTGTCTGCAACATCTCTTGTTCATATAGTAACCTTGTGAGATCCGTCGAAATTTCATCGCGTCCTCCTGCTTTTACAATATCATCAAATTCCTGTCGAATCGAAAAATCAGTCAATTTAATCTTATTTTTCAACAGATTTGATGTTACCAATGTCCTTTCGCCATTTCTTTCAATTTCAACATATCCAGGAATTATATATTTCATATTATCTTCCTTTTCGATTATAAAATATAGGAGACTTTAGATTGTTCCAAAGTCTCCTATATCTCATGATTACTGATTAGCAACCACAGCCAGCACCGCCGTTAGTATTGTATGCACTCGGATGTGCATTTTCCAACACGGTTTCCAGCTCTCTCTTTTCAGAAATAACCTCCATACTATTCACCTCCTTTCACACAAAGACTTTGTTGCTACTGCGATTTTTATTTAGGTTAGTTTCATCATTTTGAAGCATCCGACTTGCTTTTCTGATTTAACTTAGAACATATTCTTAAGTTAATTAGTACAGCTCTGTAGTAATTTGATTGCCAGAAATTGAAGCTCTCACGCCACCACTTTTCGTCCAAAGTGTAACAACCGGATTGTCAAAATATGTGAATTTCGCATATCCCTCAACAATTGCAGGAAGAACAGGCGACTCCATCTGTCTGACAACATTAATTTTGGCATCTTCATACGATGTCATAATTCCCGTTATCGCAAGCCCCCATGTCCGTTTAATTTTTGTGTAAAGACCAGCTTTTTCCAATTCAATCCAATATTCCATTGTTGCCAGTCCATTTGTCCCGGTAATCTTCCATACTCCAGATAGTGCTCGGCCAGTATTGATAGGTTCAGCAGTAATCTTTGCAATCGAACCATCTGGCAACTTCACTGATTCTTCATGCTTGACACGATCGTTAAGATCAAAGGACATCGAAACAGTCGGTTGTTTTGTTGCCACCTCTTGTGCAGCCGAAGCACAAACGGCCGAAAGTGAAAAGATCAAAACAACTGCCATGCAAAGCGAAATCAATCTTTTCTTCAACGTCATTTCGAGTCATCTCCTTTTATTTTAATATAGAATTCGACAGCATATCGGATAAGGTATTTTGCAAGTGCAAAAAAAGCTATCGCCACGATTGCTACTATCAACACAATCGTCAAGATTTCCGGTACGCTAAATTTCATAAATACACCTCAACTAACGCTCAACTTGTTGCCTCGGAAATATCTGCATTGGAATTGCCTCCGCTCTTTTGATAGCATCAAATCACAAAAAATAGACGTCGTCCACAATTTTGTAACAAGATGGAAAAAACTTGTAACAAAACAGGATTTGTATAAAATAATAGTCCCCTGATGCTAGACCCACAACATCAGGGGACATACTAAAGTAAAATTTATCCGAAAGCTTTTATGATATCATGAAGAATCTCCATTTGTTGTGGAGAAAGATCATTTCCTTGTTGGCTTGGTGCCAAGAGTTCATCCCGCAGCCTTACCAATGTTTTCTTTTGTTCTTCCGTCAATCCTGAAAGAGACAGTAGCTCTAGTGCAATTTGATGCTTCTGATATGGTAGTACTCCTGTCGAATCTCTTAGACAATGCCATAGAAGCGTGTCAACAGTATGAAAAAGAAGACAAGACGATTCATGTTACGGCAATTGCACAGCAAGCCTTTTTCATTTCCATCCGAAACACATCAAAGCCCGTAGTGATTCTGAACGATTCTATTCCAACAACAAAGCCAGAACCGCAATTGCATGGTTTTGGGCTTGTCAATATACATCTAATCCTTGAAAAATATCATGGAGAACATACCATGTTCTATGAGAATGGATGGTTTCAATTCACTGCTGACATACCTTTCACTCCGATTTCGTGACAAAAAAGTCCATTTCGTTATATTATTGTAGAAATTTCAAGCCAAAACGTGTATTCTTTTATTCAAGAAAATCTTCCGGATGAGGATTACAGTAATGCACAATTTTTCAATGCTGTTAACGCAAAAATGTCTGTCGATGGGGTTGATTGACAAATCTTATTCTGAATGGCTATCATATAGTATCGAAAAAACGTGCGACGACTTTATTAACTTGGTTCGTGCTATGTTTGGTTGGCTTTTTCGGCTTCGGTTGGAAGCTAACCCTATCCTTTTCGATATTTTTTCTCTTAATTCGGAAATACACAAATGGTTATCATGCTGCCACCTATAGCCACTGCTTGTTTCTTTCTATTTTAATGGAAATCATTATTTTTACTTTTGTTTCCAGTATTTTCTATTTCAAATGGGCACTTCCTCTCATACTCACAGTTTCTAGTATTTTAATCTGGTGCATCGCACCAGTAAACACCGCCAGTATTCATTGGTCTGAATGTGAACTCAAAATTGTAAAAACAGCTGTACGTTGGTTGCTATTTATTCTAAATGCTTTGGCAATTTTATTGATAAAGTTACAAATAGCGCCTTCAATACTGCAAGGTTTGTCCGCAGCATTAGCTGCTGATGCCATAACACTATTCATATCAAGCTGTCAAAAATTGAAAGGAGGGCGCACAAATGAAAATTCAAGTCAAGGAATTCGTCAAAAAGAAAATTGAAGTTCTGGTAAAGAGGGATATACAAGAGTGGCCACCAGCTTGTACAGGATGGTTGTACCAACCGCAACGTCCCCGTGTATCTGAGAAACATCCGCAAGAAAAGCTCCAATAATTTCCATTCTCCAAAATGGCATAGTCGCGTTTCTGTTCCTATACGAAAGCCATTACAGCGATTCACAGCATTGTGGCAACGACCAACGCAAACAAAATGAGGCATCCGATTTAAGCGTCGGGTGCCTCTTGTCTTTGTGACAATGCGTTTTCTCTCTAGGCGGTTACAAAAGAGTCCCATCGTCTGCCAAAGAGTGACGGGGTTCTGAGAGCGGATTCGGAATGAGATCATGGGGATGTACAGACATGAATCAGAGCTTCTTCCTCCGGAAGAATGCTTTTTTCAAATCGATCTGAATAGCGTGTAAGCCGTTCGCAAAATTTAGTGTGTGCCGTGTGATAAAAATTTCTGAGAATAAAGTCCATGAATTGAAAAGGAGAAACGGCAGAGGAAACGGGAATGCGGCAATTCTCATATTGCCCCAATGTCAAATGCGACTTTGGATGTTCCACGGGAATGAATGCATCGCCTGAATCAAAATCGAACCTTAGCGGAACGGTAACAACTCTCTGATCTAAGATGTCAAGATACATTTCGTCCATCGAATACAGCTCCGGCTCATTCTGAAAAACCTCTAAATCCGGAGCAGGGAAAAAAGACAGTCGATGCGACACCAACTCATTGCCTTGAAAGCGATACAAGAGACTAATTAGAGCACCATCGATCATTTTGATGTTGTAATTCCTTTTTTTCACTAGCTCAGAATACATTTCACGATAGGGAACATCCTTCAGAAAAATAGAATTGTCCGAAGAACTGACTCCAATCTCGCTGATATTCCCGGTGTACGATTTTATCGAAGGAAAATTCTGCTCATCGCAGATACCGACCGCAATCACATCAGTGGTCAGACGCTTAATCTGATTCAAGACATCTACAGGATTCAATCGTTATCCCTCCTTACTTTTAAGAAGGGATATGAGACGATCCACGGTATCTTTTCCCAAATCTTCAAGATAGATGTTACCACTTTCAAGTTCCTGAATCAGGTTTTCAGCATTTCCTTTGCTCTTTTGAATCTTTCGTTTTTCAGCTTCGCTCATATCGCGATTCACGATATTCATATGATCCCGCTGAGCCTTTGTCGGATAAATAAAATCCAACGTGAAGTTATGATCTTTCACCTTTTTATACTCGGCGATTAGCCCGTCCATTCCGGAACCGACCCCCAACACTCTCACCCATGCCTTGCTTCGAGTAATCGCGGTAAACAGCTGATTTCGAAGTTTTGCCAAATCAAAAAATGAGTCAAAGCACGCTTCGGCATTGACGATATAGACCATGGCCGCTTCGTTTCCCTTTGCCCGGTAAATTCCCGTAAAGGCCACAGAAGCATTATCCTCATCAAAGAAGACATCGGGTGCAGTATCTACGCCGGCTGTGTGAGACTGGATGCCCTTTTCATATAAAAGTGCCCGAATAGGCGCAACGTTTGATTTAGTCGTGACAGGGTTCGGGTTGATCACAATGATATCGTCCGGACGCAGTTCGTCCTCCGTAAGGTTCGTTTGAATCTCATTTGCAACCCATTGATCCTGCTCTTCTTTAGAATCGAACTGCTTGAACATTATCAAATCATCGATGCCAGAGTGGCTCTCGAGAAACTCCGGGCTGCTTTTGCTTGTGCGCTCCAAAACAACGTGTTTTCCGTCCTCAAGGGAACCGGCTTTCACATGATAGCCAATCTCTTCCCACAACGCACTCTGGTCAAACATCTGAACAAGACCGGGGCCATCCTCGCCAACAGGCTTTCGGTAAATTCCAAACCCCAATGCATGGGCTGTGACTAGAGCAGGTCTGGAATTTCTGTAGCATTTTTCCAGAATAATATCCTGCTCCGGCTGGCCATCTTCCGATGACCGGAACGTTACGTTTGGTACGCCGTGCTCATCGACACCAAAGATCTCTTCCGGTGAAGGGAGAGACTGTAACCGCAAATTTTGCAGTTCATCGTATGCGTAAACCAACCGTTTAGGTTCCCGCAGCATTTCATAACATAGCTTTAAAAATGCCGGAGAAAAATCTTGAGCTTCGTCTACCAGAACAGCGTCGTACATCGGCCTCGGATCGGTTGCTTCTTCAAGTGCTTTTCTGCAAGCCACACCAAATGGATCTGTAGAACCAAAACGATTTTTGGCAGACAAAAAATCCAAGTATTCAAGATTGTTCGTTCCACAAAAGATATAATACATACCGGTGCGTTCTCCGCCGCCAGGTGCACCCCATGCATGAAGGATGTGCAAGTTGTCCCAGTCCGGTTCCTCGCTGGTTTGTTCAATATAAAATGTGTTGATTAGCTGCCGCAATTGCCCTTTCAGAGAGCGAGTGTTAAAGGTGACAGCAATTTTCCATTCGGGATGCTGTGCGTGCAGGTATGCTGCTTTCAGTGCCAGCACCACAGTTTTACCGGATCCGGCAAGACCGCGGATTCGCTGTACGCCCTCTACGGTCTCGATTACTGCTCGACTTTGCTGGTTGTCTAGATTGGCGATGGAATCCTCTAATGCTTTTAGCTTCGCTCCTCTGGATTCGGGCTTTGTGGTTTCCCTACGTTTTTTTCCTTTGCGGATTGTAGAAATTGCCTGAAGCACAGACACCAGTGCTTCATAATACCCGCTATTGTTCCAGTTCAACTTTTCAATCTGTGCCAGAAGATTATTGTCGTTAGCACACAACGGATAATCTTCATCGCAGTCAACCTTGCGCATGAGAGCGGGGGCATACGTAATGACATTGATTTCAACGCATAGTTTTCTTTTGTTGACAAGCTGCCGGTATCCCCTAAGCTTTGCTTCTATTTTATTGGCGCAATCATCCTGTGCTTCTTCATATCCATCGATGTTTTTCCCTTCGATAAGATTGAAGATGACCAAACCTTTGTCAGGAGAGACCCAAAGACTGTCGATCGGATAAGCACCATCTACGGTTCCGATGATCGGGTATCCGATATACAGATAGCCGTCCAGTTCGTTGTGACGTTGAAAAAAACTTTTCAGAAGGTCACTGGATGTCGGCTTTTGGGTTGTGCCGGTAATGATTGTAACCAAAAGTCTCACTCCTTTTCCATGTTATCAAGTTTATCGTACATCTTATAGAGCCATTCGTCAAGGTCGGATTTGCGCATGATGGAGTACTGCTTTCCAACTTTTACAACTGGCAGTGAAAAAAGAGAACCGTCTTGCCTAAGGCCCTTAATACCAACTTTCACAATAAAATCCGACACAAAAAGCCGATTGGAAGCAACTATGTTTCCGATCGACTTTTTTCTTTTTTAGGCAGGTTTCTTTGCATCCAGTTCTTTCACTTCCTCAATTGAAAGCCCTGCATACTTTGCCACTTTCTCATAGGGCAACCCGTCTTCCAACATCGTCATAGCATTCTTGATCGAAGTTTCATGTGCGGTTTCATCTCTCATTTTTTCCATTGCTCTGCACATAGTTGCCACTCCCTTCGCATCCTGTTTGAAATACTGCACCCGATTTGCCAGAATGGGATAATACATTTTGCTGGAATCTGTACAGAAAAAGTCGTGCATCAGTTTTCCCAACGCTGTTTCGTCCTTGATTTGTGAGTTCACATAGATAATATGTGCCCGATCATTGAAAACCATTCCCGTTTCCTGAACGGTGCGTTCAATGTGATAAATTGGAAGGCCTGCCCTCAGTACATCATTTTCTGTAATGAATATGACGTATGTCTCATTCAGTGCATCGTAACTGCTGCCGGATTCTGTAAGGTTCGCATCCAGCAGACTGCTGTTATAGCGAGCACGTTTTTCGCTTGCGCCTCGGTCGCTGCGCTGCACTTCAATATTATATGCACGGTTGTCCTGATCTACTGCCAGAATATCCAATCGAACAGACCGACCCTGCAAGTTTTTAATATTGTACTGTCCGTGAACTTCACGCACAACCAAATCATTGCGTTTCAGGATGATTTGCAGCAAGAACTCTGCGCAAGCGTGATCTTCAAACACAGCCGCCATGAAGTCGTCGTCGATCAAACGAAACTCACGAATCCGCTGTAAATCTTCCTCGTGCTTTTGTGCAAAGCCCAATTCCTGTTCTGATTTTCTCTCTGACATCGGCTCACCAGCTTTCAAACTACCTTTTCAAAATAATAGTATCATAAATCCGTATTTTTTACAAGAGAACCTCTCTCCCCTTGCGCCAGATCATGATGAACCTTTCTATCTACCTTAAGCGATGCAATCGCGCAGCCTGCATCCAACGGATGCAGAACACAAGGGGTTTGGGCACAGCCCAACAAGCATTTTGCAACGCAAAAAGTGTTTTTGTATAGACGAAAACATTGCTTGCAGATGCAGACGTTGTATATACGTCTGCCCTGCTTGCGGGCGCTATGAAACCTCTCAACATACTTTCCAAAATTCGAAAATCATTTTGCGATCAAGACCGTCCATTTTCAAGTTTCACTTGATGCGGGCGACTATTTTTTTGCTCAGGAAGTTTTCGAGTTTGCAATCGCAGCAAGCAGGGCGAGCCGGTACCACCTCGCAAGTTTTGAACCTGATTTTTTACAAATCCAGCTTCAAAACACTTGTTGGGCTTCGCCCAAACCCGATGTTTAGCACAAGAATGCGCTAGTTTCGCCCCTTAACGACCGCTGAATAAGCAAATTTCTTGGAGAAAAATTTGTTTTATTAAAATCGTCGTTGATACATTTAATATCGCACAAAACCGGAACTATTACTTCCGGTTTTGAAGGCAAAAAGCGGAAGTATCACCTCCTAAAAATTTGAGTGTTATTATGATATGCTCTATCCAGAGCTGTTCACAAGAACCGGACCTCCCAAGTCCGGTTTTCTCCCTCAAAACCGGACCTGATACGTCCTAAAAACGCTTGTATGATTGTGATATGCTTTCTACAACTCCTCATCGAACCTTGAAAACCGCATGACCGTCTGCATGGGATACCCGGCGATGACCAGAAGGAGAGCCGGAAAACGCCGCCGAGAGGGGGCAGGAAGTCCATGCAGAGAGAACGGCACCCAAAATCCGAAATCACGTTGATACGAAAAACCAGAACCAGTAGTTCCGATTTTGCCTTGAAATTCACTTCGTATTTTTTAAAAACCGGAACTACCAGTTCCTAAAAAATCGAGTGACTTTATGGTATGCTCTATCCAGAACATTTTCTAAGAAGCGGAAGCATCCCTTCCGGTTTTTCCTTGAGATTCTCCTAAAATCCACTGAAAACCGGAAGGAATGCTTCCTAAAAATTTCTGCTTCATTGTGATATGCTTTCTACAAGCCTTCATCGAACCTTGAAAATCACATGACCGTCTGCATGGAATACCCGGCGAAGAGACCCTATGAGGACGAGCCGGAAAACGCCGTTGGAAGGGGGCAGGAAATCCATGCAGAGAGAACGGCATAAGAACAATGATATTCTATTTCATTTCAGAAAGGATGGTTTGCCTATGACAAAACTGAGCCAGCTTAAAATCGATCCGGAGTTCCAGAATCAAATCAACCCTCCGTCGTTTGAGGAAACCCACCAACTGGAAATGAACATCCTAAAAGAAGAACGTGTACTGAATCCGATCATCACGTGGAACGGCTATATTGTGGATGGACATACACGCTATCAAATTCTTCGGAAATATCCATTTATTCCATTTGAAGTCATCGAAAAAGAATTTTCCAGCCGTTATGAAGCACTCGTATGGATCTGTAAAAATCAGCTTGGGCGGCGAAACCTGACCCCAGAACAGAAAAAGTTCCTGATCGGAAAGCAGGCAGAAGCGGAAAAGCAAATCAAATCGTTTCACGGCAATCAGTATACTTTGGCATCTGAAAGTGGTCTGGTTCAAAATGAACCAGACCGCACAAAGCACGGTTCACGGTCGAAGGTCGCTGCGGAACATGGAACATCCGAAAGTTATGTTTACCGTGCAGAGCAATTTGCAAAAGGTGTGGAAGCTGCGGAGGAGGCAGTACCCGGAGCGCAGAAAGAAATCCTGAGTGGAAAGATCCGGGCAAGCGACCGTGAAATTTCCTCGATTGCAAAGGTTCCAAAGGAAAAGCGTCCCGAAGTTGTGGCAGAGCTTCGTAAGCCTAAAGGCGAACGGGATTCCAGTATCACGGATTCGTATTCTTCGCCTTCAAAGGACAATGAGTTTATAACGACCTTCAAGCAAGACATTCAGGGGCATAAGAAAGGACTCAACAAGGAAGAAAAGCAGAATCTCAAGGATGCCGTCAAGAGCATCTATTCACCTCGCCGCTTGGCAGATGGCGAAGCCATGATGTGCGAGATTCAGGGAGCGCAGGAGGATTTTGTCCGGCGGTGGGAAATGTGCTTTCGTGAATACCCGGATATTCTTACTGAACCGAAGAACAATGAGAAGCTGCTGATTTTTATCGACCGTGCCAGTCGGTATCTTCAGACGGTAAAAGATCGTCTGAACAATGATGGAAACCAAAACTCTCAAACGGTTTAGCACTAATTCGGATGTAAAAATGGAGGTGAATTCCATTTCGGATTACTTGAAACCCAATATGCCACTGCCGCAATATCTGCCCTATGCCCGCTTTCTCAAAAGAATAACTGGATCGATACACAGGGGCACATTTATGTGATCTATCCGCTTTCCAAGCTGTCAAAAGATTTGAGATACAGCCTTTCCAGCATAACACGCGCATTTGCCGAATTGGAAAACGCACAGCTCGTGGAACGCGTCCGCAACGGCTTTTCCAAGCCCAGCCGCATTCTGCTCAAGGTTCCGTACACTACGCAAAATTGCGCTGTCACAGTATGCAAAAACGCCGAGCATGACTGTGCAGAAACGAGCAGTGTGATTGCGCAAAAATGCACACCTAACCAACGTAATAAGAGCAACCTGAATGATAACCACCTGATAAGATCAAACAATGCTCGTCTATCGTTGGGAGAATGCACCATGCACATCGCTATGTGGAGCAGTGGCAGACCATGCGTGCAGAGAACCTAGGACTGTTCCTCTGGGGCGGTGTGGGCACCGGCAAGAGTTTCCTTGCCGGGTGCATTGCAAACGCTCTGATAGAGCAGGAGGTGCCTGTGCACATGACAAACTTCGCCCGAATCCTGAACGAGCTGAACAGCAGCTTTTCCGGGCGGAATGAAGTTGTAGACAAGCTCTGCTGCTATCCCCTGCTCGTCATTGACGATTTCGGCATGGAGCGTGGTACAGAGTATGCGCTGGAACAGGTCTACAACATCGCGGACAGCAGATACCGCAGCCAAAAACCGCTAATCGTCACTACCAACCTGACGCTGGATGAGATACGGCACCCACAGGATACCGCCCATGCCCGCATCTATGACCGCCTGTTGGAAATGTGCATTCCTGTTTCCTGCATCGGTGTGAGTTTCCGCAAAGAGAACGCGCAGGAGAAGCTGAAACGCATGAAACTTTTGATTGGATAAACCGAAAACATCGGAAAGCAAAAATTGCCGGGTGTAATAGTCACCCGACTACAAGGAATTGGAGGTCTGCCTATGAATTTGAATCGGCCTGACATGACCGAAACCGTGAAATTCGAAAATTATACGAATAATCCCTTGCAAAAGGACTCGAACCCCACTACAATGGAGGTGGTCACTCAAACCAATGCCGTCAAGT
>ULQR01008215.1_pt1 | contig 20221 bp, 20 predicted proteins | sample 1954711 | NCBI WGS metagenome assembly ULQR01 (sample SAMEA4835661, study PRJEB28245) | human gut metagenome | biome: gut microbiome; material: fecal sample | place: Denmark | collected 2008
CCGCTGGAATGTCCGAGCACGACGGCCAGTTCTTTGATATTGACCTGGTACTGGACCATCAATGTTGCGTACACATGACGCAGATCGTGCCAGTGAAAATCATCCGGGAGGCCGTAAAGTTTTTTCAAGGAATTGAAATCATCCTTATAGGACCGGCGGTTATAGGCAGTGCCATCCGCCCGGTGCCAGATTGTTACCTCGCCTGCCTCCTTCCCTTCTGCCTCCGGCGACTGAGTCCATCTTTTGTAGCTTGCGGCTATTTCATCCAATACAAAATCAGGCACCGGGAGGTCTCGAATTCCGTTCCTGCTTTTTGTGTCGAGACGTTGTTTTGTCCTGCTGCCTTTTTCAAGCCCGGATATATCTATGGGCCGTCCCGCCTGCGCAGTAACATGGAGCACCTTTTTATTATAATCCACATCCCGATAACGCAGAGCGATCAATTCGCTGATCCGGCATCCGGTTGTACAGGCGATAAGGAGCGGGAGGTACAGACCAGGGTATTTGTTTTTTGCTATCAAAAGCATCTGGCCTGCCTGCTCTGATGTAAGTGCGTATTTTCGTTTTTTGCTTTTGTGACCGCAGCCATCTTGTTCATTCGCAGCTGCGGCTCTTTCATTCGCTTCTTTTTTGGATACCTGCTTCCGCTTTATGGAAATTGCGCTTGTAGCAGGATTTTTGTTAATCAGAACGTGTTTTTTTGCATACTTGAAAGAAGAGCCAAAGACTCCGTAAGCCGGCGATAAAAGCCCTGACGTCATGGAATCCAGAATCTTTAAGAGGTCATCACTGGTTACTGCATCCATCGTCTTCCCTTTTATTATGGAAAGAATATAATTTTGTATGATGTTCCGGTAACACACAAAGGTGCCGTATTTAATCTTCCGTACCTTTACCATATAGTCATTCAGCCAGTAATCATAAAAATTTTCTGCCAGAACCTGACTTGCGATGTATTCCTTTCTTGCCAGTAGTCCTATGATTTCGTTCTTTTTGTCCTGAGCGTCTCTTTGCGTCTCAAAGCCGCCTATCTGCTTTGGGAGAACGGTACCGTCAGAAAACGTAAGGGAGAAACGGATCGCATATTTCTCATGATCCGGTGTTACGCCATCGCGAAACTTCCACTCCACAATAGGCCCTCTTGCGATAATATCCTGCATGCTGGATTTCAATGATATCTGTTTACTCATACCAAAACACCCCTCTCTTTCTTTGCATAGAGAATTGGGTCAATATGGTGTTCCAGTTCACTGCGGATTCTGGATTCCGCTTCCATATAAGCAGTATAGACATCAAATGTAGTTCCAATATTGGCATGTCCAAGATATTCTGAAACATGCAGCAGGATTTCTTCCGGATGGTCCTGGTTACGTGTACCATATTCAAACATCATCGTTGCCGCAATATGCCGCAGATTGTGCGTCGTGACGATTGGAATGCCGGCATCCGCACAGATCCGTTTTAAAGCGGCATTTAAAGTGGCGTCTGACTTGATCTCTCCCCGATCTGCAATGCAGATATAGCCATCATACTCATCCGACCATTCTTTCTTATTCTTTTTTCTGATTTCTTTTCTGAGTTCCAGCCAGTCTCTGCGTTCTTCTGCTAAGGAAAAGATAATTTCCGGCATCCGTAAAACCCGGTCACTTTCTTCGGTTTTCGTTGCTTTTATTTCGATTCCCGTTCTGGAAATACGCATTTTTTTACCTGCGTAATCGACATCTGAGAAGCGTACAGCCTGCCTTCGGACTGTTACCGTCCGCTCTCTCTTATTAAAATCTGTAAAACGGAGTCCCCGGATTTCTCCATACCGCAGCCCGTGCAGCATCAGACAGATTTCGAGAAAATGGATGGTCTTCCAGCTTGCGCATAACAGTTTTTTTACCTCATCTTCTGTGTAAACCACAAAGTTTTTTAACGGCTGCTGAAATTTCCGTGGAGTAACGTTCTCCATTGGATTTTCCAGGATACGCTCTGTAAGCCGCATGTCATTGTAAAAGATTCGGAAGAACTTGTATGTCTGTGCCTGTGCAGTGCAGCAGATATCGCTTGTCATGGCAATTAACTTATCGATATCCATCCAGGTTACTTTGTTTAACGGTTTTTCTCCAATTTTACCAAGGTTCGGAAGCAGAAAATGGTACAGCACATATCCCATACAAATGCTATATGAATTGCTCGCTGTAAGCAGGAACACGTTATGATACCAGGTTTTTAATTCTTCCGAAAAAGTCGGAATTTTTGCTTCCTGCATCTTCATCTGGTTCATCTTTTCAGAAAATTTCTGCGACGCTTCCAGATAAGCCTGCATCGCCTCATCCGGCGTTTCAAACGTATGCGGGTTTGTGACGTATGTAATCTGGAACTCTGGGTTCAGGCACTTCTCCGTAAAATGCCATTTCCCGTCATTTTCATCCCAAAAAACAGGTGTAATGTTCTGATTTGTATTTTCCATGTTCTTTTTATTGTCCATATGTGATTTCCTTTAGCGCATAAATCACAGATAGCCACTCCCATTATACCACAGGATGGCTATTTGTTGATACTCAGCTTAGCAATTGTTCCCTGATTCTTTTATTTGCCAGAGAGCCACATGTCGAATTTTTCCTTCGGAATGCGATACATACTTCCGACCCTTAATACAGGGAACGGGCTCCCTTCCTTGTATGCCTTTGCGATAAAATCATAGGAAGCAGTGCGTCCGATTTTGAGCATCTTCTGAATGTCCGTAAGGTCATATACCATGCTGTCCCGGCCATCTTTCTTTTCTTTCATGCAAATCAATCCTTTCTTTGGTGTCATGATTATCTTATCGTTTTCTTCTTTTGCGGTTCTTTTGTGCTGTGGTCAGTATGTCGATAGCAAAATAAATTTGGCGTCGTTTTTCTTTCCGCACACAAAAAGAGCCTCTATCCTGCATGGATAAAGGCTTTTTGCTTGTTACGCGAGGTACAATATTTTTTTGCGGATAACAGTTTTTGGTCAAAACAGCTCACTTTCTGTGTGACCAAAAACTGTTATCCGCAAAATTTCAAGAAAGCCGCATAAAACAAGGCTTTGAGAAAGGTCTTTCCGCAAATGCGAATCATGAGGGCGCAGGGAACAGGTAAACGCAGACCGGTGTAAAAAAATAGCTAGGGTCTTTCCAAATATCATTAAGTTAAGCCGGTGCTTTCCGGCATAAATAAGACTCCCGATCATATCTTATGGTCGAGTTTTTTCTGTCTCTGGATGAAATCTCAGGCACACCGATAAGACCGGGCAGTACCCAGTCTCTAAGCGACACGATACAGGAAACAGACGACGGATTTCATTTTTATCTTACGCTCATCCGTCCTACCAGGCCGAATTGGAATGATGTGCTGTATCCTGTACTGAACAGCCATAAAAGGGTATAGCTTATAAAGCGTCCTGGTGATGGGATTTTTTAAGGCTATAATACTCTGTTAGCTATGAGGGTGAACCTTCCGTGTCTAATGGGGTCCTGTCCCAATTTCCTTCGTCCCACCTGTTCATACACCGAATGCTTGCCAAGCTTTCTGGCAGGGTCGTGCCCTATGAAGTGACCTACCGAAAGCTACAGCTCTTGTTTGTCGTTTGATTCTTACTGACCTTATGATTCTACAAGGTGCGGTTTCCCACGGATGCTTACCCTGCATCTCTCAACCGGTCATTTTGTTATGATCCGCGTTCCATGGATCTGGGTCAATAGGTTCCTTTCCAGACTCCCGCTCAATTTCAAAAGTTTCTGAACCTCAGCAGGATTCTGGAATACGGCTTTTCTTTTACTTCTTATACAGCCGGGCTTTCCTACCTGGATTCCCGCCGGATGTCTTTTAACATCTTCCTGTGATCATACTTGATTCCTTGCTTTAAAATCGTAAAAATAATCCGGGTATCCGAAACAAATGATTGAAACTGCTTATACTGATACCCTTTTCTTATGTTCGTTTGGTCGCAATAAGTGGTTGAAAAACATCATGTGTGAAATATGCGATATCTCAATAACTGGTTAAAAATGTTAATGATGAGCATAAAAAATTCACGGTCTGAAAAATAGTGTTTAGGTTGAAAACTACTATTTTTGTAAACCGTGGTAATTTGATTTTCAGGTTGAAAATTATTTTTCTTCTGGATTTGGGAATAGCTCGTAGTCATCCTCAAAATCTTCATCTTCATCCTTGGCACTTTCGAAATGAAAGACAGGCTGATCTTCTTGGATGACTGGCCCTGCATCTATAAGACCGTTTTCAAGCATTGCACGAAGGTTTGTTTTTCGGTATAGAGTTCTTGTACGTAGGACTTCAAAAGAGTACCCGCGTCCACACAGATTATTCTCACGAATCCAGAATATATCCTTCTTCAATCGACTGCCGCATCGGATAAAGGTCAAAAGACTCTGGAATCGGTCATCCTGTCTTCTTATCAATCTTTTCGGAATCCCGTCCAAACAGTGTCTTTGTTTCCGACTTTGGCGTAGCTGTGTAAGCGAAGAAAGATACGTTCTCCGGCCATGAGCGGTCATTCTGTTCTTTCTGGAAGTATGCGAGGATTATTTTCTCATCCGTAATGCCTGCATCCGGTTCCCCGGTCTTTTTTGACTTGTTTTTCGCTGCAAGCTTTAAAACTGCCTTCATTTTTCCTGCAAACTGTCCGTTCTGAGAAGAGTGTGCCTCGTCGGTAAGGACCGCGAAATTCGCACCGGTAAGCATATCATCGGTCGCAATCGCATCAAGTGCAAACGGGAATGTCTGAAGGATAATCTTCAACGGTTTTCAACCGGTGAACATCATAAAGATTATTATTCGGAATATGAGTTTTCAACCACTTATTGCGGTTAGCCAAATTTTCTCTGATCACCTTGATTTTCTTCAGAAGCTCCTGCTGCTCGAAAATATTTACATTTGATACTTGATTTTTCTTCTTTGTGCCTTTAAGATTCATGTTAGATACCTCTTGTATTCTTTGGATTTTTACCAACGTCCAAGTCAGTAACAATCCAAATTTACTTGAGGTATTTTTTGTATCAATCTCTTGATCTATTTAAAGTATACAGGAAGCTTTCTGAAGCTAACTGTCCGCCGGCCGATCCGGCGACAGTGCTTCTGCTGATTGAAGTTAAGCAAGTCCCGTCCCATAATGACTGTTATGCTGAAAGATATTCTCTTCAGCTGCATCACCTTCCAGGACTTCCGTGTAAAGCATCGTAAGAATGTACGGCTTTACACGCCGGATGACTTCTGTCTGTTCTTTAAATTTCCGGAGCACGTTGACAATATCGCAGTAATCAAGCTTTAACAGTGTGCTTTTTACCACGCTATGCGGTTTCTTCTGTCCACCAATCACGATGTAGTCGCTTTTTGTCACGATTGCATCCAGGGCAATAGCTAAGATTTTATCGACGAGAGCGATATCGCCTGCGAGGTTTTTTGAAAGCACCTCGTACCAGACATTTTCGTATAGCTGTTCTTTGTACTCATCCACAATATCCACATCCGTCCGTCCTGTCCTATCGGACTGACTAGACTGATTTTTACTATCGACTAATTTTGTGGTAATATCATTATTAGTAGTATAGCCGCTTTCCACGTGCCGATAATCCAGTTGCCGGTGATCCATTTGCCGAAAACCGGCAACTGGGCAATCCATTTCGCCATTTTGGGCAAATGGGGCATTTTCGCATTCCATGGTGACAGCCATATTGTTCTCCTGCGTCCCCTTCGTCTCCCGCTGCATCTCTTCCAAGTGCGATGTCTCGTAGACCGTCGACTGCCAGCAAACAAAATGCCCTTTATCATTGCGGACCGGGACTTTTTTGTAATATCCGCGCTCATGAAGCTCCTTTAACCCGCTGCGAACAGACTTTTCCTGATCCACTGCATGCTTAACGAGGTCGCCGATCGTTGTTACCCAATTATCTGGCTTGCTAAGGAGGTAGGCCATAAGCCCCTTCGCTTTAAACGACAACCCGTTATCATTGAGGAAATTTTTGCTAATGATGCAATATGTACTTGGTGTTTTCTCAACTCTGATAATTTCTCCTGTGCCTCTCACCACTGCACCTCCTGGCTGTTTTTCACGTCAGTGTTTCCAGCGCATCCGGAACATTTTACATATCCCGCTTTCTCTAACTCGTTAATTCCTTCATTCACAGAGTCAATATCATCCGTCGTATAGGATACAATCTCATCTGCGCTGATACTCACCAGCTCCGGTTTAGAAAACAGGAACGCCAGGATGCCCTTTGCCTTAAAACTTAAATACTCATCACGCAGGAACGCACGATCCACGAGCATATAGTTACCGGTGCTTTTGTTTGTCTTGATACCCTCAATCGCTTTTTTCTTTTTCATTTTCTTTCTCCTTTTTTTCGCGGATAGCTCTAATCCGCTTCGCTTCTCATGATGTTTTTCTGACCGAGACGCTTCGGAAGCATATGCTGCAGTCTCGTAAACCCCTGCTGTGTCTGGAAATCAATCCGGCTTTAAAGAGGGCGTATGTACTGGTCATCGGCCGTCTGATAACTTAACGTCGATATCATCCGTACACCTGTATCCGACAACAGCGCCTGTGAGCTCACAGTTCATTTCCCTCGTCTATCCAATTATGACCGACGAAACCTGGGTGGTTTCCACTTCCTCGCCACAGTTCATCATGCGCTACTATTCCAGCCGCGTTGTCTAATGCTTTGCGATATTTTCATTAGTTCTCATACCTGATTTTCCTCCTATCGTTTTTCTGCTATCAGTATGTCGACTGTTTTGAAAATTTAAACGCCGTTTTTTGGCGGACTTTCCATACGGTATAGTGAGAGCGTCATAAAGAAGCGGCTTGACGTGTTTTACTGCTGCGGGCGGCACCATCCTGATATTCGGGCTTTCATCTACCCTGCGCATCAAAATCAGACATATAGTATGTCTCATCTTTTTTCGGCCCCATTTTTGCGGATAGCTATTTTGGGTCACTTTTGGGCTAAATTTGTAATTTCACCGGATTTATCGCCTAATTATTGTTTTTATTACAGATTATATTATCTTTAATGTCAGTCTCCAAGCCTAAATTAACATTATTCCACGTCATATTATGCACATAAAGCAAGTTATCATACTCGTAGAATGCCGTATCTTCTAATTTCAGACAGCATTTCACATGCCCCTAGTTATGCGATGTACAGCATATCCAATGAGAGATGACTCTATGAAATAGTCTATCTGGTCCAAGGTACCATGTTTTACGAAGACTGGAATCCTCACCGGCTCCATCGTCCGGATTGAAGAAACAGATACGATGGGGATTGCAAAACTCTTCTTTAAACCAGACAGGACAACACCGCCAGAACCTCCGACTGACCTATCCGTCTCGCGTCCCCTATACAACTATCTGTATCGGGATGAGCTGGATGCAGGAGGCGCTTTCCAGATATCCGGAGGAATTCGACTGGCGGTAGGCCGCGCATCCGTATCCGCCCTATCTGGAAACTGTGAAAGAGGCGTTTTTGATTTATCATATCGACCGGATCACAGATGGGGAAGGAAAGCCGGTCTACACCGTGGGGCTTTCCGACGGTGGAAAGTCGCTCCTATATCCTGCCGTCTTCCGCTGCTGTAAATTTCGAACCAAAAAATCAGCAGCTAAAAACCCAGTAAACAATTTTGGAAGTTTATATTACGTATTAGAGTGTCGCAAATTTTTCATACAAGGCCAAGAACCACGGTAAAATAAGAATTTGTAGCCACTCGAACAGAAATGGAAGTTTATATTACGTATTAGAGTGTCGCAAGTGATTTGTGGGTTTAAAAATGCGTTGAAAAAAGAAGGTTAAAAATCGGAAAATAGGGGTTTTTCTCTCGCCGATTTTCGTAGGTAGCGACTGATTTTTCTGTTTGTAAAAGAAGCAATGTGGATGACAGAAACATAAAAAATGAAAAAAATAGAGAAGTCAAAACGCGAAGATAAATCTATTCTCTTTTACCGCGTTCTTAGGTAGCGGCAGATGCTTTCGTTTGGACGTGAGCCCGTAAAATAGTGTCTGCATCAGAAACCGCCCTACGCACCTTGTCTCCCTTTCCACCACAAAATCCAGACAAAAATCACGAAAATAAAATGATCGTACCGCCTGACGCTCAGGTGAAAAACCCTTATCCCATAAGGATCCGGAGGAAAATGCAGAAAGAAATCCCGAAAAGAATACCGGAATACATCCTATCCATCAGAGTGATAGAGGAAAGACATTCTCCGGTACCTCTTACGGAATGGATTGGTGTACATCGCATGACTATGAGAATTCGGGAAAATGTCTAAAAATAGCAGATGCGGAAGTATTAGAGTATGACGTTTTAATTCGTGCGCATAAAATGGCATGAATTATCATTAATTATAGCATATAAATGGATAATGAAGAGAATATAATACATAATAGAAACAATAGATAGGCCATAAATGCGCCGAAAAAGCGAATCAAGCCCAAAAGTGACCAAAAATTGTTATCCGCAAAAAAATATTGTGCCTCGTGTAACAACCATTCTTCCGGTGCCGTTTGCGGATAAGCGAAAGTGGCACCCTTAAGGGTGACGCAAAAAGACGTCCTCCAGTACCGTTTGCGGATAAGTAAAAGTGGCACCCTTAAGGGTGACGCAAAAAGACATCCTCCGGTACCGTTTGCGGATAAGCGAAAGTGGCACCCTTAAGGGTGACGCAAAAAGACGTCCTCCAGTGCTGCTTGTGGATAAGCGAAAGTGGCACCCTTTGGTACTGCTTATGCCAGAAACGCCTCCCGCGAAAGATCCGGCCGGAGGACTGGCTAGACGCGTCTTTCCAGAATTGGATTTTTTAGTAGCGGGGTCCCAGAATGATTATTTTACAGGGGAGCATCTCTCTGATTACCCGGACGGTGTACCTGACTTCCGGCTTTTGAAATTTCTGGCAGGGGAGACATGGCCGCAGGACGTACCGCTGATTGAATTTTCGGTGGGACAGCTTCTGAAAAAGGCAAGGATGCAGAAGGACGTATAACGGCATCCTGATTTTCATCCATGCCGGAACCGCCTCCCGCAAAACCGCATATTTGCTGGGTTTTTTGAGGTCATTTTCTTTGCGGATAAGTGTTTTTGGTCACATAGATGATTTGGTCATAGGAACGGCTGGACGCGTCTTTCCGGAATTGGATTTATTTCAGTACCGGCTTTCCGGCTTTTGAAATTTCTGGCAGGGGAGACATGGCAGCAGGACGTACTGCTGATTGAATTTTCAGAGGGATGGGATTGGTCGAAGGCGCGGATATGGGAATACGTCTAACAGAATTTAAAAATGATGGATGAGAACTTTCCCTCATGCCCTATCGCAAAATACGTCCGGCTTATTTTCTAATTTTCATTTTCCATTTTTCAAAATTCCAAAACGTCCATTTCCAGTTTTAAAAAATCTCTTTCCAGTCGCTACCGCTCTATCCGCTCCAACGGATGCTACACGTGAGCAGCCGGATTTTTCCATAAATCTAAGTATAAAGCCGTTTTTTCGCTGCTTCATCCAACCAAATCTCAGTGCTCCTGTTTAGTAGCAAGCAATGACTCCTGGAGGAGTCGCTTGTCGAGGCTCCGCCCCGAACCCCGAAGGCTACGCCTTAAACCAATCCGCTTTCAGCGGATGAACACACCCAAATAGAGAGCTTTTTCTTCTGCATTTTCTTAAAAAATCCACAGATTTTTACGTTAAACTGCCCTTACTTTTTTCTCTGACACCAATAAATATAAGGAATCTACTGCTCTATTTATTTATGAAGGAGGACACTTTTATGCAGGATTTAAGCAACACATTATTTGCCATTCACAACACATCCGCGCTCAATTTAAACAAAACGCTGGACCTTGGAGGGTTTCCGTGCCCGTCCATTGCGATTGTAAAAGGCAGCGAAGGACATACCGGATATGGAGATATTTCTATCATTTTTCCGATGAGCACGGTCGATCCAGCGGACGATGATAACTATGCTTACAGTCATGATGCCTGGACTCCGGTAGCGCCGACCATCCAGTGTGAGGTTAACCGTGACGGTCTTTCCAGGCTGAAAGCCGCCTGTAAATCTCAGCTTGATGAGAAATGTTTTCTCCGTTTTGGACCCGAGTGGACGTGTCTTGATGCATAATTCATCGAAGAAGAAGTGGAAAGTTTCGACGGGCTGGAAACATTATTGGAGAAAAATCCGTTCATGCAGTTGTTGTATTTAAAATCCCAAGGCATGGAACTTCCGACGCTCCGGTGTGAAGAAAAAACGAAAGTGAAAACAACTACCATCTCTCCGATCGCGAAGGACGTGATGAGCGTACTGTCCTATACGGAGATGGAAGAACTTGAAGCACTCGCCAGACCGGAGAACGTTTCGCTGAAAGAAAATATCGCAAGGCGAGGTGAAATTTATAAAAAGGTCACCGATCTCACCGGGCATCCGTACAGGGGGTTACAGATTTCTACTGCAGTCAGTTCCATCTTAAATGCAGGGAAAGTCAGACACTATTCAGAATGGAATGACATGGAATTTCTCCATGACCTTTCGGAAAAAACGGACTGCGAAGCGTACCGGACATGGCTTTTTGAGCAGTGCGAAGACATCGTAAACCGCTGGGGAATTTTAAATGATAAGTCCCCATACCGGGATGACGGCAGCAGACGGTCATGGGATTATACGCACGATCCGCTGACACTGGGATCCATGACGAATGTCATCTGCCAGAGAAAGGACAAGGGCGATCTCTTAAATGCGTCCTCCTTCTTATTCAAATACGCGGCAGCAAACCGCCTGCATTCTATGGAGGACATCATCAAAGCATCGGAATATCTGGAAGTGGTTGACAATGAGGCGGATATGGAAAGCATCGAACATGGCATTGCCGCCATGGCAGAAGACATTGCAGATTCTATCCGGAAAACCCACTCTATCGACCCGCTTCGTGACAACGCCATGACTGCCATCGTGGAAGCTGCAACGCTAGATACGAAGGCGGAAATGCGCCGGTGCCTTGAAGAAAACCAGGAATTCATCAATCTGAAAGCCGACACGGCAGAACGCATTTATGACCTGAAAGAATACGTCAATTCGCTTCCGATCAGGTATCTGGAAGCAAAACCGCACCGGGCTGTAGGGCTTGATGAGATCGGTATCGTTATGCTACCGGACGATAAACCGGAGTTAAGGGAACGCCTGTAAAGCCTCCATATCGATGTCTTAGAATATGATCATACGAAGCCGGAAATGCGGACGGAGCTTTTAAAATCCATTTCCTATCTTGGTATGACATTACCGGAACATACGATGACAAAGCCGGATTCCCACGAGAAAGAACCGAAAAAGATAACTGAAAAGAAGAAACAGAAAGGCCGCTCCATGTAGCCCTTCAGAAAGGAAGAATGGTTATGCCGTACAATAAGTATATCAAAATCCGCAATAAAAGCGCGGGGGCAAATTCCAATTCCGGCATCCGCAGCGTGAACCGCTACGATGACAACGACGAGAAAACCCTTCATTTTTCAGATGAAGAACGAGACAAAATGGACTCTGATTCTGCGCAGACTTCCATTCAGAACCTGGATGAATACGCGGAAAACGAAGCAAAGACGATCAATCCCCTGAGCTTCCAACGCCTGGTATCGGTCATCAATGCCGAAAGCCGTGACACGTTTGTGAAGGAATGCATCGAGGCTGAAAAACTCTACCATTCCCATAAAGAGGAAGGGTTAACCCCCGGGCAGCATGCCATCGAAGCGTACCATATCATCTCATCCTGTAAGGGGGTAGACCTTGATCCATGGATGGTCCACCATGCCGGAAGCGATCTGGCAAAGGCGCTGACCGGTGATGAATTTGCCGCAAAAATCTGCACCCACTTGAACACCGGGAACTATCACAACCATATCATCATCAACGCGTACTCCAATGACGGAACGCACAAATTTAAGGATGAGTTCCATTTATACAAGAAAATCCGCACAATCTCCGATGAGATCGCATTGCGTTATGGCTTTGACATCATCATGGAAGGAAAGACGGATAAGAAGAACTGGGCGGAATATCTGGAAGGCAAACCAGGCTGGGAAACCTTAAAATCCATCAACGGAGAAGTCAAAAAAGATATCCGCAACTGCATTCAGAAATCCGGAAGCTATGATGATTTCCAGACGCTGATGGAGAGCCTTGGTTATGAGCTCATTAAGTCCGGAAAGCGTACCACATATATACGTGACGGCATTTCCGTTTCCGATTACCGCCTTGGCAGCAGGTATTCCAGGGATGGCATCGAGGAAGAGATTGAGAAGAAAAACACCCGTTTTACCCAGCAAAATCTTGCCAGACAGACTGCCGCAAAGTCCAGGATGTACACAAAAACTGATCCGCTCGATCGCATCTCGGTTCCTGCTTATGATGAATACGGGCGGCGCCGTCCGTTCCTGATCCGGTTTTTACTCCTGATCAAAAAATACATTGAGTTCCTTTCCGACCGGTATCTGGATGAGATGATGCGGTCCATGTTTCCGGATAATCTGCGTGTCCAGGATGCCGCAAAAAAGATGGCATCCATTGATGAAGCGATTGCCACGATCGACAAATATCATATTCTGACCGTGAACGGGTTAAATGAAAAAGCGAAAAATATCAGCATGAACGGGAAAATTGCAGAGAACCAGGCGGCAAAACTCTATGATGTCGCCGAGAATATGGAACATGCCGTACAGCTTTTTCAGATGGAGGATTACTTAAAAACAGTGATGGACTCCATCGGCCTGACGGATGACCAATTCTGCATTACGCCGTCCAAAGAGAAAGACGTCATCGCCGCTTATGCTGCCCTCGATCCGGTCACAGGTGATCAGAAAAGGCGGCTCTGGAATGCATTAAAGGGAAGTGGATATCGAATCAGAACCGGCGGCTTTCAGACACTCACCCGCACGCAAGCAGATGAAATCCTTCAGTTTTTCCGCGATCCATCCGGACAGAAACCGGACGTTTTACTGTCGGAACAGGAATATGCGAAACAGAAAGCAGCCGAATATATTCATGTAAAGGCAAAGGAACGCTGGGAAAAGATGCATGAGCGTTACGGAAATGTCCCGGCATCCACCAGGCAGAAAATGAAATTGAAAGAGCTGGGCTTTCATGATGACGTGGACCGTTTAAAGAAAGACCGCGCCATGCATCTGTTAAATGTCCTTGCAGAAAACCCATTGAAAGCGATGAAGCCTGCCGCTCTCCCGCCGCAGGAGCTGCCATCCAAATGGATGATCTCTACCTTAAAAGATCTGGTGCTTTTGCATCCGGAGGATTTTAAAAACATCGAACCGGAGCGTCTGGAACGAGAACAGGCTGATGAGGTCATCTCCTATTACCTTTCCAAATATGTGCCGGAAGACGTCAAACAGACGCAGTCAAAGCCAAAGGGAAAGTCGGAAAAGATCAACTTGGATGAGTATCCCGATGTGATAAAACGCTGTATCATTGAGTACCGGCGGCTGTTAAATACAAAGCAGAAGTACGGTCTCAGTGAACGCGGCACCGCTGAATTTATTGAGCGTTATAAGAAAACGCTGGACGAAGCAGACGCTCTTTCTGAGCGCGCAAAGGAGCTGAACCATCAGTATAAGGAATTAGGACAGGTATCCCGTACGCTGAAAAACTGCATGTCAAAGTCCTTTGTGTACGGCGTCCTTTATGGCGGACCGGACCGGGATATGCAGGAAGCCATGCGCAGGTACGATGAGGATCCGGTCGGACGGTTGGATGAACTCTCCGCCAGAATTCGGGAAGCCATCAGTCAGATTGCTTCCTCTTCCATTCATACCAGAGAAGATTTTTCCTCCATTCGTTTTGAGCCGCTTGACCGGAACCTGTACGATCTGTTGTCGGAACTGGAAACAATCTGTCCGGAATATTTCCCGGATATCACAGAGCATCCGACTCGTTTTTTTAATGATGCAGATGCGCTGGACGTTCTCAGACGAATCGATCATGAGCATGCATTGGATAAGCTTAAGAAGGAACTGCTTGAAGCCGAAAAAGCCGAAAAGAAAGAACCAGAAAATAATCATAAGTCATCCAATCTAAAATCAGATACATCCGCATCAAAAGAAATAACTCCGATTGATATCTCGGAATCCACACAGCAGAACGTAAAATTAAAACCCGAAAACACCACAAATTCAGAAGAAGAAACGGAAAATCAGCAGCAGTCAAAGCGTACTTTTCCATTCTTCCATCACAGATAATATAAAGGGCAGGGAAATCCCTGCCCCTTCTTTTGTTTTATTTGCCATCCAGTCTGTGCCCAACATTATTTCCAATGGATGCTCCGGTTACTGCACCGGTTACTGCACATGGAATCGTGCCAGAAACCGCGCCTACCGGGCCGCCAACTGCGATACCAATTGCAGCTCCTTTCACTGCTCCTACCACACCTCCGATCAGACCGCCTGCTAATGTTCCTACTAATTCAAACATATATGTTACCTCCTTTTTCTGATTGCTTTTTCATATTCTCATACCTGTTTTACTTTTTCTTCTTTAAAATTTTCGCCCAGTCCACCAAGCTGATGATGTCCCAGACTACGCTGCCGGGTGTTTTCACTATGCTATTACCGTCTTTCTTCATAAGATTATCCTCCTTTCAAAAAAATAGCCACGAAGCTTGAACTTCAAGAAGTTTTCTGCTTTATGGCTATATTGTATCGTATGGAAAATATAAATGGTCTTTTCTGAAAAGACATTTGATTTTTATAAAACCGGCTCCTCAAAATCTGCAAGAGCATAATTGATCTCGTCAAGGTCTGTAATCTGATGCTCAATGAAATACAGTATGATCATGTCCGTTTTGTCCCCGGTAGCGAACGCAAACCCAGCAGATTCCATCAGTTCTTCCGCTTCATCTCTGGTAAGCCCCATCGTTCCAGCAAATGCAAGAACAGTCTTTTTAGAGGGTTGTCCATTCTGACGGAGCCTTGAAAAAACTTTACGGCTGACGTTTGCTTTCTTATAACATTCCACCTCATCCAGGTCTTTTTTATCCATAAATCGGCACAAGGTATCATAAAATGTAATGTGTGCCCCGGTCAGTTCCCTGCTCAGATTGTCGTAGACTTTCTTATCACTAAAATGCCCATTGTTCTTAAGGCGATCAAGAACTTTCTGTGAAAGAGAGGGAGTGCCTACCGCCGGAGATACCGGAATACCAAAATGTTTTGCAGTATCGCGCGGTCCCGTTGCATGATACGTCAGCGACTCTGTGAGCTGTTTTTTTAAGATGAAACGTTTGATATCTTTAATCCGTTCTTTATCACCGAGTCCAAATTCCATACCGTAAAGGACCAGGTAGACGGTCATTTTATCATGATCTTCCAACCAGTCCTGAATCGTGTTTTTCGCTACCCGCAGAGCATCTTTCTTTGGATAACCGTAGATTCCGGACGATATCAGAGGGAATGCAATGCTGCAGCATTTATGCTCCATTGCCAGCTCCAGGGATTTATGATAACAGGATTCCAACAATTCTTTTTCGCCGTTCTTTCCTCCTGCCCATTTCGGGCCGACCGTATGAATAACATATTTTGCTGGAAGACGGAACCCTTTCGTTATCTTCGCATCCCCGGTCTCGCAGCCATTCAATTTCCGGCAAGCGTCCAATAATTTAGGACCAGCTGCATAATGAATTGCTCCGTCCACGCCGCCACCACCAAGCAGAGAGCCATTCGCCGCATTAACAATTGCATCCACTTTCTGCTTAGTAATGTCTCCATGTGTGATAAATAATGGCATATTTCCTACTCTCCTATCTCCCGCTGTTCACTCTGTAAGAAACAGCCTTTTGCAACATTATACCATACTATTTCTGAATCGTGTATTCCTGACAGTTCTGTTCTTCTGTTTTCTCATAACCACGGATACGCTCAAATCATCCAACAAGTAATACATGATTCAAGTATATCTGCACCCTTTTGGGATAGCAAGCAACGTACCCAGCTACTAAATGAATACTCCACTCCCATGCGGCGCAGCGGCTCCTATGGACGTGGTACTCTGCCTGAATTTATAGAAAAGACGCCATGAACAAATCAGACTCTATCTTAAAAGACCAGAAATTTTGCGCCCAGCGAAGGCGGCCAACGAGGCATGGTGTAAACATAATCAAATTACACGTGGAAATCCGTTCGAGATGTATAAGGGGCAAGATTTTCATCTACAGCACTAACCTTTTTATGAAAAGAGGAGGGATTCTCACAGTGACATGTGAAAATCCCTTCTCTCATTTTATGCCATCATTCGATCGAATTGCCTCTGATCATGTCTTGTATAATCATTTGCTTTCCCATATCCACCCTTGTGTCGGTACGTTGCCTGCCGATTTTTGGTCTTGGTTTTTTTTGGAACCCCATAGGTGATCATACCATAATCATGTTTAGCCAAAATTCCCGGTTTTTCGCCATTAACAGCAGCGTCCAGTTTTTCAAAATGTGGTCCTCGATTAAAGTGCATTGGAGCGCCATGTTTTCCAATCTGAACAGCCATCTTTCGCCGTCGTTGAATTTTCTGATATCTTTTAACTCTTCTAAATTCCCTCGTTCTCATATATTGCCTTTCGAAAATCAAAGCTTTTATTTCTTCCAATGTTTTCTAACCAAAATCACTTTACTGTTAGAAATTTTTTTCATATTATAATCTCTCAATTCATTCAATACACCTACACCACCACCTGCTACGGCAATGGTAACCGCCGCTATTGTTGTTCCCATTCCAAGTGTCGTAGTCACTACAGGTATTGTCGGCATTAGTGAAACCACAAAGGACCCTCCTGCCGTTCCAGGGGCAGCCACAATCGAGGCAACTACGATTGCCATTGCGGTTATACAAACTCCCCAAGCTACCGCTCCTGTGGCTTTAATTCTAATAACATGTTTTGCCAAGTCGCCCTCAACTTCTATTGTGCTCTGCTCACGTTTAATCGCTTTTCCCAAATCTTTTGCATCTGTCATAACGCTCACCTCATATGTTATTCACTTATTAGGCGTTTGTGAAACACCACAAGCTGCATAAATACAGTATTTTTCGTTACATAAATTAAAATACTCCTCACCAGATATGGTATAATAGAGTTGACTAAAAACAATTATAATTGCTTTATCAGACTGAATGTGGATAACTTTTGCTCAATCACAGGTTTGAGTTTCGCAATCACCTATATTCATTTATCTCATCAATGGTTTCTGATGTTGCATAACCATTGCCATATACATCCAACCACGCAGAACAGTAGTGCTGTTACAGCAGAAATAATATAAGCTATACGTATGCTAATTTTCTTCGGTAATGACCACGGCTTATCGCATTTCGCTTTATGGCATTTTATCTCATCTCTCAGAGCAATTGCATTATACGTATATTTTTCCGCTTTCCACGAAAATGGAATTTTATTTTTCACCATTGTCTCCTTCTGCTATTACTTTTGGCTCTTCATGTTTTTGTATACAGCCATACGCATCGGCAATAAGGGCATACAATGCGCTGTGGTCTGACATCACCCAAAATGAAAAAGAATTTCTTTTTACACTGTGGGCACTTTTTTTTGATGATTTTACCAATCGGCATACATACTCCCCCTTGCCAATATTTATCTTAAATGCCGTATTTTTGAACTAATTTATCCCACTCTTTTTCTGTCTTATCATCGCTGGTAGACGTATAAAAAGAATAAATATTGCCATTCTCGTCATCAAAGGTAATCTCATTATAGATAATATAATCCCAGACTAAAAATCCTTTTAATCCATTGATTTCTACAGCAGCTCTCTTATGCACAACTCCATGCATTCTTGAAATTTCTTTTACTGTTGGGCCAATAGCTTCAATTAAGCATTTTACGGTCTCAATAACATTCATTGCCTTATTAATGCTCATCATGATCTCCCTTCAAACACATATCATCAAAAATTTTCCAGTCATCCCAGAGTGTCCATGCACCAATTGTAAAAAAGGTAATAATTACGATAGTATCCGCACAAAATCCGTCAGGCCAATAAAATAAATCATAAAAATTGTGACAGGTTTTGTATTTTGTAAATTCATGTACAACGCAAAGAATTAAAATGCATATTTTTTTGATGAGATATTTTACAGTAATATGCTTTTCAAAAACATCGATCATTTCAAAAAAAGAATCTATAATATCTGTTAACCAATTACCATTTTCCATGTATAATACCATCCCTTTCTTTTGATATATACATGATAGATGAATTTCTAACAGAAATGGTCTTTTTCGAAAGGACATTTATTCAAAATTACTCGTTATTAAACATAGCCCTTTTGAGATAAACCAACAAAAGGGCTATGAAAGCTATCTATGTAATCTTTCCTTGAATAATGACTGTAACTGTTCTTGAACTTTCGCTGTGCTAAGATCTTTTTCACTTAGCTCTCCAGATGCAATCATTTTCATAATGACAATGTATGCTTCGCCTAATGCTGTAGTTAAAAGTGCAGCAGTTCCACCGCTGATGGTTCCACCAACGACAGTTCCAACTCCAGGAATCATTTTCAGCATGTTTGACACAATGGTTCTTCCAGCAAATGTAGTTCCAGCCGTTCCGGCGAGAGACATCACGATTGTTTTTAAAAGATTCTTTTGTATGGAAATCCCAAAAATAGCCGTAATTCCTGCTAACATCCCAACCTGAGTAGGGACAAGCAATGCCGCATCTGAAAATGGCACTGGGACATATCCTTCGCCGAAGCTTGCAGTGGCCGTAGTTAAAACTAATGCTTGAGCCTGACTTACCTTTAAATTCATGGATGCTTTTTGAGCGTTACACCATGCTTTCTGAGCTGATTCCGGAAGCAACTGAGCCGTCACTTCTACCAACGTATCCATACCATAAGCCTTTTTCGGAGTTTCATCATCTTCGCAATCTTCCGGACATTCATCCTGTGCTAAAACAATCACTTTCTTTTTTACTCTAAGTCCTGGATAGTCCTGTTCAATTGCCTTTAGAAGACGTTCGGAATGTTTTTTCCTATAGGATTTTGTAATAACAAGAACAACATCAACTTCACAAGACACTTCATTGATATAATCTGCTTCAAATTTTTCTAATCGGTCACTATCACTGGTAACGCAATACCACATTGCATGAATAAAACGGTCTGGATTATTGCTTCTTTTAGCTTCCCGGCATACCTGCTTAATCTGATCAATAGAATGTCTACGTTTTTCTTCATCTAATTCTAACCCGATTGTATCATACAATCTAAGTGGGAAACCTTCTTTTTCAAACCAATGCACTTCTCCATCACCTGTAACAGGGGTTCCTAATCCGGTTTTTGCTACATTTTCGCGAAATGCAGCATTAATCAAGGTGCTTTTTCCAACCCCTGTCTTTCCTGCAATGATTAAGTTTGCATGTCCCATTCCTTTTATCTCCCGATTAAATTTATTGATGAATTCCTCAAATACATTTACATAATCGTCCATCACTTTATCCCCCCCCAAGTAAGTTATTTAATATCCTTTTTTTTCAATTGCATATAGCTGACTTTATTAGCAATAATGCCTGGTAGCTTAAAAAACACCCACACAAGACCTACGGTTATTGCAACTGCTGAAAACAAACTTCCAATTTTACTTTTTTCTCCATTGCTCTTCACTATAATCACCGCCTTTGTAAGAATTTCATTGTCAAAATAATCATATCATAATATTGCCAACTCATAAATAATATTTTCTGAAAGTGATTATCGCTCAAACTTTCAAAAGTAAATTACACCTTTCGCTTGGGCATGCGGAATTTAATCCTCCATGAGTAGAGTTTAGTCTTTCGAAGCATATCATTCCATTTTTCCATCGCCGCTAAAAAAGAAAAAGGGCAGGGAAAAGTCCATGGCCTCTTTCCGTTCTGGCGTAAAACCGCCTGTTCGCACAAAAAATCGGACGAAGGACAAAGCCCTTTCTATCGTTTACAGCACAGGTCAATGTCTATCTTTCATTCTTATGTTTCGTGACGTCCTGTTGCATCTGCGGTTTTTCACATGGATCTTTGTCCGCCACTGTATCCAACAGATGTCCCGCAAATGTGAGCCCATGCAGGTGTGTACATTCTTCCAGCGTCTCAACCAGTTTCTTTACTGCGGTTGGATGAATGAGTTCTTTCGTATGGCTATTGAGGATCGTCTCACAAAGGTCTTTACGATGAA
>ULQR01025227.1_pt1 | contig 20097 bp, 17 predicted proteins | sample 1954711 | NCBI WGS metagenome assembly ULQR01 (sample SAMEA4835661, study PRJEB28245) | human gut metagenome | biome: gut microbiome; material: fecal sample | place: Denmark | collected 2008
TTAGGAGGCGGTCGCTCTATCCAGCTGAGCTACGGAAACATCTTTAAAATCTATTCAATTATGGACTTAAACTAACTCATTGTCAATCACTTTTGCTCCAAAGGCGGTCATTGCAACAATTTCTTAGGAGGCAAACGCTCTATCCGGCTGAGCTATTGGCACATATCTATTAATATTCTATTATAAATATTTTGCTTTGTCAAGAAAGTTTAACAATAAAACAGTTGAAGTTTGTCGGCTTTAAAATTAAGTATTGTTTGAAAATCCTTTAAATTATACTGTTAGTGATATATACCAATCACTGTTGATTTTTGTGGGGTATTCATACAAAAAGCTGTAGATTATTGCGAATGTGTTGCTCAACAATATTATATATGATAATATTATACTGTAAAGTAAGGGTATATGATAAATATTTAACTTTCTGTTTTTTAAAATATTTATACAATTATAGAAGGAGTGGTATTTATGAAGTTTACAAAAAAACTTTTATTGCTGCAATTTTCAGTAATGTTAATTTTTATTTTTTCAGCATGTAATTATGAAAGCGGTGTTATGAAAACATTGCCTAAATATTCCGGTTGTGAGAAATATTCTTACTGAGCAAGAGATTTTGTGGATTATCATAAATATTATTATGTAAATAATAATGATATATCGGAAAGTATAAAATCAAATGACAACTTTCAGAAAGTTACGAATGAAAATACGGACAGCATTAAAAACTGTATAGAATATTTTAGCGGAAGAATAAATAATTCAACCGATGATATGCGTAATAATTATGATTTCTTAGAAAATCAAATTAATGTGGATGATTACTTTTGTTTTATATCAAAGGACAAAAGCAATCCTTTGAATAACTTTAATTTATATTATTTCGATAAGGAAACACAAATTTTATATTATTTTCACAGTGATGTTTAAATAAATATAAATTCTCGGATTATCTTAGATAGGAGAAAATTATGAGGAAAGTGTTAAGTTTTTTATACTAACTTTTATATGCGGAATTTTAATTTTTTACGGCCGGCTGTAATTTCGATGATTGATGTGACCGTATATACCTTTGAAAATAAATCTACTTTTAAAATCGCTCATAACAACGATAAATCAGACAGTATGTTACAGGACGAGTTATATATTCCACCGACAGAAGTTGATGATGTAATAAATAACGGCACAAAAATATTGAGCGGCTGTTTTGATTCATTTGCTTATGACAATAATTTTGCGTATTTGAAAATCGGTAATACTTATTATGTAGTAGATATAGCAAATGAAGTGGAAAACGAATACAGTGACGATGAGTTTTCTGAAATGTATCCCGATTATGAAAATTCTAATTGGTATGATGCATAACAGTTATATTATTCTCTTTATTTAAAAAATCATAACCGACATTAAACCGATATTGAGTTTTTTATCAATGTCGGTTTATTTTTTGTTCTGTTAATAATTAAAAAAGACAATTAGCAAAGTACTGAAAAAGGGACTTTGTTCATTAAAATCAGTTAAATTAGAACAAATGTTCTAAAAACTCTTGATTTTGTGATTTTTTCTCTCTATAATATTATATAGAGAACCAAGCCCCGTTGGTTCTTATTTGATGAATAGTAAGCGGAAAGGATGTTAATATGAACAATTATCTTGAATGGTCAAAAGAATACAGGGCAGAGGCAGACAAAATGCTGTCTGTTGTTGATAAATATAAAAGTATGTTAAAAACTAAAAGTTTATTAAATAAAAAGGAAATCAATGAGAAAATTTGCAGATACAGAGGTTATTACCTTGAGTGCCTTGATATTGCAAATTTGCTTGAGGCAAGATATAAGGGGGTAATGTGATGAGAAGTAAACTTATACATTTTTCCGATTTAAATTCCGATAAGATTTGCTTTGAAAAAAGCCTTATGGACGGCGAAACCAACAGCGAAAACCGTCAGAAAGTTTTAAAAATACTAATGAATGTCATAGAGAATGACCTTACCGACAGACAGCGCCATTGCGTTTTTGAGTATTATTTTAACGGAAAAAAGATGAAAACTATTGCAAGCGAACTTGGTATAACTCCGCCCGTTGTCACAAGACATATTCAAATGGGAGCGGCAAAACTCTATAAAATTGCAAAATATTATATGTGAATATTGAATTTCGGTTGGGTTCTAAATGCTGGGGTAACATTAAATTATGGTTTAGCGGAGTGTCGGTCGGGCATTGAAATTTAGCTAACGCTAAATTATCCTCCCAAAAACAAAAAAGTTTACTCAATTTTTTCAAAAATTGCGGGTTTGGGCAGCGCCCATAAAATTTTCCGATATAACAATTTATCAGGCGCAAACAGCGTAGCTGTTTGGCTATTGCTAGATTGCATAAACGGAAAGTATTTGTGGGCTTTGTCCACACCCACGACCTTTGAAAAGGTCGACCAAACTTTTATGATTGCTTGATAAAGCAATCAGCTAAACCATAATTTGCCTCAACTAAAAAATCTGAATTTTAAAATTCGGCAGATACCATTGCAAAGCCTCTTCGTAGCTGTATCCGTCATTACAAAGATAATTTATTCCGTTAAGGCTTACACCGTAATATTCCCCGTCATCGGCATTTGCATAGCTGTCCCAAGGGGAGGCAACAGCGGTAAGGTACGGATATTCGCTGTTTGTTGAAGTTTTGCCGTTGGTAAAATCGCAAAAAGGTATATAAAACGCTTTGCCGTCTGCGCAGAGCGTTTTTTTATATACGGAAGATACGGCGGATTTGATTTTATTGTAATTTTCTTTAACGGAATTTTCTGCTTTGCTTTCGGGCAAACATATGTCAATATCCGACAAATCGTAACTGTCGGGAGATACATTATAATTCGTATAAAGAATTATTGTCAATGCTTTTAAGGTTTCTTCGCAGTAATTTTCATTGTATTTTGCCGCTACCATACCGCAAAGGTCAGATTCGGTGAGCGGCGATTTTTCTGATTCGGAATTTTCTTTTGTGACAGATTCGGTTGTAGTTTCAACTATGGTTTCGCTTTTTGACGGCTCGTTTGCGGTAACGGGTTCTGTTGCTTTATCCGCAGTCGAATTTGAAGTGACAGCGGTTTGAGGCGACGAGCACTTAGAGATTATTATGGGCAAAAAAGCCATTGTAAGCAAAAATATTATTATAAATATAACTTTTGTTCTCATAAATTCCTCTCTTTTCGTATAACTTTGCAAAAGTGATTTTTTACTTTAATAATTCTTGACATAAGCGTGTAATTGGCTTAAAATAATATATGTAAAAAATTCGGCTAAAATAACCGTTATATTGTTTGAAGAAACGGAGATAAGTATGAAGATTAAATTATCATGGATTCCATTTATCCCTGCCGCTCTTGCTATGGTTGCGCTTAGACTTTTAAGTGTATTCGGTAATGACGATACAGGAACGATAAGCGGAATGAACGCATTGTTGTTTTCTTATTTAGCAGTTGGAGTTGCACTTGTTCTTTTTGTGCTGTGCATATTTTTTAATATTTTGGACAAAAAAACCGCACCGGTTTATGAGTCAAAACGAAATGTGCCCGCGGGTATTTTTGCGGTGCTTTCCGCCGCATTTGCGCTTGCATATTCCGTAATGACCATTTTGACAAGAAAAGACAGCGAGTATTTGCTGATGTCCATTATTTGCGCATTCCTTGCAATGCTTGCCGCTATCGGACTTGTTTTTATGGCAAGAACTCATTTTACGGGTTTTGCTCCGGTGTCTAATATTGCTTTTCTGTATATTTTCCCGACACTCTGGGCAGTTTCGGAATTGATTTCGTGTTTTCTTGAGGCAACAAAACTTTCAGTATCGGCATCCGATATGTCGTTTTTGTTCTGCTTTATTTTCCTTACCTTAAGCTTGTTCCCACAGGCAATGGTAATTTCAAAAATTCCCGGAAGAAACCCTGTTAAAGCAACATTTATCTATGGCTTGCCGTCAGTCGCTTTCGGACTTTCGTACGGTGCGTTCCTTATAGCACGAGTTATTTTTGACAGTGCAGACGGTATGGCTCTTATTGCAGGTGTAATGTTTATTTCTTTCGCTTTGTATCAGCTTTTCTATATTATTGAGCTTACAAGAGGTGCACTTAAGAAAGATGATGTGCAGATTGTAGATGCTTTTACAGATGATGACGATACAACCGATAACAGCGGCAAGAGTGACGAACTTGTTTTCTCGGATGAAGAGAAAAAAGACGAGGATTATGCTCAAAACGCTACTGCAGATACCGACGATTTTATTATGGGTTATGAGGCTGACGACGATGTTCCGAATATTTCCGCTCCTAAAGTTATCGGCGATAAAAATTCGGAAGACGATATTACAGGCGGATTTTTCTTTGGCGTAGGCGCTGATGATGACGATGATGATTCGTCACATAGTATTTTGGAAACAAGACGACAGAAGAAAGAAGAAAAACTTATGGGCGAGATTGACAAGTTGCTTGCAGAGCTTGACGAACAGCAGCAGGAACTTAACGACAAGAAATAAGTTTTGAAAATTAATGCTTGACATTTCAATTCGGCGGTGTTAATATTAAGTAAAATAAAGAACTTCGATAAGGACACGGTTTAAAAACCTACTTTTTCAGAGAGCGAAAATGTTTGCTGCGATTTTTCGCATAAGTAATTTTAAGCTACCACCTTTGAGTCTGCACAGGAAATGGTGCGGCGTATGACTGCGTTAAGGTTGTAAAGAGGGCATAGTTATTATGCCAAAGTTGGGTGGAACCACGAAGTATATTCGTCCCGATATTCCTTTTGGAATATCGGGCTTTTTATTTCTTATGATTAAGGAGAATGAATATGATTAATGTTGAATTAAAGGGCGGCACAGTCAAGGAGTTTGAAAGCGGAGTAACTCCTGCTGAAATTGCAAAATCTATCGGTATGGGACTTTATAAGTCTGTATGCTGTGCAAGAGTTGACGGCAATGTTGTCGACTTGCGTACACCTATTACAAAGGATTGCAGAGTAGATCTTCTTACTTTCGATGAGCCTGACGGTAAAAAAGCGTTCTGGCATACTGCATCACACATTCTTGCACAGGCTGTTAAGCGCCTCTATCCAAGTGCCAAGTGCGCTATCGGTCCTGCCGTTGACAACGGTTTTTACTATGATTTTGAAGTTGAAAAGCCGTTTACATCCGAAGACCTTGAGAAAATCAAGGAAGAGATGAAGAAAATTGTTAAGTCGGGCATTGAGATTGAGCGTTTTGAGCTTGCTCCTGATGAGGCTGTAAAAATGCTTGAAGAGATGAATGAGCCTTACAAGGTTGAGCTTGCAAAGGAACATTCTGATAACGGCGAACACATCAGCTTTTATAAGCAGGGCGATTTTACAGACCTTTGCGCAGGTCCTCACCTTATGAGCGTTGCACCTATTAAGGCTGTTGAACTTACAAACTGCACAGGCGCATACTGGAGAGGCGACGCTAACAACCATCAGCTTTGCAGAGTTTACGGTGTAGCGTTCCCTAAAGCATCTATGCTTGAGGAACACCTCACAATGCTTGCAGAGGCAAGAAGCCGTGACCATAACAAACTCGGCAGAGAACTTGAGCTTTTCACAACATCAGATGTAATCGGTCAGGGTCTTCCTATCCTTCTTCCAAAGGGCGCAAGAATCGTTCAGCTTTTACAGAGATTTGTAGAAGACGAGGAACAGCGTCGTGGCTGGTTACTTACAAAAACACCTTTTATGGCTAAGAGCGACCTTTACAAAATCAGCGGTCACTGGGACCACTATATGGACGGTATGTTTGTACTCGGTGATCCTGAAAAAGATGATGAAGTATTTGCACTTCGTCCTATGACTTGCCCGTTCCAGTATCAGGCTTATCTTAATCGTCAGCGTTCATACAGAGATCTTCCGCTCCGTTACAATGAAACTTCAACACTTTTCAGAAATGAAGCAAGCGGCGAGATGCACGGACTTATCAGAGTTCGTCAGTTCACAATTTCCGAAGGTCATCTTATGTGCTTGCCTGAACAGCTTGAGGACGAGTTCAGAAACTGTCTTGAGCTTGCTATTTATATGCTTAAAACACTCGGCCTTTATGAAGATGTATCTTACAGATTCTCACAGTGGGATCCTAAGGACAGAGATAAGTATATCGGTACTGCCGAGCAGTGGGACGAAGCACAGGGCATTATGCAGAAAATCCTTGACCACCTTGAAATTCCTTATGCTATCGGCGTAGGTGAGGCTGCTTTCTACGGTCCTAAACTTGATATTCAGATTAAGAATGTTTACGGCAAGGAAGATACACTTATTACAATTCAGATTGACCAGATGCTTGCAGAAAAATTCGGTATGGAGTATGTAGATAAGGACGGCTCAAAGAAAAATCCTTATATTATTCACAGAACTTCAATCGGTTGTTACGAGAGAACGCTTGCACTTCTTATTGAGAAATATGCCGGTGCATTCCCGATGTGGCTTGCTCCTGTTCAGGTTAAACTTCTTCCTGTTGCAGACAGACACCTTGACTATGTTTACGAAATTAAAAAGGCTCTTGACGCTTGCGGTATGCGTGTTGAGGTTGACTCAAGAAGTGAGAAAATCGGATATAAGATTCGTGAGGCACAGCTTGAGAAAGTTCCTTATATGTTCATTATCGGCGACAAGGATGTAGAGGCTAATACTGTTTCTGTTCGTCACAGAAAAGAGGGCGACCTCGGCGCAATGAAACTTGAGGACTTTATTGCAATGGCACAGAAAGAAATTTCTACAAAGGAAATTAAATAACTTGTAATAAGAATTATTTGATTTGTAAATATTATTTAAAAACTTCAAAAGTAAGGAAAATAAAAAATATTGCGAAATTTTGAAAAAAGTTTTGAAAAACACTTGCATTTTGCTTATTTTTGTTGTATAATCTATCTGTTATTATGCAGAGTCAGGCAGGTGAGGAAAATGAAAGAGAACATCCATCCAGATTATCAGCAGACAACAATTACATGTGCTTGCGGTAATGTTATTGAAACAGGTTCAACAAAGAAGGACATTCGTGTTGAAGTTTGTTCAAAATGCCACCCATTCTTCACAGGAAAGCAGAAATTGGTTGATACCGGCGGACGCGTTGACAGATTCAAGAAGCGTTTCGGTATGAACAAATAATTTTTTATATCGTAATTGTTGAGGCGGCACTTAGTGCCGCCTTTTTGACTGTTATCCCCAAAAAGGCGGTTATTTTTCAATAGTTGGGGTGAATTGTGGTTTAGCAAATTGATTTGCCAATAAATTATAAAAGTTTGGTCAACCTTTTATAAGGTTGTGGATGTGGGCAAAGCCCACAAATACTTTCCGCTTACGCAATCTAACGATAGCCAAACAGCTTGCTGTTTGGCGGCTTGAACACAACGGCGTTAGCCTTTAAAAAGGCTTGACCTAAATTTTTAAATTATTTTGCTTAACCTGTGTGTTAAACCACAATTTTATTATTGTTACCCCAGATATTTATAATAGAACCTTAATTAATAACATAAAACGGAGGTGTACTTGTTGGCAAAGGATTACAAAACCGTGCTTGAAAATGCAAGCGATGAATTTGTGGAAAAGCGTTCTCGGTTTATCGGATATTGCAAACCTGTTAAAACGGAGCAGGAGGCAATAGATTTTATTAATGAAAAGCGCAGTGAACATTGGAATGCTACACATAATGTATATGCCTATTCATTGAGAGAAGGCAACATAAAGCGCTACAGCGACGACGGAGAACCCTCAGGTACAGCCGGTATGCCTGTGCTTGATGTTATAGTAAAAAATGAAATTTTTGATGTCGTGGTTGTGGTTACACGATATTTCGGCGGTGTACTCCTTGGTACGGGCGGTCTTGTGCGTGCGTACTCTCACGGTTCAAAAATCGCAGTCGAGGCGGCAAAGCCTGTAATTATGCAGAATTGCCTTGTATGCGAGGCAAGATGCGCTTATAATCAATACGGCAAGGTATCATCTCTGATAATAGGTGTGGGTGCTGCCGTTGACGATACCGTATATGAAAGCGATGTACTTGTAAAATTTCACATTAAACCCGATTTGCTCGGTACGCTGAATAAAAAACTTGCGGACGCAACATCGGGTGAAGTTACGGTTGAACAGAAAGACGAACAGTATTTTGCTGTGCAGATAAATGAATAATACAAAATATTTAAAATTTTTTTGAAATAAAAAAGGAATATTTGCGAAAAAATCGTAAATAGCTAATAGGAAACAGAAAAGGGGGAGTTTTGTGCCTTTTCCGGACAGTTTTTTGCAGGAATTAAAGCTTAGAAGCGATATAACGGAAATTGCTTCGTCATATGTAAATCTTAAGCGCCACGGCAGAAATATGGTTGGATTGTGCCCGTTTCACGGCGAGAAAACTCCGTCTTTCAACATTTACACCGAAAACGGCTCGTTTTATTGCTTTGGCTGCGGTGCCGGCGGCGATGTAATTACCTTTATAATGAAGATTGAAAATCTTGATTATGTCGAGGCGGTAAAGTTCCTTGCACAAAGGGCAGGTATGGAAATGCCTGAAAATACCTATGATGACAGCCTAAGTAAATTAAGAATGAGAATTTATGAGGCAAACCGTGAGGCGGCGAGGTTTTTTCACGCAACGCTACTTTCACAAAGAGGGCAGAGCGGACTGAATTATCTTAGAGGCAGAGCTTTATCTGACCGTACGATAAGGCATTTCGGACTCGGCTTTGCCGATGACGATTGGAACTCGCTTTGTAATCATCTGAAAAACAAAGGCTTTTCGGAATATGAAATTTACTCCGCAAACCTTGCTTTCAAAAGAAAAAACGGTAACGGAATTTATGACCGCTTTGTAAACAGAGTAATGTTTCCGATTATAGATTTGCGCGGAAATGTTATAGCTTTCGGCGGCAGAATTATGACCGACGAAAAGCCTAAGTATCTCAATACTTCCGATACTCCTGTATTTAAAAAGAGCGAAAACTTGTTTTCTCTTAACAATGCCAAAAGCTCGGGTACACGCACGCTGATTCTGTGCGAGGGATATATGGATGTTATTGCGCTTAATCAGGCGGGTTTTACGAATGCGGTCGCAACACTCGGCACTGCTCTTACAAATGAGCAGGCAGTCCTTATGAAACGCTATGCCGATGAGGTTATAATTTGTTATGACGCTGACGGCGCAGGTCAAAAAGCTACGGCAAGAGCAATAGACATCTTGCGAAACGCAGGACTGCCGATTAAAATTCTCACTGTGCCGAGCGGTAAAGACCCTGACGAGTTTATCCGTTCAAAAGGCGAAAACGGCCCTGCGGCATTTAAACTTTTAATAGAAAAATGCGGCAACGATATTGAATATCGACTTATGAAATTAAAAGAAAATTACAATCTCAACACAACTGACGGCAAGGTAGCTTTTTTAAACGAAGCTGTAAAAATAGTTGCGACAATTGAAAGCCCGATTGAAAGAGATGTTTTTGCATCGAAACTTTGCGCCGAACTTGAGATTGATAAAAATGCTTTTCTCGAGCAGATTTCAAAGGTCAAAAGGCGGAACAGACGGGAGAATATTAAAAAGGAAACCCGTCAGATACAGGCGGAACTTAACGGTCAGAGCGACAAGATAAACAGAGAGCACTACAAAAAACCGAGAAGTTCAAGTGCCGAAGAGGCTCTGCTCGTTTATTTAATCAATAATCCCGATTACGCAAACAGCATTTCGGAAAGGGTTACACCCGATAAATTTTCAAATTCGCTTATAAAACGCTATTATGAGTATGTACTTAGCAAAATAAAAAGCGGATACGAGCCGCTTACAAGCGTATCTTCGGATTTTAATTCCGACGAAGTTTCGTATCTTTATAAGCTGATTTCCACCACAATTCCCGCCGCATCCACAAGAGAGGCGGTAGAGGAATATATTAATGTAATTAATGAAGAGAGTAACAAGCTGACTTCGGACAAGCTTGCCGATATGTCGGCAGATGACATTAACGATTACATAATGAAGATGAAACAAAATAAAAAATAGGAATATTTATTTTGTCTTTTAATATATAATCTTTTGTACATTCAGAAAGGAAAATGAGTATGAACGCACCTCAGGACAAAAAATCAGTTGTAAAAGAGCTTTTAGAGCTTGGCAAACAAAAGGGACAGCTTAACAATCAGGATATTCTTGATGCTATCGGTGAGATTGACTTTGACCCCGAACAGCTCGAAAAACTTTATGACAACCTTGAACAGCAGGGTATTGAAATCGTTGAGGATATGGGCGACATCAAGATTGATGATATTGACCTCGGCGATGGCAAGGATTCTGATTTTGTTGCAGACGGTGCTGTCACCGTTGACGATCCTGTTAAAGTATATTTGAAAGAAATCGGCAGAGTACCGCTCCTTTCATCCGAAGAAGAAATTGACCTTGCCATCAGAATTGCCAACGGCGATGTACAGGCAAAACAGCGACTTTCAGAGGCAAACCTTCGTCTTGTTGTAAGCATTGCAAAGCGTTACCTTGGCAGAGGTATGCAGTTTCTCGACCTTATTCAGGAGGGGAACCTCGGCCTTATCAAGGCGGTTGACAAGTTTGATTATACAAAGGGATTTAAGTTCTCAACATATGCCACATGGTGGATCAGACAGGCAATCACAAGAGCCATTGCCGACCAGGCAAGAACAATTCGTATTCCTGTTCATATGGTTGAAACTATCAATAAGGTAAAAAAAGTTCAGAGCCAGCTTTTGCACCAGAACGGTCATGAGCCTACCCCTGATGAAATTGCAGACGAGCTTGACTTGCCTGTTGATAAGGTAAGAGAAATTATGCGTGTGGCTCAAGAACCTGTATCTCTCGAAACACCTATCGGTGAAGAGGAAGACAGCCACCTCGGCGACTTTATTCCGGATGACGGTGCACCCGCACCTGCCGATGCCGCTTCACACACAATGTTAAGAGAACAGCTTTCTGATGTTCTTTCAACACTTACTCCGAGAGAGGAAAAGGTTTTAAGACTTCGTTTCGGTCTTGAAGACGGCAGAAGCAGAACTCTTGAAGAGGTAGGCAAAGAGTTTAATGTAACCCGTGAGCGTATCCGTCAGATTGAGGCAAAGGCATTAAGAAAGCTAAGACATCCGTCAAGAAGCAGAAAACTTAAGGATTATCTTGATTATTAATTAGGTATTGATTATGGTTACTTTTGAAGAATGTGCTCAAATGCTTGATGAAATTGCAGACTCAATGCCGCAGGAACTTTTCCGTGACCTTAATGCGGGAATGTCGCTTGAACCGCAAGCAAAGTTACATCCGCAAAGCGTGAGGGGAGAGCTGTATATCCTTGGAGAGTATGTAAGAAATTCAATAGGCAACTCAATTGTGTTTTACTACGGCAGTATTATGAAGGTGTACGGAGGTTTGTCAAATGACAAGCTGTACACGGAGCTTGAGAAAATAATGCACCACGAAGTAAAGCATCATAACGAACATCTTGCAGGTTGTGATGACCTCGGAATCTGCGATGATGAACAGATAGAATCATATCTTAGAAGTAACGGTATAACCGGATAATACATAAAAGCTGTATCGAATTTATCGGTACAGCTTTTGCTTTTTGTAAAGTGTTGTGGTGAGTTATGGTTTGGCAAAAAGTTTGTGTTAAATAATTTGAAAATTTAGGTCAAGTCTTTTTAAATGTTGGCCAAATTTTTATAATTGTTTGGTAAGATATTCTTTTAAAAGCTAATTTAATAATATTTACACATTCAATATTTGTCCCGGATAGAGAACATTGGGATTGCCGAGATTGTTTTTATTCATAAGATCCTCTACCGTCATATTGTACATCTTTGAGATATACCAAAGGGATTCTCCCGGTCTTACAATATGTGTGCGTGGCGACTGTGAAGTTCCTGCCGGAATTGCCAGAGTTTCACCTACATAAATTCTGTTTGCGTCAGCAATGTTGTTGTATCTTAAAATGTCGTTTACCGTAGTTTGAAAAAATTGCGCAATGCCAAACAAAGTATTTCCCGGTCTGACAGTATAGTAAACAATATCCAAATTATTTCCTCCTTTGCTTTTTTAATATAATATGCTTTTTTTACCTCCGTGCCACTGCTCTGAATATTTTTTGACAGTTACGGCAAAATATATTTGGAGGTAATAAAATGAAAATAACCATTAATTCTGTAGTCGGCAGGGAAATTATTGATTCAAGAGGTAATCCTACAGTAGAGGCTACCGTAGGACTGACAGACGGAACTTTTGCAAATGCGGCAGTACCGTCGGGAGCATCAACAGGTGCTTATGAAGCGGTTGAACTGCGTGACGGCGGTGATAGATTTAACGGCAAGGGAGTAAAAAAAGCAGTTACAAATATCAGCAAAATTATTTCACCCGAAATTTGCGGTATGTCGCCGTTTGACCAATGTGCAGTCGATAACAAATTATCAGAGCTTGACGGGAGCAAAAACAAGAAAAATCTTGGTGCAAATGCGATACTTGCCGTGTCAGTCGCAGTTGCAAAGGCAGCGGCAAAATCGCTAAGACTTCCGCTTTACCGTTATCTCGGAGGTATTTATTCGGTAAAACTTCCCGTGCCTATGATGAATATTCTCAACGGCGGCGCTCATGCAGCAAATAACATTGATATACAGGAATTTATGATTATGCCTGTAGGTGCGAATACTTTTTCCACCGGTTTGCAGCAATGCTGTGAAATATACCACAGCCTTGGCAAAATTCTTTCACAGAAAGGTATGGCTACTTCTGTTGGCGACGAGGGCGGTTTTGCACCGAATCTTGAGACCGACGAAGAGGCAATTGAGTTGATTATTCAGGCGGTTTGTGATGCGGGATACAATACAGAGAATACTAAGATTGCAATTGATGCGGCGGCATCCGAATGGTTTAACGACGGCGTTTATCACTTGCCGAAAAGAAAATCCGTACTCAAGACAAGCGACCTTATTAATTATTTTGAAAAACTTTGCGACAAATATCCGATATTTTCAATCGAAGACCCTCTTTCGGAATACGATTGGGAGGGTTGGAAAGAAATCACGGATCGCATCGGTAAAAAAGTTCAGCTTGTAGGCGACGATTTATTTGTTACAAATTCAGAAAGACTTTACAAGGGTATTTGTGTCGGCGCAGGTAATTCCATTTTGATAAAAATGAATCAAATCGGAACTCTTACAGAAACTTTTGGGGCGATTGATATGGCACAAAAGGCGGGTTATACAACGGTGATTTCGCATAGAAGCGGTGAAACTGAAGATACTACAATTGCGGATATTGCTGTTGCGGTAAATGCCGGGCAGATAAAAACGGGAGCACCTTGCCGTACCGACCGAGTATGTAAATATAACAGATTATTAAGAATTGAAAGTCTATTTAAAGGTTCGTCCGTATATGGGCTTTAAAATATAATAATTGTCAAAATTTTGTCAATATTAAAAGGTTATTCGATTATTGTACGAATCGAATGACCTTTTTTGTCCTTATTTTGTTATTTGGGACTTTATTTGAAAAAATGCATAAAAATTTGAGTTGATATGTAGCAAGTTGCACAATAAAAGCGTTTAAAATTCTACATCGTAAATCCTCATATTTAAAATATAATTCTTTAAAAGATATAAAATCACTTGGAAATTATGTTAAAATTATATAAAAGAAAATATAATTATTTATTATGTTCAATACTGTTCGTATATTAAACAGTATGATTTTGGTCAATACTAAAACTGAATATTTTGTTTCTGATGGCGGCTTGGTAAGCGGACAAGAATTCTGAAAGGTATTGCCGCAGAGTCAGGAGGCATTTTTATTGTTATTAAAAAGATTAATTACAGGAGTATTAACGGCAATGATTATGGCAGGTATGTGCGCATCGGCTATCAGTGCGGCGGAAGAAAAGAAAGTTGAAAACAAAAAGGTTAATTACCAGACTTATGCTGCCGAACTTGATAAAACAGCTTATTCGGGCAGTGACCTCGGTGCGGTTTGGTCTGAAGATTCAACTACTTTTAAAGTTTGGGCGCCTAAGGCTGCTACGGTAAAGTTAAATCTTTACGAGCACGGCAGTGACGAAGAGGGCGACGGCGGTTCTATTGCCACAAAAACAATGGAGCTTGACAAAAAAACAGGCGTATGGAGCATAAAAGTAAGCGGTAATCTTGCGGGAAAGTATTATACTTACAGCGTTAAAAACGGCGATACGGTTACCGAAACAGGAGATGTTTATGCAAAAGCCTGCGGTGTAAACGGCAAGCGCAGTATGGTAGCAAACCTTAACAGTACAAATCCGGATGGTTGGGAAAACGATGTTCATGTAACTGTTTCAAATCCTACCGAGGCATCTGTATGGGAAGTTTCCGTTGCCGATTTTTCATCTTCGGAATCAAGCGGCGTATCTAAATCAAACAGAGGTAAATTCCTTGCTTTTACAGAGGAAGGTACAACTGTAAACGGTATTCAGGGCGGTACACCGACATGCATTGATTACCTTAAAAAACTCGGTGTTAAGTATGTTCAGATTATGCCTTTCTGCGATTTTGGCTCTGTTGACGAATCAAAAGACATTATGTCGCAATACAATTGGGGCTATGACCCTGTAAACTATAACTGTCCCGAGGGTTCGTATTCTACAAATCCTTATGACGGTAATGTTCGTATCAAAGAATGTAAGCAGATGATACAGGCACTTCATAATGCAGGTATCGGCGTAATTATGGATGTTGTTTACAATCATACTTATTCAACGGATTCCGTATTCCAAAATACAGTTCCTAACTATTATTACAGAATGAACGAGGACGGTACATTCTCAAACGGTTCGGGCTGCGGCAACGATACTGCATCCGAACACAAGATGTTCCGCAAGTATATGATTGATTCTGTTACTTATTGGGCAAAGGAATATCATATTGACGGTTTCCGTTTTGACCTTATGGGTCTTCACGATGTTGAAACACTTAATCAGGTAAGAGATGCGCTTGACAAACTCTATGACAACGACATCGGCAAAAAGATTATTATGTACGGTGAGGCTTGGAATATGCCGACTGCTTGCAATGAAGGCACGGTAATGGCTAATCAGGGTAACCTCAAGCAGCTTAACGACCGTATAGGTGCTTTTGACGATACTATCCGTGATGCAATCAAGGGCAGTACGGGCGGTACAGACGGCGCTTTCGTACAGGAGGCAAGCAAAAAATCTAACCTTAAGATTGGCATATCGGGTCAGTCCGACCGTACTTCGGGTTGGGCAAATGTTCCGTCACAGTGTGTAACATATGCGTCTTGTCATGATAACCTTTGTCTTTATGATAAACTTGTTGATTCGGTTTACGGCAGAGATTCCGAATACAGAAAGCGTTATGAAGATTTGGTGGCAATGAATAAACTTTCAGCCGCTATTGTAATGACATCTCAAGGTATTCCGTTTATGCTTGCCGGTGAGGAATTTGCAAGAAGCAAAGACGGTGACGAAAATTCCTATGCGTCAAGCCGTGAAAAAAATATGCTTGATTGGAACAATATTAATGAATACAGCGATATTGTTGAGTATTACAGAGGTTTAATGCAAATCAGAGAAGAATTTGCGGCATTTAAAGATTGCACGACACAGAGTGCAAATGCAATTGATTATTTAAACGACTTGCCAAAAACAGTTGTAGGTTACAAACTTAACAACAAAGAGCAGGGCAAATGGAATCAAGTTTGCGTTCTCTTTAACGGCGGTGATGAGTCACAGAATGTTAAAGTTGACGGCAAGTGGGTAATCGTTGCGGACAACGAAACAGCAGGATTAAGAAACCTCGGCGAAGTTGACGGCAGTGTAGAGGTTAAAGCTCATTCGGCTGTTGTTATGGCTGATAAGCAGGGCTTTGACAATGCACAGCTTACAATCCGTGAGGGTGCGGTAGTTGTAAATTATTATGACAATAAAACACATGACCTTATTTCTACCCAAACCGTAACAGGCGGTATCGGTAAGGCTTATGACCTTGCTGAAAATGCTTTTACTCTTAACTATGACATAAAGAAAACCGACGGTGACGCAAAAGGGTTCTTTACAGACGGAGTTCTTCACGCTAAGGTTTATGTTGAAAAGTACGATGGCACTTTTTCAACAGTTACTTACCACTTTGTAGATAAAGAGAGCGGTAAAGATTTAGTTGACAGCTATTCAATTAAAAACAGAACAGGGGTTGAGTATTACACTCCCGAAATTCCCGGTATTGAAAATTACAGACTTATACTCGACGAACTTCCGAACAATGCTTCCGGTGTTCTTCCTAACAAAGATTTTGATGTAACCTTTAAATACGAAAAGATTGCGGATGATGACAAGTCAAAGGACGAATGCAGAGTAAATGTAATTTATATGGACGGCAGCGGTAAGGTTGTTGAAAAGACAACTCTTACAGGTGCAGAAGGAGAGGCTTATACAGCAGAAGAAAAAGAATTTGAAGATATGACATTAAGATTTGTTCCGTCAAATGCGAACGGTAATTTTACAAAAACAGAAATTAATGTAATTTATTCATATTCAAACGACCCTGACCCGCTTAAGTCGGTTATGGTTGTTGTATATATTGCCGCAGGCCTAATTCTTGCAGGATGCGTTGCAAGCACTCTTTATACAAATATTAAAAGGAAAAAGGCTTTTGCCGAGTCTATGGATATAGACGAATGATTTTAGGTAGTTATTCCCACAAGGGATAGATTATAAAAATAAAAGGAGGAAATAAAACTATGAAAAATACAAAGAAATTTGTATCTGTTGTCCTTGCATTTTGTATGCTCGGTACAACAACAGCAGTTACTTCAATGGCTGCAACAACCGATGCGGAAACAGTATCAGGCGGTTCTGTAGCAGTAGATACAACTGCTACAAAAGCACTCGAAGAACTTGACGCAAATTACAGATATGATGGAGATGACCTCGGCGTTACATACACTAAAGATGCCACAACTTTCAAAGTTTGGTCACCTACAGCAACTGAAATTAAGGTAAATATTTTTACAAAAGGTTCAGACGATGAACAGGGAGCAAGTAAGGTAGCCTCTTACCGGCTTGAGAAAGAAGACGCTACAGGCATTTGGAAGATTAAGCTTACTGGCGAATGGAAAGACTACTACTACACCTACACAATCACAGTAGTTAATCCTACAACAGGCGAAACAACAACAAGTGAAACACAGGATGTATACTCAAAGGCAGTCGGTGTAAACGGTAACCGTTCAATGATTGTTGATCTCGACTCTACAGACCCTGACGGTTGGGACAAGGACACTCATGTATTCCAGAATGAGGTTACAGACAGCACTGTTTGGGAACTCCATGTAAAGGACTTCTCATATGACGCTTCTTCTGGTGTATCTGAAGAAAACCGCGGTAAGTACCTTGCATTTACAGAAAACGGCACAACACTTAACGGTGAGGGCAACATTTCTACATGTATTGACTATCTAAAAGAACTTGGTGTTAATACAGTACAGCTCAATCCATTCTATGACTATGCTTCAGTAAACGAGGCAGGCAACGATGAGCAGTTTAACTGGGGCTATGACCCACAGAACTACAATGTTCCTGAAGGCTCTTATTCTTCAAATCCATATGACGGTAATGTAAGAATTAAGGAATGTAAGGAAATGATTCAGGCACTCCATGATGCAGGCATCAGCGTTGTAATGGATGTTGTTTACAACCATACATATTCAACAGACTCTTGCTTCCAGAAGACTGTTCCTAACTATTACTACAGACTTAACAGAGCAGGCAAATTCTCAGACGGATCGGGTTGCGGCAACGAGTGTGCAACAGAGCGTGCAATGTACAGAAACTATGTTATTCAGTCTTGCCTCTACTGGGTAAATGAGTACCATATTGACGGCTTCCGTTATGACCTTATGGGTATTATGGATGTTGAAACAATGAATCAGATCAGAGATGCTCTTGATCAGGTTGATAATAGGGTTACAATGTGGGGCGAAGCATGGACAGGCGGCGACTCATACCACCCAACAAACACTTGTGACGGTACAAAGTTTATACCGGCTATTCAGTCAAACGCAGGCTCACTTAGCGAGAGAATCGGTATCTTCAATGACTCTGTTCGTGACGCTATCAAGGGCGGTGCTATGAGCATTGCAAACATAGGTTTTGTTCAGGGCTCAAAGGGTGATGCTAAGGGTATTTCTTACGGCTTGTTCGCTAACTCAAACGGTAACTACAAGTGGAAAGCTAAAGCTCCTTCACAGTCAGTTACATACGCTGACTGCCACGACAACGCTGCTCTTTACGATCAGCTTGTTGCTTCTACAGCTTCAGGTGACTACGGCAACCGTTACGAAGACCTCGTTAAGATGAATAAAATGGCAGGTGCTATTGTAAATACTTCACAGGGTATTTCATTTATGCTTGCAGGTCAGGAAATGGCTCGTACAAAGTACGGCGATACAAACAGCTACAAGTCTTCACCTGAAATCAACAAGATTAACTGGAACAACATTCTGGAGTATCAGGATCTTGTATCTTACTACAAGGGACTTTACGAAATCAGAAAGAATTTTACACCATTCACAGCAATGGATAAGTCATATTCATCAGCTTACACACTTAACAAGTCAATGGGCAGTGCATTCTCTAACCAGGTAGCGTTTACTGTTAAGAATGATCAGCCTGACGAGTGGCAGACAATGGCTGTTATTCACAACTCAGCTAAAAAAGCAGAAGAAGTTAAGCTCAAGGATGAAAGCTGCACAGAGTGGGTAATTATTGCTAACGATAAGACAGCCGGCTTAAAGAACCTTGGTGAGGTTTCGGGTTCAACATTTACAGTGCCTGCTATTTCAACAGTAATTGCTGTTGACAAGGCAAGCTTTGATAAGCTCGCTCTTGATGACGGTATGGGTCAGGTAACTGTAAACTATGTTTACGAAAAGACCGGCGAAAACCTCGTAGATCCTGAAGTAATTCAGGGTACAATCGGTACAGGTTATACAACAGCCGAAAACTCAAGCATTAGTAATACATATATATTGAGCAAGGTTGAAGGTCCTGCAACAGGCACTTATTCAAAAACACCGGCAGTTGTAACATACTACTATGATGACTATGTTCCTGAATCATTCAAGAACGCAGACTTTAACAATGACGGTGCTATTGATGTTCGTGATGTAACATTAATGCAGTCTATTATTACAGATCCTGCAAGTGTAGATGCTGACACATATGCAAAGATAGATGTAAACTACGATACAAGGAAAGATGTAAATGATGTTACAGCTCTTCAGACTTATACTACCGGTAAGCCGGTATCATCGGGCAGTGTTACAGTAAACCATTTCTACACAGCTGAGGACGGCACAGTCAAAAAGATTACTCCTTCAACAGTAATTTCGGGCAGAGTAGGCGATGAATACACAACAACAAGCTACCGTACAATCGGTTATACTGTTGATACAACAAAAACACCTAAAAATGTAAACGGTCACATTCCTTATGGTGTAGATATGAGCGTTGATTACTACTATGTAGCGTCAAGTATGGATGTTAAACTCCATGTTAAGCACAATGGTTCACTTACTTGGAATCCGTCACTTTGGCTCTGGGGTTCAGATACAAACGGTGTTGATGCTGACAACTACACAACATCAGGTGAATGGCCGGGCGATACACTTACAGAAATGGATGAAAACGGTTGGTATGTTAAAGACTTCACTTGTACAAAGGCAGGTTCTTACAATATAATTGTTTCTGACACAGGTACAAATCAGACAATTGACTATAAGGGCTTTATTGACAACGAGCTTTGGATTGTAATCGATGATTCTAATGTAATGGGTGGTACATACCTCACATTCTACACAGAAAATCCGGATAATAACCCAAATGCACCAATCGCAGTTCCAATTAGCTAAGCTAATAGTTAAATAATTCAAGCCGACCTCGAAAGGGGTCGGCTTTTGCTTTTGGTGTATTTTAAATTAGGAACACGCTTTGTTCTTATTTTTGTCAAACAATTATGTCTATTTATAAAAAAGTTTTTGGAAAAATTATGGTTTAGCAAATTGTTTCGACAGGTAATTATAA
>ULQR01005298.1_pt1 | contig 19050 bp, 12 predicted proteins | sample 1954711 | NCBI WGS metagenome assembly ULQR01 (sample SAMEA4835661, study PRJEB28245) | human gut metagenome | biome: gut microbiome; material: fecal sample | place: Denmark | collected 2008
CAAAAATCCAAAACAACCGGCATCGGGACATCCACAAAAGCAGTCGTTGACCTAATCCAATACCGGAGAAAAGTCGTGGATATACCCTAACCGAACAGGCTCCTGTGAAGCAGAGAGACCACCTTGTCGAGAGCGGTGCGGTCCACCACGAAACTGATGTTGACATAGGACGCGCCTTGCGAGATCATATAGATACGGTAGTCGCTCAGAGGAGCGAACGTCTTCTCGAGAATGCCTGTCACATTGTCCAGATTCTTGCCGATTACACTCACCTGAGCCTTGTCGCGGTCCACATAAACATCGGCGAAAGACGAAAGCTCGCGGATGACATTGTCCACATTCTGGGACGCATCCACCGTAACTGAAATATTGGCCTCCGACGTGCTTATCAGATCCACAGACACGTTGTTCCGGCTGAAGATCTCAAACACGCTCATAAGGAAGCCGGCAACATTGATCATCTTCGTGGAGAAGATGTTGATTACCAATATGTTCTCCTTGCTGGACACGGATTTCACACCGTCGTCGATAAACGAATTCTGAAGAATTACAGTTCCCTTGCAGTCCGGATTTATGGAATTCAGCACGTAAATCGGAATGTTCTTCTTCACCGCCGGCTCGATAGTCATCGGATGCAGCACCTTGGCACCGAAATGCGCCATCTCGGCAGCCTCCTCGAACGAAATGCGTTCAAGACTCCGCGTGCCCTCCACCTTTCTCGGGTCAGCAGTCTTGACACCGTCCACATCCGTCCAGATTTCGATTCGCTGTGCCCCGACAGCCATTCCTATCAATGATGCCGTATAGTCAGAACCACCTCTGCCGAGCACAGTCGGCTCTCCGTCTTCCGTGGCGGAAACGAATCCCTGAGTTATAACGGCCTCGCAGTCAGTGTAATGAGAGGAAACCTCAGCATTGACCTTAATCGAGATCAGGTCCTGTTTCGGCTCGCCCTTCAGGAAATCAGCATTGGTGATGATCATCTTGCGCGAATCCATAAGGCGGGTGCTGATGCCCCTCGCGTTCATCGCGCAGCAGATGATGTTGGACGACAGATACTCGCCATTGCCGATGATGACGGCCTTGCTCCTGTCCGAAAGCTCTCCAAGCTCGCATACCGCCTCAATGAAATGTGAAAGCTTGTCACAAATTTCATTGACCCGCCTCTGAGCATCCTCCAGAATACTTTCCTTGTCAATGCTCTCCGACTGACTTATAAGTTCCTCAGCCAGAGTGAGATGCCTACTTCTGAGCTGTCTGAGCAGAGCCGAGGCCTCTTCAAAATCACGTTTCTTCGCCTCATCTGATATGCGGTAGAGCAGGTCCGTCACTTTGGACAATGCGGACACTACCACGACAGGGCGTTCCGGAAGCCTTTTCCGGATAATTTCTATTGTGCGCGAAATCGCAGCGCAATCAGCGACGGACGTGCCGCCGAATTTCATCACTATCATATTTCAGTTCGTTTTGAAAACTATCTTGAAAATCAGTTCAAACAATCATTTCAAAACAGTTTCTTGTTATTGTCAACCATTACCTTTCCGCCGAGCAGAACCTTGTTTATGAAAGGCGAGCGGTAGCAGTAAGGAATCCAGGTCAATGAAGGTATCTTATTGGTAATTATAGCATTGGCTTTCTTGCCGACCGTAATCGAGCCGGCCTCGCCTTCCACGCCCATAGCATAAGCGGAATTCAGCGTGCAGGCATTGAACGACTGTATCGGCGTCAGCCTCATCTGGATACATCCGAGCGACATGACAAACCGCATGTCTCCACAAGGGGAAGAGCCCGGATTATAGTCTGATGCCAATGCAAGTCCCAGTCCCGAGTTAATGAAATCCAGGGCCTTGCCGTATTGCATCCTGAGGAAGAAAGAAGCGCCAGGAAGCATTGTCGGCATCGTGTCAGGAGCGTCGGCGAGAGAGCGTATCTCATCATCAGTCGTGCTCTCGAGATGGTCCACAGAAAGGGCATTGTGCTTCACGCCCACCTGTACGCCGCCCGAAACCGCAAGCTGGTTCGCATGAAGCTTCGCACGCATTCCATATTTCTCACCGGCAGAAAGAATCCTGTCAGTCTGCTCCGGAGTGAAGAAATTTTCCTCGCAGAAAACGTCAATGAAATCCGCAAGCCCCTCTGCGCTTACCGCCGGGACCATCTCCTCACAGACAAGCTTCACATAGTCCTCCTGCCTTCCCGCATAGGCGCGTCCCACAGCGTGCGCCCCGAGAAAAGTGGACTTTATTATAGCAGGAGACGACTCCTTGATTCGTCTTATCACCCTGAGTATCTTCAGCTCATCCTCAGTCGAGAGCCCATATCCGCTTTTTATCTCAATGGCGCCAGTACCTGCGGCAATCATTTCATTCACCCTGGCCATCGCCTGTGAGTACAGTTCGTCTTCCGAAGTCCTGTGGAGCAGGTCTGCAGAATTCAGGATGCCACCTCCGTTTGCTGCAATCTGAGCATAGGAAAGCCCCTCGATCTTGTCCAGGAATTCCCGTTCACGGCTTCCTGCAAAGACGATGTGAGTGTGGGAGTCGCAGAAGCAGGGCAATACCATACCTCCCTCAGCGTCAATGACTTCGCAGCTGCAAGGGCAGTCGGACATTGGCCCGAAACCGGAAATGAGCCCGTCTTCGATCAGAAGCCAGGCATTGTCCAATGTTCCGGTCACCGACATCTCCACTCCCGCCTTGCGGCGAGTCTGCGGGTCTGTGATGCCGACGATCTGTCCTATATTCTTTATGAGAGTCCTCATAGCATGTTGGCCTCGTTGCGGATAAATTCAATGCTCTTCATAATGAGAGGGTGCATGTATGTATCCACATCCACGAACGGAACGACTTTGCGGTAAGACTCCAACAGTTTTTCGATGGCAGGAGATGACTTGCCCGGACGGCGGAACTCAAGCGCCTGCGCTGCATTGAACAGCTCGATGGCGAGAACGGTCTCCACATTGTCCATCACGCGGACCAATTTCGTGGCAGAGTTCGAGCCCATGCTCACGTGGTCTTCCTGTCCCTGGGAAGAAGGGATGGAATCGCATGAAGCAGGCCAGCAGAGCATCTTGTTCTGGCTCACGATAGATGCGGCCGTGTACTGAGGAATCATGAATCCGCTGTTCAGACCAGGTTTTGCAACCAGGAACATCGGCAGGCCTCTCTGACCGCTGATAAGTTTGTAAATACGTCTCTCTGAGATATTTGCAAGCTCTGACATAGCGATTGCCAATGTGTCCATAGGAATTGCGATAGGCTCACCGTGGAAGTTTCCTGCAGAGATGATCATATCCTCGTCAGGGAAAACGTTAGGGTTGTCGGTGGCACTGTTGATCTCATTGCCGATGACCGATTCCACATATCTGATGTTGTCTTTCACGGCTCCGTGGACCTGCGGGATGCAGCGGAACGAATACGGGTCCTGGACGTGCTGCTTAGGACGGCGGATCAGTTCGCTGCCCTCAAGCAGACTGAGGAATGCGTCAGCCGTCTCCATCTGTCCCTTGTGCCTGCGCAGAAGGTGAGTGAGCTCGTAGAACGGCTCGATGCGGCCGTCAAAAGCCTCCAGTGACATTGCCCCGATGCAGTCAGCCCAACGAGAAAGGCGTTGGCTCTTGAGCAGTGCCCATACGGCGTGCGCACTCATGAACTGTGTACCGTTCAGCAGGGCGAGACCTTCTTTGGACTGTAGTCTGATAGGCTCCCAGCCGAGTTCCTGCCAGACGTCTGCAGCAGAGCGGACCTCGCCGTGATAAAGGACCTCACCCATTCCGATAATCGGAAGGCAGAGATGGGCGAGCGGTGCCAGGTCTCCCGAAGCGCCGAGCGAACCCTGCTGATAGACAACAGGAAGAATATCGTTGTTGAACATGTCCATAAGCCTTCCGATGGTGGCAAGCTGCACTCCGGAATGACCGTAAGAGAGCGACTGCACCTTCAGGAGCAGCATCAGTTTCACGATTTCCGGACGTACCGTGTCGCCGGTTCCGCAGGCGTGGGACATCACCAGATTGTGCTGCAGCTGCGAAAGGTCCTCCTCAGGAATCGTGATGTTGCACAGTGAGCCGAAGCCTGTAGTGACACCATAGACAGGCCTGCCGATATCTTCCATCTTGCTGTCCAGGTACTCACGGCATTTGAGGACCTGCTTCTCCGACTCTTCAGAAAGGGTTATGGTTTCATTATGGTCAATGATTTCCTTGATTTTCCATAATGTCAATGTGTCATTTGAAATTTTATGTGACATGAAAGCGAATTCTAAAATTTGGACAATGTCTTCTGTATCAATGAGTCATCTGCATTGACAGGAACAGTGACTCTGAGCGACGGGGTGCGTCCCTCCTCTCTTTCGATGGCGTGCAGGGCACCTTCATTGCGGGCCCAGCTGCGACGTGCGATACCGTTGTTCACATCCCAGAAAAGCATGTTGGTAATATGCCTTGCAGAATCGTCGGAACCGTCAACGACCATGCCGAAGCCGCCGTTGATGACTTCGCCCCAGCCTACGCCGCCTCCGTTGTGGATCGAAACCCAGGTGGCGCCGCGGAACGAATCGCCGATGACATTCTGGATGGCCATGTCGGCCGTAAACTGAGAACCGTCATAGATGTTGGAAGTCTCACGGAAAGGAGAATCTGTGCCGGAAACATCATGGTGGTCGCGTCCGAGCACGACAGGAGCGGAAATTTCGCCGTTTCTCACAGCTTCGTTGAAGGCCAATGCAATCTTCGTCCTGCCTTCACAGTCCGCATAGAGAATTCGTGCCTGGGAACCTACCACGAGATGGTTCTTGCCAGCTTCTTCTATCCAGTGTATATTGTCACGGAGCTGGCCCTGAATTTCTTCCGGCGCCACTGCAAGTTCCTCGGACAATATTTTGACTGCGATTTCGTCTGTCTTGGCGAGGTCTTCCGGCTTCTGGGACATACATACCCATCTGAACGGACCGAACCCGTAGTCGAAATAAAGCGGGCCCATAATGTCCTGAACATAAGAAGGATAGCGGAAGCCTCCCTCCTCGTTCATGATGTCTGCGCCGGCACGTGAAGACTCCAGCAGGAATGCATTGCCATAATCGAAGAAATACATTCCCTTGGCCGTGAGCCTGTTGATGGCTGCGACCTGACGTCTCAATGACTCTCTTACGCACTCCTTGAAGCGCTCAGGCTCTTCCGCCATCATCACCTTCGACTCCTCAAGAGAGTAGCCGGCCGGATAATAGCCGCCGGCCCACGGATTGTGCAGCGAAGTCTGGTCGGAGCCGAGATTTACGTCAATGTCTTCTTCAGCAAGCCTTTCCCAGAGGTCCACCACATTGCCGACATAGGCCATTGACACTACCTCCTTGTCATTCACGGCTTTACGGATGCGCTGGATGAGCTCGTCGAGACTTTCGTGAAGCTCGTCCACCCAGCCCTGGTCATAACGTTTGCGGGCTGCGAGCGGGTTGATTTCCGCCACCACGCTTACAACGCCGGCGATATCTCCGGCCTTAGGCTGTGCTCCTGACATGCCGCCAAGTCCCGCCGTCACGAAAAGAAGACCTTTCATGTTCTCGCGGCTTCCGTCAATGCCCTTGGCCTGCAGCTGTTTACGTGCTGCGTTCATGACAGTTATGGTGGTTCCGTGGACAATTCCCTGCGGACCTATGTACATATAGGAGCCGGCCGTCATCTGACCGTACTGCGAAACGCCCAATGCATTGAACCTCTCCCAATCATCCGGCTTGGAGTAGTTCGGAATGACCATGCCGTTCGTCACCACTACGCGCGGAGCATCCTTGTGGCTCGGGAAAAGTCCCATAGGATGGCCTGAGTACATCGACAATGTCTGCTCGTCAGTCATCTCCGCGAGATATTTCATGGTCAGTCGGTACTGTGCCCAGTTCTGGAAAACCGCACCGTTTCCGCCGTAGGTGATGAGTTCATGCGGATGCTGTGCGACGCGCGGGTCCAGGTTGTTCTGGATCATTGCCATAATCGCGGCAGCCTGACGGCTCTTTGCCGGATACTCGTCTATAGGACGGGCAAACATCTGGTAATCAGGGCGGAACCTGTACATGTAGATTCTTCCGTAGTCGTGCAGCTCCTGGGCGAACTCTTCCGCCAATGCAGCGTGGAACTTGACCGGGAAGTATCGGAGCGCATTCTTCAGCGCGAGCGCCTTCTCTTTGTCGGTAAGAATGTCCTTGCGTCTCGGTGCATGGTTCACGGACGCGTCATAAGGTTTTTTCTCGGGCAGTTCTGCAGGGATGCCTTCGAGAATCTGTTTCTGGAAATCAGTCATATCTTATTGTCCTATGTTCTTGTTAACTTCAGCAAGTACCACAGCCTCAGCCGCTACAGCCTCCGCTTCGATTCTTGCGGCCTCATCGGTAAGTTCCGCGGCCAATGCCCTGTCTTTCAGTCCGGCAGCATTGATTCTTACATTCAGATGGGCGCCTCTAACAGCGGCGAGGGCGGCAATCGCGCCGACACCTGCGTCAGAAGCGGATGCCGGGTTGCCGATACGTGCCATGGCCAATGCCACAGGCATCGCCTCCATCGCGGTCTGCATCGTCTTGAGCGGCACTCTGCTGGCGTAGAGAGTAGCCTTCTCCATAGCTTCGGCGCGTGCTGCCTTTTCCTCCTCAGTACCCTTAGGCATGGAGAAGACATCCATGATTTTCGCGAATGCCTCAGTGTCTTCATCTACCAGTCTGAGCAGCCTTTCCATCACATCCTGGCCTCTTTCAGCCCAGTCGGAAAACTCCTTCCACCTGTCATCCCAGCCACGTTTGTGGGCGGACAGATTGGCAACCATAGTGCCCAGAGCCGCAGCGAGAGCACCCATGTATGCGGATACGGAACCGCCGCCCGGAGCAGCTGACTCAGAAGCCGTTTCACGGGCAAATCCCTTCACGCTCATCCTCACCAGACGCTCTTTGCGGGCCTGGACTTCCTCGTCCGTCATCAGGTATTCGATAACCTTCTCTTTCGGGTTAAACGGCTTCAAGTCGTTGAGGCCCAATGATTTGACTGCTATCTTGATAAGCTCTTCCTCAGGCACACCGAGAGAACGCTGCTGTTTTTCCAAGTAGAATTTGCCGGCATCCACCAGCACCCTCTTAGGCACGAGGCCCACAATCTCGGTTCCCGTAACCCTCAGGCCTCTGGCAGCAGCGGCCCTGCATACTTCCTCGAAGGCAACATGCAGCGGAGTCACGTTCATATCCGTAATGTTCATGGAAACCTGGGCGATACCGTATTCCTCTATGAACCAGCCGATTGCCTTGCATCCTTTGAGCGTTCCCGGAATCCATACGGTCTTGCCTGCCTCGTCCTTGATGATTTTTCCGGTCAGGCTTCCTCCTTCACGTGCAGGACGTCCCTTCTCCCTCACGTCGAAAGCCACCGCCATCGCACGACGTGTGGAAGTGGTGTTGAGGTTGAAATTCACGGCGATCAGGAAATCCCTCGCTCCGACATTGCTGGCGCCGGCCTTCGCAACAGTCTCTGTATATGCCTCAGGCCCGAAATCAGGCTTTCTTTCCGAGTCAATGACTTTTTCCGGCAGTGCTTCATATTCTCCCGCACGGCATACTGCAAGGTTCTTTCTTTCAGGCTTGTATGCCGCAGCCTCATAACAGTAGCACGGAATGCCCAGTTCATTGTAGATGCGCTTGGCAAGTCCTCTGGCAAGCTCTCCGCATTCCTCAAGAGTGATACCGGCAACCGGTACGAGCGGAAGCACATCAGTAGCTCCTGAACGTGGATGCGCGCCGTGGTGATGGCGCATGTCGATCAGCTCGGCAGCCTTTTTCTCGCCCTGGAAAGCAGCTTCGAGAACAGCTTCCGGACTTCCCACGAATGTCACCACAGTCCTGTTGGTAGCTTCGCCCGGATCGACGTCCAGCACTTTTACGGATTCTTCGCCGCGCTCGGTAACGACCTTGGTATCAGCCACTGCCGCGACGATCTGGTCAATGATTTCTTTGTTCCGTCCCTCACTGTAGTTAGGTACGCATTCAATGATTCTGTCCATATCTTATCGTTTATAACTTTCGTGAAACTATTATCTTATAGCCGCCTTGAAGAGCATGTCAGGCTTGTGGAAGTCAGGAGACTCGTCGTCCGATTTGACAGCCGAATACCAGTTTACGGAGCCGTCAGAGCGGTAATCCGCACGGAAAACGCCCATGTAGAATCCTTCTTTCAGGTTCAGATCCATCGACTCAAGCTCCTGAAGGTCAATGCTTCCGCTCACGGTATAGTGCATATCCGTGTGCTCGCATTCCAGTTTCAAAGAGCTGAAATTCCATGCGTAGTCGATATCTCTGTAGAATTTGGCTTTGTAATCCAAGGTGTGCCCGGCCGGAGTTATCTCCGCTCCGTAATAGCAGGTCATGGCACTGTCCGCACTGAAGAAAATTTCCACCCTGTCGTCATTCAGCAGGTCCAGTTCGGCCTGTGGATTTTCATTGACGGTCAGCGTGGAATCATTGACTTCGAAAACGAATTTGAAGGCGGAGTCTCCGGTCAGACAGGAGAAATGGGTGTCGTCCTCGAGGCTGTCCCAAGGCGCGTGGAGTCCGCTGATTACGGATTCCTTGTCACTACCGATACAGAAAGTGCCCTCAGGGCATCTGTTGCAAGAGCATAAAAGCGCAATACCAAGTGCTGCGCAAAGCAGTTGACGGTTCATAGCACGTTATTAGTTGTATTTTCGTATCCACGAATATACGACTAATAAGCGATATTTTCAACTTTCCTTATTTAGTTTTCTTCCGGATCTTATACCCGAGCATTGCCATGAATATGCTCATCAGAGGGCTTATGATATTGAAGAAGCAATACGGGAGGTAGGCGATGGTCGCGGTGCTGAGGATGGTGGCCTGCGTCATACCGCAGCTGCTCCACGGGAAAAGCGGCGAAGTGACTGTGGATGAGTCCTCTACAGAGCGTCCGAGCAGCCTGCTCTCATAGCCGCGTTTGGCATAGATGTCCTTGTAGATGTCGGAAGTCAGGATGATGGAGAGGTACTGGTCCGAGATGACGCCGTTCAGTATGACACCCGTGCCCACAGTTGAGGCCACGAGACCAGTGCGCGTCTTGGTCATCGGCAGGATCAATGAAGCCAGGTGGTGAAGCATTCCGCTGGCCTTCATGCAGCCGCCGAAACACATCGCGCAGATGATCAGATAGACAGTATTGAGCATACCGAGCATACCTCTTGACGAAACCAGCTTGTCCACGTCCGCCACACCGGTATTCACCGAAACCGAATCATAGATGGTCTTGACAATGCCGGTGAACATCACTCCGCCTTTTCCTGCACCCTCTGCGCTCAGGCCCATTGACTGGAGAGAACCCACACCGATTTCAGTAATGATGTGCGGCTGCAGAATCAGAGCGAAGATGGCCGCGAGAACAGTGGACAGGCCCAGCACGACAAGAGCCGGAAGCTTCCGCGCAATCATGATGCCCGTCGCTACCGGAACGACCAGAGTCCAGAGCGAGATGTTGAATTTCGAGGCCAATGTCTCAGTATAGACGGAAATCTGCGCCGAGTCGCTGCCGGTGTGCAGAAATCCCAGTATAAGGAACAGGATCAATGTCAATGCAAATGACGGTATGGTCGTGAGCATCAGGTACTTGATATGTCTGAAAAGGGGAGTGCCCGAAATGGAGGCGGCCATCACGGTCGTGTCGGAAAGCGGGGAAATCTTGTCCCCGAAATACGCTCCGGAAATGATGGCGCCCGCAATCATTCCCTCACTGAATCCCTGAGCTTTGCCGATACCCATAAGCGCTACTCCTATGGTGGCGATGGTGGTCCACGAACTGCCTATCATCACGGAGATGAATGCGCAGATAACGCAGGCAGTCAGCAGGAATATCTTCGGGGAGATGATTTTCACTCCATAATATATCATTGACGGCACAGTTCCGCTCATGGTCCAGGTCCCCGATATGCCTCCGATCAGGAACAATATCACAATCGCGGTCGTGACGTCACCGATATTGCTCCGTATCGCATCCTCGAAATCCTGCCACGGCTTCTTGAAAAGCCACATCGCCAGCCACACGCAGATGCCTGCGGAGAACAGCAGTGAGACCTGGCTCGCGCCAAGAATCGCATCGCTCCCGAAAAAGCTGATGTTCAATGCCAATAATATAATCAGTACTATGATAGGTATCAATGAGATACCCGTTCTGATGACAGCTGTCCGTTTCATTTCCTCGTCAATTGCAGATTAGGTCCGCATATGTCACTGCGGATAAAGGCCGCAAAGATAATGAAAATTATCCGTTTTGCGAGGCGGAAAAAATGCTATCTTTGCGGGAAACCACAAATACAGACAGCATTATGAGAAACGTGTATTCAAGGCTCGTGACATTGACATTGACCATTGCGGCAGCCTTTCTTGTTGCATCCTGCGGAAATCGTATCGGGGAGAAGGAATCGATGGACTTCCTGTACCGGTATATGGATATCGCGGACCAGGGCGATTACAGCGAAGAATTCTTCAGGGAAAATGTGAAAATGTCGTTGCAGGCAAGACGGGAGATGCCGTGGGGCAAGGACGTGCCTGACCAGCTGTTCAGACATTTCGTGCTTCCGGTACGTGTGAACAACGAGCGCCTGGATGATTTCAGAAAGGTATATTACGATACGCTCAAAATCCGTGTCGCTGGTCTCTCGATGCACGATGCGGCGCTTGAAATAAACCATTGGTGTCACGAAAAGGCGACCTATACGCCGTCAGACGGAAGGACTTCATCCCCGATGGCGACCATCCTGAGCGGAGAAGGACGCTGCGGAGAAGAATCCACATTTACGGTGGCGGCGATGCGTACCATGGGAATCCCTGCACGTCAGGTCTATACCCCGAGATGGGCGCATACTGACGACAACCACGCCTGGGTGGAAGTCTGGACTGACGGGAAATGGTCATTCCTCGGAGCCTGCGAGCCTGAGCCGGAACTGAATATGGCCTGGTTCAACGAGCCCGCTTCCCGGGCAATGCTTATGCACACCCGCGTGTTCGGAGACTACAACGGACAGGAAGATGTTATCCGACGCACGCCTAACTTTACGGAAATCAATGTGATAGGAAACTACGTGAAGACACGTGACAATGTCGTTACCGTAAAAGACATTGACGGAAATGCTGTCAGCGGAGCGAAGGTGGATTTCTGCATCTATAACTACGGAGAAGTATTCCCTGCTGTGACATTGGCTGCGGACAAGGACGGGAAGGCATCGCTTCACACCGGACTTGGAGATATGATGGTCTGGGCATATAGTGATGGCAATTTCGGTTATGCGAAACTCGAAGGCGACGGTCCTGAATGCCGTAAGGACATCGTTCTGAGCCATAAGGTCGGAGATGCTCTCGAAATCGTGTGCGACATCAATCCTCCTGCTCCTGGCAATATCCCAGCTCACACGACAGCTGAGGCTGTCGAGGCGAACAAGGTGAGACTTGCTGCGGAAGACTCTATCCGTCACGCATATACATCTACATTCACGACATCGGACAATGCTGAGGATCGTCTTGGTCTTCCGGAATTGTCACGGGAAAATGCGGAAAAAGCTTGCCGTCAGCTCATTGACGCCAAGGGCAACTGGCGCGAGGTTCAGAAATTCATTGCCGAGGCCTATGAAGACGGCAAGGTGGAGACTGCTCTGCCGATGCTGGCTACACTTACCCGAAAAGACCTGCGTGATACGAAATCGGATGTTCTGGAAGATGCTCTGGAGTCTGTGGACTTCTCTGCGGAGGACTATCCTGATGCGGAACTGTTCTATAAATATGTGTTGTGCCCGCGTGTGGCAGGCGAATTCATACAGCCGTACCGCAGGCAGATAAAGGAAGTTCTGACGCAGATTGCTCCTGATATGACGGATGCTGAGAAGACGGCATCTGTAATCAATTGGGCGAAAGAGAATCTCGAAATAGCTGACAGCCTGAACTCCAAGCGTCTGCAGGCGACACCGGCAGGTGTTCTCAGCCTCAGGAAGTCAGACAGACGTTCCCGTGATATATTCACGGTAGCGGCTCTGAGGACATTCGGTATCCCGGCAAGGATAGACCAGATGACCGGAAAGGCGCAGTATTTCACAGGTGGAGAATGGAACGATATCGTCATGGGTGCCGGAAATCAGGTGGGAACAGTCTCTGAAAAAGGCTGGATGACAATGCGTTATAAACCGGAGGCAGGAATGCCGGAGAATCCGGAATACTACCGTCACTTCACATTGGCCAAGATTCTGAAGAACGGCAGGCGGGTTCTTCTCGATTTCGAAGGCGGAGACGAGACTGAACTGGGGGCGGATGCTTCAGCGAAGAGTTTCAGCAAGCCGTTCCAGCTGGATGAGGGGAATTATGTGCTGACGAGCGGAACACGTATGGCCAGCGGAAAGGTTCTTGCGAGGATGGTGACTTTCAATGTCCTTAAGGATCAGACCACTGATGTCCAACTGGTTATGCGTCATTCTGCAGAGGAAATCAGTGTTTTGGGCGCAATGAATCCGGAAGCATTCTATATTCCGGTATCTGAGGGCAAGGCTGCGGACAAGGTGTCGCTGCTCAGCACCACAGGCAGGGGATATTTCCTCTTGGCCGTGCTTGGTGCGGGTGATGAGCCGAGCAACCATGCGATCCGGGAAATGCAGGCTGTCGCCGGAAAACTCAAGGAATGGGGACGCCCTGTGGTGGTTCTCGGACAGAATGAGGCGGCAGTGGCCAAGCTGAATGTCAATAAGGACTGGCATTATGGCATTGATCCGGAATGGGAAGTCCGTGAAATGCTGTGCGAAGGCTGTCATACCGCTTCCAAGACGCTTCCTGTCATCGCGATGTGCGACAGTTTCGGCCGCGTGGTGTATATTTCTACCGGTTACAATACCTCGCTTGCAAGTCAGCTGACTGCTGTCATTGACGGAATTTAGTTAACTTTGCAGGATGGGCGTACAAGATGGCGCCGGATTATGATTATGGAACAGAAAAAGAAGAAATTATATCCGTTGAAGTTCAATCCTGTAGTCGAGGAAACTGCGTGGGGAACTGAGACGACCGGAATTGCCGACATCGGCAAGACCGATTCTGAAGTAACTGACGGATGGTTGGCGGAAAGCACTCTGAGTGAGGTGCTTGAAACTTATCTTGAGGAACTGGTGGGGGAGAACTGCTATTCTTTTTACGGAAGGCAGTTTCCGCTTATGGTCAAGTGGCTCCGCATTGACGGGAAGATGCCTTTGACCGTGTGCCCGACAGACGAGACCGCATCCCAGCGCTATGATACGCTCGGCAAGATGAAACTCTGGTATGTCGCTGATGCTGAGCCCGGTTCCAAGGTCTATATGGGCTTCAAGAGGGAGGTCTCCGCAGCGGAACTGTATGACAGATGCCACAACGGGACGTTGGAAGAGGTGCTCAATGTGGTGACTCCGCATAAGGGAGACGTGTTCTTGGTGACTCCTTGCCTCTCTCATGCTGCTCAGGGAGGTGTTTCCATATTGGAAATAACTGAGTCGTCTGACCTTGATTTCAGAATCTACGGGTTCGGTGAACTGACTCAGGTTGAGGAACTTGCGCTCGAGGCGACGTTGGATTTTATTGACCTGGGCAAGTATGACGGCGACCTTTATATCCCTGCAGGAAAACATTCTGCGAAAGCGTTCGATGCCAATGTGCGTTCAGTGGCAAATCCGGATGCTGCAGCGGGCAAAATCACGGACCGCGTGGCTGCATTGAGGGAATTCAGCGTCACCAGCATTGACCTTAAGGATCCGGTTCATATAGATACGGGTACGACAGATGCGTTTACGGTCTATGTGTGTCTTGGCGGGGCGGCTTCCGTTCAGATCCAGGATGAGAAGACCGGTGCGGCCAGATATGACTTCAAGGCCGGAGAACTGGTTCTGGTGCCTGCGGATGTGACTGATTTCTACCTGGTTCCGGAAGACAGGGACACGAGGCTTTTCGAGGTGACCATCGAGCCTTATGATGAGGAAGACAAGTATATCGACCCGGAGGCTGAGGAAAAACTTCCGGATGATGATGAGGCTGAGAAGGTGGCGTCCATCGAGGCGTTTCTCCGTAAGAATCCGGGCAGACTAAATTAAGTAACCTTAAAGAGTTATGGAGTCAGTACGTATTGACAAGTTCTTATGGGCAATAAGGGTCTTCAAGACGCGCAGTGAAGCGGCTGAAGCCTGCAAGGGCAATCGTGTGAAGGTCAATGATGCCGATGCGAAGCCGTCCCGCGATGTGAAGGTCGGGGATGTGATAACTGTCCGTAAGGCTGCCGTATATTACAAATGGAAAGTTCTGGGACTGATTGAGAACCGTGTCGGGGCTCAGCTTGTTCCGCAATATGCTGAAAATCAAACTCCACAGGAGGAACTTGACAAACTCAAGGCTCCTGTGGAGACATTCTTCGTAAAGCGTGACCGTGGTACCGGACGTCCGACCAAGAAGGACCGCCGCACCATCGACGCCATGTGGGGTGAGATCGATTTCAATGCCGACCTCCCGGACGATCCGCCGGGATATGACGACTACGAATAAATTATTTCTCGTATTTCTTGGCCTGCTCAGCGATGAGCGCTGCGTCGTCGAAGTAGTTGATGCGCATTGCATTACGTACTTCTGACAATGTCTGTGCTGCTGTTTCGCGGGCTTTTTCCGTACCGCGTTTCAGGATGTTGAACACCTCAGGAATGTCCTGCTCGAACTCGTGGCGACGTGCGCGGATCGGGTCGAGGTGCTTGTTGAGCACGCTGTTGAGGAATTTCTTGCAGGTGCCGTCACCGATACCGCCTTTCACATACTGTTCCTTCAGCTCGTCCAGGCTCTTGAACTCCGGCCAGAATTCCGCGAAGTCCTCCGCTGTGCTGAATGCATCCATATAGGTAAATACGGCATTGCCCTCAAGATGGCCCGGTTCGTCCTGGCTCATACGAGGTTCGCCGTTTGACATTTTCTTCACCTTCTTCCATACTGTGGCTGCATCGTCGCTGAGGTAGATGCAGTTGCCGAGCGATTTGCTCATCTTCGCCTTGCCGTCAGTGCCCGGAAGTCTCATACATACGCAATTCTGTGGAAGCAGAATTTCCGGTTCCACGAGCACGTCTCCGTAGATGCTGTTGAATTTGCGGACGATTTCACGGGTCTGCTCCAGCATCGGCTCCTGATCTTCACCGGCAGGAACGATGGTTCCTTTGAATGCGGTGATGTCAGCAGCCTGGCTTACAGGGTAGCAGAGGAATCCTGCAGGAAGAGTGTTCTCGAACTCCCTCATCTGGATTTCAGACTTTACCGTAGGATTTCTCTGAAGTCTGGATACAGTCACGAGATTCAGGTAATAGAAAGTCAGTTCGGTAAGTTCCGGAATCATCGACTGTATGAACAATGTGCATTTTGCAGGGTCGATTCCGCATGAAAGATAGTCGAGCGCTACCTCGATGATGTTCTGGCGTACCTTCTCGGGATTGTCGTAATTGTCTGTAAGTGCCTGGGCGTCAGCGATGAACACGAACATCTTGTCGTAGTCTCCCGCGTTCTGCAACTCCACTCTGCGTTTCAATGATCCCACATAATGTCCAAGATGCAGTTTGCCTGTAGGCCTGTCGCCTGTCAATATCACTTTTTCCATAGAATTCTTTCTCTTTGTTTATAGAACGCCAAATATAGCAATTATTGCTCAGTATTTCAACTTCTCAGGCTTTCGCACGGAAGACTTGTCAATAAGAAAGTTTCCACATGGCGTTCCTCGCGGCACGGCTGCGGGACGAGTTCATCTTGCCGAAATTCCATGTCACGCGCAGCAGGATGTTCCTGCCCATGACATTGGTATAGGAATCCTGGACGTAGTTTTCCCTGAAAGTGTGCGACATGGACTTGTCATTGTCGAGAATGTCCTGCACCTCAAGTGCGAAATTGAATGACTTGACGCTCTTGGACAATATCAGGGACCAGTCCCAGGTGTCGTCATTGTAACCCTTGGCATATCCTCTCCTGGAAGTCCAGATCAGTCTTGTCATCATGTCGATGCCGATAGGCGTGTTCCATGCGACGGTACCGTACTGCCCGAACTCCCAGACGTTCATATTCGCGTTCTGGTCGAGCGAGTACTTCGAGCGGTCCAGGGTGGTCCGGCTGATAAGCGCTATGGTGAGATTGTCAATGGGTCTGCATCTCAGTCCTATTTCGCCGTTGGCCTCCACCCCTGTCATAGTGCTTTCCTTGAAACCGCTTTTCCCGGAGTAGAACAAGTCTCCGGAAGCATTGTCTCCCCAGAATGCCTTCATGAATGTCGGGTAGTCGAAATGGTCAATGTCCATCAGGTCCAGTCTGCCGGTGCTCTGGTAACTGACTGATTTCGAGTATCTGAATGAAAGGGTGGTGCTTAGCGCAAGCTTCTTGTTCTTGGTCAGGTTTATATGGGCATTGTAATATCCCTGGATGCTTCCGCCGCCTTTTCTGGAATTGACTGGTATGCTGTACCTTACGCTGTTCTTGTCGAACCATGAGGCGTTCGATTTCGCATCCTTGCTGTATTCTCCGTCCATATAGATGTAGTAATTCCATCTTTCGAAATCTCCGTCTGCAGTAAGGTAGAAATCGTGCGTGAACGACGGCTTCAGATAGATGTTTCCGGCAGAAATCCTCAGCGGATTCAGTATCCTGGCAGCAGGGGTTATGCTGGAAGGAGTAGGCCTTTCCGAATTCATGTCGTACTTCAGGAGGATGAAATTGCCCTTTATGGTCGTGGTCAGTTTCAGGAAAGGAGACCATGCAGTGGCCCATTCTCCCTTTCCCGTATGGGTGTCCAGTCCGTAGGACCGGCCGTGGTTCTCATTGTTTATGACTCTCACGAAACCGCCGGCCTGAAGATTGGTGGACTTGTTGTTGTACTGGACAAGAAGCCTGCCGTAGTTCGTGATGTAGTAGTTCTCGCTAAGTGAGGAATAATACTCGTTGCTGCTGTTGTCCGCCGCGTTGAATGCATCGGACGTGCTTGTCTGCACCTTGTAGTAGCTGGATACGAAAGCCTCTGCTGCCCAATGCTTTACGATAGGCTCCACATATTTGAAGCTGCCGCCGTATGAGTACCGTGTGCCATCATTGTCATACAGCAGGTCCCTCGAAACCGTGCTTCCGTCCAGATACGTGGTGTTCGTGCTTTCGCTGGAGTTCCCGTCCAGGCTGCCATAAGCATATGAGCCTGAAACCGTCACGGAACGCCCTTTCTTCCCGATGTCCTTCACGCCGAAAGTCACGTCGCCTTTCGTGAACAATGTCCTTTCCTTCTCGGCTGATGAAGATATGTTCCTGCTCTGTGACACTCCGTCCAACGTGTTCTCAGTCATGCCGTTACCGTGGTCGGAGTAGTCATTGTAGGTAAATGCCGGCGTGAACTTGAAATTGTATTTCTTCTTGCTCTTGTTCTTGATTTCCATGACGGCCGAGAACTTCTGCACGTCTCCGGTCAATGTCTTTGTGTCATTGTCCTCCAGGTTTCCCTCGTCGAGGTAGGTGATGCGGTCAGTCCTGCTCCGTTTGTTCACCTGGTCGGACATGAAAGTAGCTGACACGCTGGTTTCCATTTTCTTTATCCTGTCCGTGTTCAGGTTCGCTCCGCCGCGCCAAGTCGTGTGCATCCCGCCTCCTTCCAGTTTCTTGCCGTATTCCTCGTTGCCTCTTGTGACGATTACTCCGTCATTTGCACCTACAATGTTGAGACCGCTGCCCAATATCGTGAGCTGGTCCTTTTTGCCGTAGGCCGACATGAACGCACCGGTGTTGAACAGGAACTTCTTGTATTCCTTGTACTCCTCCCGCTGCTTTCCCGGTATGCTCGTTCCTGCCCCTGCACTGATGTTCCCGAACACGCCTTTCTTGTATTCGTCCTTCAGTTCCACATCCATCACTGTCTTCTTCTTGTCATCCTTGATGCCGGTGAATTCTGCCGTCTCGGACTCCTTGTCCACCACTTTCACCTTGTTCACAACGGATGCCGGCAGGTTGTTCAGCGCTGCAGTCTTGTCGCCCAGGAAGAACGTCTTTCCGTTCAGAGTGATCTGTGAGACGGTTTTTCCGTTCACCTTCACGTTTCCGCTCCCGTCCACCTCGACACCCGGCATCTGCTTGAGCAGGTCCTTCAGCTTGTCGGTAGGCATGGTCCTGAACGCCGCCGCATTATATATTATGGTATCCTTACGGATTTCCATGGCATTCACATTGGCCGAAACTCTCGCCGCTTTCAGTGCCTCAAGGTCCGGCTTCAGCAGAATCTTGCCGAGGTCAATGTCTTTGCTTATATAGAGCTGCCTGTGGAATTTGCTGTAGCCCATGAACTCCACGAAAATATCGTAATCTCCTCTGGTTACGTCATTTATCTCGCATTTGCCGTCGGGGCCTGTCAATGAAAAATTCGTTATGACGGTATCTTTGATGTGCCTCATGTAGATGGAGGCGAAACTGATAGGCTCATTGTTGGTGGAATCTGCCACTTCAGCCTTCAGCCGATATGATGTGCGGCCGAACATGCTGCCGGCAATTACTGTCTGCGCCGCTGATTCTATCCGGGTCAATGCCGATATTGACAATGCTGTAGCAATGGCTATGATGACGCTGCGGTATTTCATTTCGTTTCAGTTGTTTTTTCTTGTTTTATAGGTTTGTGGTACTGAGATTTGTCTCGGTCGTTTTGCAAATTTATCGATAAAGTGTTGATATGCCTAAAAAAAATGATACATTTTGAACCAATGAGCATCCGAAGAAACCTGTGAATGTCTATATAATACATTGATATGCAATTGATTATATGGGTTTAGGGTAAAATGTAAATATGCTCATCACCCTAATTTTTTTATGGGAGTGAGCATATTGGATAGCGGGTCAATGTAAGCGTAACAATCAATGGCTCAATAAGTTATAAGGATTTTTGCGGCTTTATGGGGATGCTCATTGGTTCCAAAATTTACAGGCGTCTCCTCAGTTATGTCTTGACGTACAGCTGATCGGCCTCAACCTTTGCGTTTTCAAACGTCAATA
>ULQR01011579.1_pt1 | contig 18669 bp, 8 predicted proteins | sample 1954711 | NCBI WGS metagenome assembly ULQR01 (sample SAMEA4835661, study PRJEB28245) | human gut metagenome | biome: gut microbiome; material: fecal sample | place: Denmark | collected 2008
GGTGGGCGAAAGGCGGTTATCTTTATCCGGGGGTGAAAGAGCTTCATATCCAAAGCATACCTTATCTGTTGGTCGCCGATTCTTTGGGGCGGATTGTCGCCAGAGGGCTTTCGCCCGACTCTTCGAGAGTTTATATCGAACGTTTAGTAACACCATAACCTATTACTGCAAAATCTATTACTATGTTGGTGAAAGTTTTTGGCGCAGCCGTGCAGGGTATCGATGCTCTTGTAGTGACTATCGAGGTGAACTGTTCGCAGGGTATCCGTTTCTTTATGGTGGGATTGCCCGATGCAGCCGTGAAAGAGAGCCACGAGCGGATTGTCTCGGCCGTGGAACATAACGGTTACAGATTTCCGAGGAAACAGGTAATCGTGAACATGTCGCCTGCCGATATACGCAAAGAAGGAGCGGCGTATGATTTGCCTTTGGCTGTGGGGATTTTGGCGAGCGACGAGAAGATAGAAACGGGTAAATTGAGCGAGTATATGTTGATGGGGGAGTTGTCTCTCGACGGTTCCATTCTTCCTATCAAGGGGGCGTTGCCCATAGCTATCAAGGCAAGGGAGGAGGGCTTTAAGGGGTTGATTATTCCCAAAGCCAATGTTCGCGAGGCCGCGGTAGTCAATCATCTCGATGTGTATGGCGTAGAGAATATCACCGAGGTGATTCGTTTCCTGAACGGGGAGATCGAGCTGGAACCGACGGTGATCGATACTCGTGCGGAATTTTTCAAGGAATATACCCATTTCGATTTGGATTTCAGCGATGTCAAAGGTCAGGAGAGTGTCAAGAGGGCTTTCGAAGTAGCGGCAGCCGGCGGACATAACATCATACTCATAGGGCCTCCGGGCGCCGGAAAATCGATGATGGCGAAGCGGTTGCCTTCTATACTTCCGCCTCTCACATTGCAGGAAGCACTCGAAACTACCAAGATACATTCGGTCGCCGGACGTATGGAGCGGGGTAGTTCGCTGTTGTCGCAACGGCCGTTCCGGTCGCCGCATCATACCATATCGTCGGTAGCGTTGGTGGGCGGCGGGGCTTTTCCCCAGCCGGGTGAAATTTCATTAGCACACAACGGGGTGCTTTTTCTCGACGAGTTGCCCGAGTTTTCACGTCAAGTACTCGAAGTAATGCGCCAACCGCTCGAAGACCGCAAGATAACGATAGCACGTGCGAAATACTCGATAGAATATCCCGCCGGGGTGATGTTGGTCGCTTCGATGAATCCTTGTCCTTGCGGATATTATAACCACCCGGAGAAAGAGTGTATATGCAGTCCGGGGACGATACAACGTTATTTGGGAAAAATCTCGGGCCCTCTGCTCGATCGCATAGACATACAAGTGGAGATCGTTCCCGTCCCGTTCGAGAAAATCTCCGACACCCGTCCGGCGGAGTCGAGCGAGTCGATTCGTCAACGAGTCATTGCCGCAAGAGAAATTCAAGCCGCACGCTTCGCCGACTATCCCGGCATCTATTGCAATGCCCAAATGACTACCCGGTTATTGAACCGGTTCGCTGTCCCCGATGAGGCGGGATTGAAACGGCTGAAAGATGCGATGAACCGTTTCCACCTGTCGGCACGGGCCTACGACCGTATTTTGAAAGTGGCTCGTACCATCGCCGATTTGGAAGGTAGCGAAGGGGTACAGGTGCAACACATCAACGAAGCGGTGAATTACCGAAATCTCGACCGGGAGAATTGGGGAGATAGGTAGAAATTGTTTATCTTGCAGACCTATATTAAAGTATAGTGAAACTCAGATGTAACGATATGAAGAACATAACCGTATTTTTGGCATCCAGCGACGAGTTGAAAAACGACCGTAACAGTTTCCATTCGTTGGTGGCTTCTTTGGACGAAATTTTCGAGCCTCGGGGATATCGCATAAGGTGCAGACGTTGGGAAGATTTTTCGGCATTTTGCACTGGAACCCGTACTCAGGACGACTACAACCGCATAGTACGTGCCAGCGATATTTGTATCTGTATGTTTCACCGCAAAGCGGGAGAATACACCATAGAGGAGTTCAATCAAGCCTTAGACGAATATGTGAAGAATCAGAGTCACCCCAAGACATTTGTCTATATTCGAGCCTTGATAGAAGGTGAAATGGAAGACGAGGCATTGAAACGATTCAAGGAAGATTTGTTCGATCGGGTGGGGCATTATTGGTGCAACTATGCCACCGACGATGCCATGAAGTTGCATTTTGTCATGCAGTTGGAGCGGATCATTCCATCGGTATCGGGCAACGCTTCCGTAACCGAGGGTAACCACTTTAAGATAGAGAACGGAGTCGTTTCGCTTTACGGCCACAAGATAGCCGAACTGGACAATCTCTCTTTTGCCGCTGAGAATCCGGAATACCTTTCGTTGAAAGAGTCCATTGCCCGATTGAATACAGAGATCGCCCGACTGAGAGCGACCGGTGTCGCCGAGCTTCAACCGATAATTGATGAGAAACAAGCGGAACTATACAAGAAACGGGAAAGTCTCAACCGATTGGAGAGCCAGCTGTTCGATCTCGCTCTGTCCATCAACAAGCTGATCGGGAGCGGAACGCCGGTGAGCGAGCGCAAACGGTTGGCGATAGAGATGTTCGAGCGAGGGAACAGCAAAGGGGTCGTGGAAATTTTGAATGAAAAAGATATCGCCGCCGATGCCGCTCAGGCCCGCAAGGAGATAGAGCAAGGGAAACTACTGGTCGATTCCGGTCGGTCGCTTATCGAGGCGGGACTTCAAAAGACACGATCGTTGGCCGAGGAGTATGTTTTGCGGGCAAAGGCTTTGATGACAGACTATGCAGAGCCTCGTCGCTTCGAATTGGCTTGCCATGCCTATGAGCAGGGTATCGAGCTAATCCGAGCCAACCTTTCGGAGGAAGAGTTGGCAAAAAGTTTGTTTGAGTATGGTCATTTTTTACAGACAAACAAACGATACGATTTGGCGGAAGCTCGTTATCGAGAAAATTTAGACATCTACCAACGACTTGAGGTCATTAGTCCACAGGCCTACGAGCCGGGCTTGGCAACGACACAAAATAATTTAGGTCTTTTGTACAGCGATACTCAATGTTATGGGGAGAGCGAAGAGATGTATCTCTCTGCCGTGGAGATTTATCAACGGTTATCCGTAGTGAATCCACAGGTATACGAGCCGGATTTGGCGAGGGCTCAAAATAATTTAGGTCTTTTGTACAGCGATACCCAACGTTATGGGGAGAGCGAAGAGATGTATCTCTCCGCCATGGAGATTTTTCGAGAGCTTACGGTGGCTAATCCACAGGCCTACGAGCCGGATTTGGCGAGGACTCGAAATAACTTAGGTAATTTGTATAGAGATACTCAACGTTATGGGGAGAGCGAAGAGATGTATCTCTCCGCCGTGGAGATTTATCAACGGTTATCCGTAGCGAATCCACAGGTTTACGAGCCGGACTTGGCAAGGACACGAAATAATTTAGGCTGTTTGTATGACAATACCCAGCGCTACAAGGAAAGCGAGGAGATGTACCTCTCTGTTTTGACGGTTTATCAGCGGCTCACGATAGCGAATCCACAGGTTTACGAGCTGGATTTGGCGAGGACACAAAATAATTTAGGCAATTTGTACAGAGATACCCGACGTTATGAGGATAGCGAGAAGATGTACCTCTCCGCCGTGGAGATTTATCAACGGTTATCCGTAGCGAATCCACAGGTTTACGAGCCGGATTTGGCAATGACTCAAAATAACTTAGGTAATTTGTACAGAGATACCCAACGCTACAAGGAAAGCGAGGAGATGTACCTCTCTGTTTTGACGGTTTATCAGCGGCTCACGATAGCGAATCTACAGGTTTACGAGCCGGATTTGGCGAGGGCTCAAAATAATTTAGGCAATTTGTACAGAGATACCCAACGCTACAAGGAGAGCGAGGAGATGTACCTCTCCGCCGTGGAGATTTATCAACGGTTATCCGTAGCGAATCCACAGGTTTACGAACCGGATTTGGCAATGGTTCAAAATAATTTAGGTCTTTTGTACAGCGATATCCAACGTTATGAGGATAGCGAGAAGATGCACCTCTCCGCCGTGGAGATTTATAGACGACTCGCAGCGGCGAATCCACAAGTCTACGAGCCGGATTTGGCGGAGACTCAAAATGATTTAGGTATTTTGTACAGCGATACCCGGCGTTATGAGGAAAGCGAGGAGATGTATCTCTCTGCCATGGAGATTCGACGACGACTTGCTGTGGCTAATCCACAGGTTTACGAGCCGGGCTTGGCAAGGACACAATATAACTTAGGCTGTTTGTACAGCGATACCCGACGTTATGAGGAGAGCGAGAAGATGTATCTTTCCGCCATGGAAATCCGACGACGACTTGCAGTGGCGAATCCACAGGTCTACGAGCCGGATTTGGCAGATACTCAGTATAACTTAGGTTGTTTGTATTACAATATCCAACGTTATGAGGAGAGTGGGGAGATGTATCTCTCTGCCTTGAAGGTTTATCAACGGCTCACGGTAGCGGATCCACAAGTGTACGAGCCGTATTTAGTACGAGCATGCAATAACCTTTCATTCTTATTTCTCGCTCAGGGTAATTTTGAAGAAGCTGAACGGTATGCCCGTGAGGGAGCAAAATATGATTCTACTCATCATACCATTTATACAAATCTTGCGGCATCCCTTCTTTTTCAAGGTCGATATGCCGAGGCGGAAGAGATATACCTGCGATACAAGGAAGAGCTAAAAGAGGACTTTCTCTCGGATTTCGAAGATTTCTATCAACGGGGAATTATTCCCCCGGAACGGGAAGACGATGTGGAACGGATAAAAAAGCTGTTGTCGAAATAGGCAGAGACATACATTCGGTCGGGATCGCTGCGGGTGCGGATTAGGGAGTATAACGCATCATTGGATAAACGAGCCGAGTCGCTTGTATACTATACAGAAAAATAGAATTCGGATATGGAAACAAAGAAAAACACACGTTTGTTGTCATTGGATACCCTTCGGGGATTCGATATGCTTTTTATTATGGGTTTCGCCCCGTTGGTAGTCGCCTTGAATGCCTTGCACCCGACGGCGGTGGGCGATGTCATAGCGGGGCACATGCGGCACGTCCCGTGGGACGGGTTTACCCAACACGATATGATATTCCCTCTGTTCTTGTTTATCGCAGGTATATCTTTCCCGTTTTCATTGGCCAAGCAAAGGGGGAGCGGATCGAGCGACAAACACATTTACCTGAGGGTTCTCCGCCGGGGTGTCACCCTCGTTTTGCTGGGATTCTTGTATAACGGATTCTTACAGTTGAATTTCCCCGATGTGCGTTTGGCAAGCGTTTTGGGGCGTATCGGGCTGGCGTGGATGTTCGGGGCTTTCATTTACATGAGTTTGAAAAAGTCGGTACAATATGGTTTGATTGTCTTTATCTTGGTGGGTTATTGGTTGCTGTTGGCTTTTGTGCCGGCTCCCGATGCTGCGGGGGCTTCCCCTCTTTCTATCGAAGGGAATCTGGTCGGATATATCGATCGGCATTGTTTGCCGGGGAAATTGATATACGGTAATTTCGACCCGGAGGGTTTACTGAGCACGCTTCCGGCGATAGTCACGGCATTATTGGGAATTTATGCGGGGGAAATCGTCCGTTCCACCCGCTTGGGAAGCGGAGAGAGAAAGAGTTTGCTGTTGTCGGGAATCGGGGTTGTGTTGGTCGCCATAGGGCTGGTTTGGAATACCGTATTCCCGATTAACAAAATGCTTTGGAGCAGTTCGTTTACCTGTTTCGTGGGAGGACTTTCGTTCTTGTTGTTCGCTTTGTTCTATTATATCGTCGATGTGAAAGGGTGGAAATCGTGGACTCTCTTTTTCCGAGTGATAGGACTAAATTCGATAACGATTTATCTGGCGCAGCAGGTGGTAGGATTTTCTCACATGAATAAGTTTTTGTTCGGAGGTATATCCCAATGGGTGGGAGAATGTGCCGGTGAGCCTGCCGGTGCGGTCGTCCTTCGTGCAGGATATGTCGCTTGTTGCTGGTTCTTCCTTTATTTTCTGTATCGGAAAAATATTTTCCTGAAAGTATAGTTTGTCGGTGGTGAACTCGTTCCATCTCATCTACGATGAGCAGGGGGGGGAGAAGTCTTGTCTCTGTTGCTTTTACTGCTGGTATTTCTTTAACTCCTCCGTCCTACGCTATATTTTGTGTTGCAAAACACCCCGTAATGCTACGGGACACGGCAAGGGGAGGAGTATAGGAATCTTTCGATGGCATCGCTCTACTGTTTTTTCAATCCTTCTGTCCTGTGGGCATTCGTCCCATCTTATTTACGATGAGCAGGGGGAGGAGCCCTGCCTCTGCTCTTGCTGGTATTTCTTTAACCCCTCCGTCCTACGGCCACCTCCCCTATATTTTGTTTGTCAACAAAACGCAGGGGAGGAGTGTAGGAATCTTTCGATGGTATCGCTCTACTGTTTTTTCAGTCCTTCTGTCCTGTGAGTATTCGTCCCATCTCATCTACGATGAGCGGGGGAGAGGAGCCTTGCCTCTGTTGCTCTTATTGCTGGTATTTCTTTAACCCCCTCCGTCCCTACGTGCCACCTCCCCTATATTTTGCGTTGTAAAACACCCCGTAATGCTATGGGACACGGCAAGGGGAGGAGCGAAATGTTTCGAATGTTACAAGGTCTGGCGGGAGGGCTGTTTCAATAGAGAAGCATAAATCTTACTCGTCGTTTTAAGAGCTGACTTTTTGTTTTTCGAAACGCAGGGGAGAGGAGGAAACGGGGAGTGGCAGCGATGAAGAGGGGAATAGAAAAAAAATAAAAACGGTTTCTTACATTTTTTTAATTTCACAATTCCGGTCGAAAATGTTATCTTTGTTTCTCTTAAACAGGATTATTCATACGAATATAAAAGAAATATATCGTGGCCAAGGAAATTGTCGAAACTCCGCTGATGAAACAGTATATCGAGATGAAAGCCAAGCATCCCGATGCGATATTGCTTTTCAGGGTGGGAGACTTTTATGAAACGTTTTCGGACGATGCTTTGGTGGCATCGGAAATATTGGGGATTACATTGACTCGCCGGGCAAATGGAGCCGCCCAGTATGTGGAGTTGGCCGGTTTTCCCCATCATGCTCTCGATACTTACCTTCCCAAATTGGTGCGTGCCGGAAAACGGGTGGCTATTTGCGAACAGCTGGAAGACCCGAAACTGACAAAAAAATTGGTCAAGCGCGGCATTACGGAATTGGTAACACCGGGTGTGTCGATTAACGACAATATTCTCGATCACCGAGAGAATAATTTCTTGGCGGGTGTTCATTTCGGGAAAGGTAACAAAGTGGGTGTGGCTTTTCTCGATATATCGACGGGTGAGTTCTTGACCGCCGAGGGAGATTTCGACTATGTGGACAAGTTGTTGGGCAATTTCTCTCCGAAAGAGGTGCTGTTCGAACGCACGAAACGGAAATTGTTCGAGGAGCATTTCGGTTCCCGTTTTTTTACTTTCGAGTTGGACGATTGGGTTTATACCGAGGATGCCGCTTCGGATCGCTTATTACGTCACTTCGAGACGAAAAATCTCAAAGGTTTCGGAATTCACAATATGCCCAACGCCATTATCGCCGCGGGGTCTCTGCTTCATTATTTGGATATTACGCAGCATACGCAGATTTCGCACATTACATCGCTGTCTCGTATCGAGGAGGAGCGGTATGTGCGATTGGATAAATTCACGGTGCGGAGTCTCGAATTGCTTTCTCCGATGAACGAAGGGGGAAAGAGCCTGCTCGACGTGATAGACCGGACTGTCACCCCGATGGGGGCACGTATGCTCAAACGGTGGGTTGTCTTTCCGTTGAAAGATGTGAAGCCTATCGAGGATCGGTTGAACGGAGTGGAGTTCTTTTTCCGTCACCCCGAAGTTAGGGAGGTTATCGATCCGCAACTCGATACGATAGGCGATATGGAACGCCTCATTTCGAAAGTAGCGGTGGGGCGTATTTCGCCTCGCGAGGTGGTTCAGTTGAAGGTGGCATTGTCGGCGATAGAGCCTATCAAGGCTGTTTGCGAGCAGAGCGATGAACCTGTATTGCAACGTATCGGGGAGCAACTGAATTGCTGTACGATCATCAGGGACCGAATCGAGCATGAAATTAATCCCGATGCGCCCAATTTGGTGAATCGGGGAGGAATTATCCGCAAGGGGGTGAACGACGAACTCGACGAGTTGCGAGAAATTTCCTATTCGGGGAAAGACTATTTGTTGCACGTGCAGCAGCGCGAGAGTGAGAAAACGGGTATTCCCAGCTTGAAAATCGGGTATAACAACGTATTCGGGTATTACATCGAAGTGCGCAATACTCACAAGGACAAGGTTCCTTCCGATTGGATCAGAAAGCAGACGTTGGTGAGCGCAGAGCGTTATATCACCCAAGAGTTGAAAGAATACGAGGAGAAGATTTTGGGGGCAGAAGAGAAGATTCTTTCATTGGAAACGCAGTTGTTCAATGATTTGATTCTTGCATTGACGGAGTATATTCCTGCCATACAACTCGATTCCAATCTCATTGCGCGGCTCGACTGCTTGTTGTCGTTCGTGAAGTCGGCCGTGGAAAACCGGTATATTCGTCCCGAAGTAAACGATTCGCTGGTTATCGACATCAAGGAAGGACGTCACCCGGTTATCGAGAAACAGTTGCCACCGGGCGAACCCTACATCAGCAACAGTGTCGAGCTCGACAACGACAAGCAGCAAATCATGATGATAACGGGACCCAACATGGCCGGTAAATCGGCGTTGTTGCGCCAGACCGCTTTGATTGTTCTGATGGCTCAGATAGGAAGTTTCGTTCCGGCCGAGGCCGCTAAGATAGGGATTGTGGACAAGATTTTCACTCGTGTAGGGGCATCGGACAATATCTCGCTCGGCGAATCTACCTTTATGGTCGAGATGACCGAGGCAGCCGATATTCTCAACAATCTGTCGGAGCGGAGTTTGGTTCTGTTCGACGAGTTGGGACGGGGAACGAGTACTTACGACGGTATATCTATCGCGTGGGCTATTGTCGAGCACATACACGAACACCCCAAAGCTCGTGCCAAAACATTGTTCGCTACCCATTATCACGAGCTGAACGAAATGGAACGTACTTATAAACGCATTGTCAATTATAACGTTTCGGTAAAAGAGGTCGACAACAAGGTGATATTCTTGCGGAAATTGGTACGCGGCGGGAGTGAGCACAGTTTCGGTATCCATGTGGCGAAGCTGGCCGGTATGCCCCAGAGCATCGTCAAGCGGGCCAACCAGATTTTGAAACAGTTGGAGTCGGAGAACCGCCAGAACGGTATCGCCAAGCCTACCGCCGAAATCGCTTCGTCGAGAGGCGGCATGCAGTTGAGTTTTTTCCAACTGGACGATCCTGTGCTTTCACAGGTTCGGGACGAAATTTTACAGGTCGATATCAATAACCTTACACCGGTAGAAGCATTGAATAAACTGAACGAAATACGAAAAATAATCACCGGGAAATAGAACGGTTTGTTTATGATGAAGAGAAGCGATTTTGAAATTATGGCGCCGGTGGGTTCGTACGATTCTTTGACGGCGGCTATACAGGGAGGGGCCGATTCGGTGTACTTCGGTATCGAGGGGCTGAATATGCGAGCCCGTTCGTCGAATAATTTTACGATAGACGATTTACACGAGATCGTGCGTATTTGTAACGAGCATCACATAAAGAGTTATCTGACGGTCAATACCGTTATCTACGACGAAGATATACCTCTGTTACATCGTATTATCGATGCGGCGAAGGAGGCCGGGCTCTCGGCTATTATCGCCAGCGATGTGGCGGCTATGACCTATGCCCGCGAGATAGGGGTAGAGGTGCATTTGTCGACCCAGCTGAATATTTCCAATACCGAGGCGTTGCGATTCTATGCCCGTTTTGCCGATGTGGTGGTGCTGGCCCGGGAGTTGAATATGGAACAGGTAACCCGTATTCACGAAGCTATTTTGCGGGATCGTATCGTGGGGCCGGGCGGAGAACCGGTACGTATAGAGATGTTCTGTCACGGGGCATTGTGCATGGCTGTGTCCGGCAAATGTTATTTGAGCCTTCACGAAATGAATGCTTCGGCGAATCGGGGGGCTTGTATGCAGATTTGCCGCCGTTCATACGAAGTGAAAGACAAGGAGACCGGTAACGAGTTGGAAGTGGACAACGCTTACATCATGTCGCCGAAGGACTTGAAAACGATACATTTCCTGAACAAACTGATCGATTCGGGGGTGCGGGTATTTAAAATCGAGGGTCGCGCAAGGGGACCGGAATATGTGCGTACGGTCGTTTCGTGTTACAACGAGGCCATCGAGTCTTATTTGAACGACGACTTTACCGACGAGAAGATTGCACTGTGGGACGAACGACTCGCTACCGTCTTTAATCGAGGGTTCTGGAACGGATATTATTTAGGTCAGCGCTTGGGCGAATGGACTCATAATTATGGCTCGGGAGCCACGAAACGAAAGATATATATAGGCAAGGGTGTGAAGTATTTTTCCAACCTCGGTGTGGCCGAATTTCTCATGGAGAGCGGTTCGTTGAGCGTGGGAGACGAGATACTCGTCACCGGCCCGACGACCGGTGCGCTTATCCGCAAGGTGGAAGAGATACGAGTCGATTTGAAACCGGTACAAAAGACGGTAAAAGGAGAGCGGTTCTCGATGTGTATCGATGAGAAGATACGACCGTCGGATAAATTATTTAAATGGGTGGATAGTTCGGAACTTAATACAAAATAAAGATGTTCATGAAACGGGCGATAGTTATACTTTGTGGAATCGTATGCACCGGACAGCTTTTGGCCGCCAAGCCGGGAATCCCGGCTTATAACGATGACAGGGCTTTGATAGATAGGGGAATCTTTCTCTTTCAAGAGAAGAACTACGCGGGTTGTGCCGATGTGATGAAAGAGGCTTGTGAAGGCGATTTGTCGCCTGAGCAGCGGGAAACGGCCGACTGGTATATCGCTCTTTCGGAAGCCCGCAATTATTCGCCGCAGGCTGTACGGCGGTTAACGGATTTTTTGCGAAATTATCCGGATTCTAAACATACTTTGCAGGCTCGGTTGGCATTGGCCGATTATTATTACGACAGCCAAGATTATGCAAAAGCCTTGAAAACCTATCAGACGGTAAATGTGAGTCTGTTGACCGGCGACGAGGAGGACCGGTGGGGATATCGCACGGCATGTTCTTTGTTGAAGACCGGTAATCCCGATGCGGCGAAACCGCTGTTTCAGCTTCTAATCGGGAAAGAGAGATTTCGGACAGGAGCCACGTTCTACCTTTCGTATATACAGATGAACGAGGGAGACGATAGAGCCGCTTTAAGCGGATTTTCGAAAGTGGCGGACGACAGGAGTTTCGGATATGCCGCACGGCTGCACATGTTGCAGATTTATTTCGGGCAAAAACGTTTCGCACAGGTATTGTCCGAGGGTAAAGCGTTGTTGTCCCGTCCGTCTTCTGATGCCGACTTATACACCGAGCTTCTTCGGTTGCTCGGCGAAAGCGCTTATCAAGAAGGAGACGATAAAGCGGCGACGGAATATTTGGAAAGGTATTTGCAACGATGTCGCAAACCCGAACGCTCTTCTCTTTATGTCATGGGTGTCATGGCCTATCGCCGGGGAGAAGATAGCGAGGCGATCGATTATTTGGGGCGTGTGACCGGCGTGGACGATGCTCTTTCTCAAAATGCTTATCTTTATATCGGGCAAGCCTATTTGCGAGCGGGAGATAAAAATAATGCCCGCATGGCGTTCGAGATGGCTTCACAAGGGAATTACGACCGTCAGGTTCGGGAAACGGCGCTTTACAACTATGCGCTCTGCCTGTATGATCGCACGGCTTCGCCTTTCGATAACTCGGTGGGTGTGTTCGAACGTTTCTTGAACGAGTTTCCCGGTTCTCGCTATGCCGACAAGATTAACGACTATTTGGTAGAAGTTTACATGACGACCCGTAATTATCGGTCGGCACTGGCGTCTATCGATAAAATACGGAAGCCCGACGGGAAAATACTCGCCGCCAAGCAGCGCATTCTTTTCCAGTTGGGGACGGAGGCTTTCACCAATGCCCGTATCGCCGATGCCGAAAGTTTGTTTAGCCGGGCGATCGCTGTGGGAAACTATGATACCGATATACGGGGTAAGGCTGCGTTTTGGCTCGCCGAGTGCCAATATCGTCGGGAACAATACGACATCGCTGCCCGGAATTATTCGGCATATCTTTCTTCCAGCAAGGACAAGCGGAGCGAAATGTATTCGCTGGCTTGGTACGATTGGGCCTACTGTCAATTCAAACAGCATAACTTCTCGCAAGCCCTCGACGGTTTTTCCCGGTATGTCTCTGTACAGACCGGAGGAAATCGAAGCATGCTTGCCGATGCCTATTCCCGGATAGGCGATTGCTATTATTACGCCCGTCGGTTCGCCGATGCCGAGCAGTATTATGCCCGGGCCCAAGAGACCGATGTCGCGAACGGAGATTATGCCCTTTTTCAAAAAGCTTTCATGGCGGGATTGCAGAGGAATCACGAACGCAAAATAGAGTTGTTGGACAAATTGATTGTAGATTATCCCCGTTCGGGGTATCTGGCGAACGCATGGTTCGAAAAGGGACAGGCTTATACGATATTGAATAGGAATAACGATGCTATCGTATGTTACAAACAGTTAATCGCCGATTATCCCCAGAGCGCGATTGCCCGCAAGGGAGGTTTGCAGTTGGGTATGGTCTATTTCAATAACGGGCAGACAGACAAATCGGTGGCTGCTTACCAGCAAGTGATAGAGCGTTATCCGACCAGCGAGGAGGCTCGCATAGCGGTCGCCGACCTCAAATCGGTATATGTAGAGAAAGATGCAGTCGATGCCTACGCTAACTATCTGAATAGCGTGGGACGGTCGGAGCAGGCCCCTGTGAGCGAATTGGATTCTTTGTCGTATATGGCAGCCGAGCGCACTTATATGACGGGGAAAGGTATCGCTTCGTTGGAGAAGTATGTACGAAATTATCCGTCGGGCGCGTTTTTGATTCCGGCTAATTACTATATCGGGAAAGTATCGTTTGCAGCGAAAGACTACGACAAAGCTCTTCCAGCGTTCGACTATGTGGTGACGAACAGTCCCGACGGCGAGTTTGCCGAAGAAGCATTGGCCCGCAAATGCGAGATACTTTATTTGAAAGCTCGTTATGACGAGGCTTTTGCCGGATTCAAGGAGTTGGAGAAGAAAGCGACTGTCGGCGAGAACAAACAGGCCGCCCGGTTGGGTATGCTTCGTATTGCCCGGAATAAGCGGCAATATGGCGAGGTGGTAACGGTTGCCGACAAGTTGTTGAGCGAAAGCAAACTTTCTCCCGATTTGCGGCAAGAGATTTTGTTTGCTCGTGCCGATGCCTATTTCCATACGGGAAAGGGAGAAAATGCGGCCGATGACTGGCGGGAGCTTTCGAAAGATACCCGTTCGATTTACGGGGCGCAAAGTGCCTATTTATTGGCCCAATATCAATTCGACAACAAAGCGATCGATACGGCCGAAAAGACGCTGAATACTTTTATCGACAAAGGTACTCCCCACAATTATTGGTTGGCTCGGGCATTCTTGCTCATGGCCGACATTTATGAAAAACGGGGCGAGACTTTCCAAGCCCGTCAATATTTGCAAAGTTTGCGGAATAACTATCCGGCCAGCGACGACGATATTATTTCCCGGATAGACAAGAAGTTGAGCAAGCTGGGACAAACAGAGTAGTTGAACGATACAATATGTATGGCTTATGAAACGGTTTTCTTTTTTAATCATATCGGTTTTCCCATTCTTCCTGTCGGCACAGGTACGTTCCGATTCGTTGCGGCGGGAAGTAACCATAGAAAAAGATTTTACACCTATCGTGCGCGATGCGTCTAAAATCAATACATTGCCCGAAGTGGAAGCACCGACGGTAACCAAACAATCTATACGGTATAGCGACTGGACGGTTCCGGCTCCCCTCGAACCTTGCGCTGTCTTGTTGGCTCCCGGCGGTTTCGGAGAAAAAACCGAAGAAAACCAATCGAGGGGATACGTGGATTTCGGGATAGGCAATTACCTGAATATGGTCGGGAATGCCGGTTATCGTATTTTGCAGAATGACAAAGACAAGTTGGGTGTGTGGTTGCAACATCGCTCTACTTGCGGAACGGTGGATTACAATCAATCGTTAACGGAGGACTATCCCGACTCGAAGAAGATGCACCGGCTCGAAGAGCGAGTGGTCGCCAATTATCTTCACTCCTTCGGGAAGCTGGATTTGGGAATAAGCGGCGGTTATCGTTACGACTCCTTCAACTATTACGGATTGCGATACTCCGGTTTGACGGGAATATCTTCGCCTAACCAAGAGATAAACCGGTTCTTCTTGAAAAGCCATATAGCCTCGACTGCCGGAGAGTCGGACCTACTTTATAAAGTTTCATTGGCATATTACCGGTACGGGTATCACCGGGGATATTTACAAGGTGAAAAAGGGGCTGCCGAGAATTTAGTAAATGCAGACTTTACACTGTCTGCGCCGATCGACAGACGTAGCTCTATTTCTTTGGACGGTTCTTTCGATTATGTGGGTTACAGCCGGTTGCAGTCGGCAGCGAATTACGGTATGATTTCATTGAATCCCCGGTATGACTGGCGGAATGAACACGTGGCTTTTGCTATGGGTGTCAAGGCCGATGTTTCTTTCAACAACGGAACTATTTTGCGATTCTCTCCCGATGTTCGATTCGATTGGACGATAGTTCCCGATGTACAGTTTTATACGGCTTTTACGGGCGGGAAGAAACTGAATACGTGGCGAAGTGTTTCGGCCTATACGCTCTACTTCAATCCGTCGACACAGGTAGATAATACGTATGTGCCGTTGGATGCCTCATTGGGAATACGTATTAACGCATTGCCCGGATTTTCCGTAGGGCTTTCGGGCGGTTATGAAATTTGTAAAAAGGCGTTGTTCCTTTTGCCCGAAGATTTGAACGGAGAGTTTACAGGTGTGTCGCGTTTTTGGGGTATCGATGCCAATGCTTTGAAAGCAGAGCTCGATGTATCTTATCGTTACGGTACGAAATTGGAGGCTTCGGCGAAGGTCGGGTATCACCGATGGAAGACCGCCGATGGGGGGGAGACGATTTCGTATAACCGTCCGCAGTGGGAAGGAGGAGTGAATATCCGTTATATGCCTGTTCGCCCGTTCACGCTCGAAGCCGGATATGAGTTTGCTGCGGGTCGGGAGTATTCAAATCTCGGAAAGCTCTCCGATATACATCTCGTTCACTTGAAAGCCTCGTATGCTTTCACTTCTTGGTTTTCGCTTTACGGACTTACCGACAATGTGCTGAACCGGAAATACGATATTCTTTACGGTATGCCGGCACAAGGCATCAATTTCATGTTCGGGGTCGATTTGAAATTTTGAGGGTAAGAGGTCTGTTCTCGACATTTTTAACCCTTCCATCACTATGTGTGCCACCTCCCCTATATGACTAACGCCACACCCCGCAATACTACGGGACGCGGCAGGGGAGAAGATTGGATAGTTTCGACTTGCTGCACAAAAATGCCAAACTATAAAATAAAAAGTACCACCCTCCTCCCCTGTGTTTTGTTATGCAAAATATAGGGGAGGTGTCCATAGGACGGAGGGGTTAGCTTTACAAAAAAAATCCTATACGCTGTCTTTTTTAGCCCCCTCCTCAGAAACTACCGTTTCTTCGGTGTCTCTCCTATACCGCTAATGCAACTCCCCGTAATGCTACGGGACACGGTAGGGGAGAAGAAGGATTTAACCTCTCCCACCGTGTCGGGAGTACTCATGGGACGAGTGGGTAGTTTAAAAACAGGATTTATCTCGTCAGCTTTTTCGGAGGGAATAGTATAGGAGAATGGCGTTGGGGAGGATATGCGACAAAAACTCTACATGGTAGGAACGATTCAAAATGTGTGCGATATACATTATTTAATAAAAAAGTAGAAAAAAGCTCTGTATTACAATCTGTTTTTCTAATTTTGCGCAAAATTTGAACGAACATTGCGCATATGGCAAAAAATTTGGTAATCGTAGAGTCTCCGGCAAAGGCTAAAACCATTGAAAAGTTTTTGGGAAAGGATTTCGAAGTCCTTTCGAGCTACGGGCATATCCGTGATCTCAAAAAAAAGGATTTCAGTGTGGATATCGAGCATAACTATAAACCTATTTATGAAATCCCCGCCGACAAAAAAAAGTTGGTGGAAACGCTGAAACAGGAGGCAGACAAAGCGGATATGGTTTGGCTGGCTTCCGATGAGGACCGTGAGGGAGAGGCTATCGCATGGCACTTGTTCGAAGTGTTGAAATTGAAACCGGAGAAAACGAAACGGATTGTATTCCATGAGATTACCAAAGATGCCATACTTCATGCTATTGAGAATCCCCGGGATATAGATTTGAATCGGGTAGATGCCCAGCAGGCTCGCAGGGTACTCGACCGTATCGTGGGATTTGAACTTTCGCCTGTTCTGTGGAAAAAGGTGAAGCCCGCTTTGTCGGCCGGTCGTGTACAATCGGTCGCAGTGCGCTTGATTGTAGAACGGGAGCGAGAAATCTCGGCGTTCAAGCCCGAAGCAGCCTATCGGGTGATTGGGGAATTTTTGTTACCCGGAGGGGAATTGTTAAAGGCCGAATTGAGCCAACGATTGAAAACCGAAGACGAGGCGAAGGCTTTGCTCGAAGCCTGCAAGACCGCACAGTTCTCTATCGGAGACGTGACGGTGAAACCTGCAAAGAAATCGCCTGCGGCTCCGTTCACCACTTCCACATTGCAACAGGAAGCTGCCCGGAAATTGGGCTTCTCCGTGGCTCAAACCATGATGGTGGCTCAACGGCTTTATGAGGCTGGACATATCACCTATATGCGTACCGACTCGGTGAATTTGTCATCGCTGGCTATAAATACGACCAAAGACGAGATTGTGAAAACTTTGGGCGAGAGATATCTGCATATTCGAAATTACCATACGCATACCAAAGGAGCACAGGAAGCGCACGAGGCAATACGTCCCACGTACATCAGCCATCACGAAATCAATGCTTCCTCTCAGGAAAAACGATTGTATGAATTGATTTGGAAACGTACGATCGCTTCGCAAATGAGCGATGCCGAGTTGGAAAAGACGACTGCGACCATCGCCGTTTCGGGAAGGAAAGAACACTTCGTCGCCGTGGGCGAGGTCTTGAAATTCGACGGTTTCCTGAAAGTGTATATGGAGTCTACCGATGACGAAGGCGATACAGAAGGAAACGACAAGATGTTACCTGCATTGGCGAAAGGCGATGTGCTGACATTGTCGTCGGTCACGGCAACGGAACGTTTCTCGCAAGCTCCCGCCCGCTATACCGAGGCCAGTCTGGTTCGTAAATTGGAAGAGCTGGGTATCGGTCGGCCTTCTACCTATGCACCAACCATTTCGACCATACAGCAACGCGAATATGTCGAGAAGGGCGATCGGAAAGGAACGGAGCGGAAATATCGTATGTTGACGCTGCACGATGGGAAAATCGAATCGGGAGAGAAAACCGAGCTCACAGGAGCCGATAAAGGCAAACTGCTTCCCACCGATATAGGAGTTGTCGTCAACGATTTCTTGACGGAGTATTTCCCCGATATTCTCAATTATAACTTTACGGCGAATGTCGAGCAGCAATTCGACGATATTGCCGAGGGAAAAACCGTGTGGAACGATGAGATAGATCATTTTTACAAACTCTTTCACCCGGTGGTAGAGAGCGCTCTCGCTTTGCGGTTGGAGCATAAAGTGGGCGAACGGGTATTGGGTACGGACCCGAAAAGCGGTCGTCCCGTATCGGTGAAGATAGGCCGTTTCGGTCCGTTGGTACAAATCGGTACTCCCGAAGATACGGAGAAGCCGTTGTTTGCCTCGTTGCTCAAAGGACAATCGATGAGCACGATTACACTGGAAGAGGCTTTGAAACTGTTCGATTTGCCCCGAACCTTAGGCGATTTCGAAGGTAAAACCGTTGTCGTGGGTATTGGCCGTTTCGGTCCGTATATTCGTCACGACGGCAAATATGTATCGTTGCCCAAAGAGTTCACCCCACAGGGTGTTTCGTTAGAGGATGCGATAATGTTGATTCAGCAAAAGCGTGAGCAGGAAAGTCAACGCTTTATCAAGAAGTTCGATGAAGATGATGAACTCGAACTGCTTAACGGTCGTTTCGGTCCGTATATCGCTTATAAAAAGAAGAATTATAAATTACCCAAAGGTTCCGAACCGGCATCGCTCACGTTCGCCGATTGCATGAAGATTGTCGAGGATGCCGACAAGGCTCCTGCCAAAAAGAAACCGGCCCGGAAAAAGACGACGAAATAAAAGAGATCCAATGGAATATTGCGGGGTATGCTCGAAAGTTAAATACTTTTGGGCATACTTTTTTTAGAAGCTGTTTTAAATTTATTGGGAAATAATATTATCATTGCAGGCAGGTATGTTCCGGCCATATTGAGTCCCCGTCTCGCATCTTGAATCCCTTGATTTTTGTCAATAGCCCGCTATTG
>ULQR01013159.1_pt1 | contig 18190 bp, 16 predicted proteins | sample 1954711 | NCBI WGS metagenome assembly ULQR01 (sample SAMEA4835661, study PRJEB28245) | human gut metagenome | biome: gut microbiome; material: fecal sample | place: Denmark | collected 2008
GAGATGGACCGTCTCTCCGGTCTGCTCCGACAGTTTCTTCAGTGACGGATGAACCAGAGAAGCCATGTTCGTCTGTTCCAGGATCTTGCCTCCGATCTCCAGGAACTTCAGAGACAGCGCGTATTTCAGGGATTCCTCGTCCTGCCGGATATAGCCCATATACTGGAGGGAAGTCACGAGCCGGTGCGTCGTGCTCTTATGGAATCCGAGCTGCGCGCTCAGATCCATGATCCCCATCGGACCATTCTCCGCCAGACACTCGATCACCTGGAACAGGCGCTCTGCGACCTGGATCGGATTTTTTCCTGTTTCTTCCATTCTTTCTGTTCTCCTATCTACCCCGACAGTTCAGTTTTCTGTCAGGTATTTACACGCTTCCCCGTAACTGTTCAGTAGTTACCACAACGGTATCATACGGAATTTTCAGTTCAGAAAATTCCTATCCGTGAAAAGTAACGTTCAGTACCCTCACAGTTACGATTTTTCTTAATAAGACTCTGTGTCCGGAACCCGGTCTGAAAAATGACCAACGGATTCCGAGCACCGGCCCGTCATTTATATGAATCGTGTTTTCTTTGTCATTTCCACGAACTCTCTGTTCGTTCTTGTTCGTGCGAACATGTCCAGGATCTTCTCCACGGACTCCTCCGCTTTCATGGAGTTTGTCGCCTTGCGGACGATATCCACAGCTTCCGCCTCCTCGCTTGTGAGCAGGAGATCGTCGCGGCGTGTACCGGACTTTAAGATATCGATTGCCGGGAAGATCCGCTTCTCGGAGAGCTTGCGGTCGAGTACAAGCTCCATATTGCCGGTACCTTTAAATTCCTCGTAGATAACGTCATCCATACGGCTTCCGGTATCGACAAGTGCGGTTGCAAGGATCGTCAGGCTTCCGCCCTCTCTCATATTTCTCGCTGCTCCGAAGAAACGCTTCGGCATGTGGAGTGCCGCCGGATCAAGACCACCCGAAAGAGTACGTCCGCTCGGCGGAACAACCAGGTTATAGGCTCTTGCAAGTCTTGTGATACTGTCTAAGAGGATCATGACATCACGCCCATGCTCTACCAGACGTCTCGCGCGCTCGATGACCATCTCAGAGACACGTTTGTGGCGCTCCGGGAGCTCGTCAAACGTAGAGTAGATGACTTCCACGTTCGGTCCTACAACGGATTCCTTAATGTCTGTAACCTCCTCCGGGCGCTCATCGATCAGAAGAATGATCATATGCATATCCGGATAGTTGGTCGTAACTGCTTTTGCAACCTGTTTTAATAAGGTTGTCTTACCTGCTTTCGGCGGGGATACGATCAGACCTCGCTGGCCTTTACCGATCGGAGCAAGGAGGTCCATGACTCTCATCGCTGTCGTATTTTTTCCACCTCTGACTTCCAGATTCAGTCTCTGGTTCGGGAAGATCGGGGTCAGATCCTCAAAGTTCGGGCGGTGCTCCACAACACTCGTCGGATAGCCGTTGATCGTCTTTACATAGAGAAGTGCCGCAAATTTCTCTGTCGCGGATTTCACTCTCCGGCTTCCGCGGATGATATCGCCGGTCTTCATGTTAAAGCGGCGGATCTGGGAAGGTGCCACATAGACATCGTTATCTCCCGGAAGAAAGTTCTCACAGCGGATAAATCCGAAGCCATCCGGCATGACCTCTAAAATTCCGTTTGCCTCGATCCCGCTGTCGAGATCCTGAAGATCTGCCTTCGGTTCCGCGGTATAACTCTGAGCACCCTGGTTTCTTGTCTGGTAACCAGTCTGATAGGTTCTTGAGCTCTCCTGAATTTCCTGGGCATCCGGCATGCCGCCCTGAGTCTGGCGGTCCTGATAGTTTCCCTGAGTCTGGGAATCCTGCGCAGATGACTGCCCCTGGTAAGCATTCTGACGGTCCTGGTAGCTGCTCTGGCGGTCCTGGTAACTGATCTGGCGATCCTGATGACCACTCTGACGGTCCTGATAGCTGCTCTGACGATCCTGGTAATTACTCTGGCGATCTCTGTAATTGTTCTGACGGCTCTGGTAGCTGCCCTGCCGGTCATTTCTCATCTGGCGCTCCCCACGCTCCTGACGGTCATTTCTCTCATATCGTTCCGCACGCTCGGTTTTCTCCGGACGCCCCGTGCGGTCCTGGAAGACCGCCGGTCTCTCCGATGCCATTTTCTCCTGTCCCGCACCTCCGGAAACATTTCCAGCAGCCGGCGCTTTCTCTTTCTGCGCTGCCGCCTGCATCGGTGCTTCCGTATTCTCTCTATTTTCATTATTTTCTGCCGGTACTTTTGCGCCGCCGGCACTTTCCGCCGCCTCACAAAGGCGATCGATCAATTCTGCTTTTCTCAAGCCGCTGATATTCCTGATTCCCTGGCTCTTTGCCAGCTCTTTTAACTGGGTCAGCGGTAATGTTGCTAATTTTTCACGCATAATAATACTCCTTCATCCTTATTCCGGTTTTATCATCTCGTTGGGAATCAAAAAAAGATCATAACAGCCTCCCCGTCTCCGGATCCGCTGCCTTGGAACCATTAGATTTGAAACTTTTCTCCGATCGGATCACCGCATTTCAGCGATATCGGAGGACTTTTTTCGAAACTGCCCGGGAGCAAAGAAGCAAGTATCGTTTCCAATACTTTCCTCCCAGGCTGTTCTGATGAGTATATCTCATTATAACGCACACATAAAAAAATGGAAAGAGGAAATTTCACAATTTCCTCTTTCCCTGATCCTGCTTATTCCATCTCTCCGGCTTCCCTCTGTTACAGTACACGGGTCCTCCAGTGCCCGCGCACTGTAACAGGATTTTGCCGATGCTTCGCATTCCAAATCGGCAAAATCCGCGACCACAACGGTATCATACGGAATTTTCAGTTCAGAAAATTCCTACCCGTGAAAAGTAGCTTCCCGCTTTATAAACTCCATATGCTCCCTGATCTTCTTTTCATACCCATTCTCCGACGGCTCATAGAATCTCATTCCTTCCATCCCGTCCGGCAGATACTGCTGGGTGACATAATGATTCGGATAGTCATGTGCATATTTATAGCCGAGTCCATGTCCCAGCTTCTCCGCGCCTTTGTAGTGCTTATCCTGAAGATGCGCCGGAACCGGCATCGTCCGCATATTCGCTACAGCCTTCATCGCATTCTGGATCCCCACATAGGCCGCATTGCTCTTCGGAGCCGTCGCGACATAGGCGGCCGCCTGGGAGAGAATGATCTGGCTCTCCGGCATTCCGATCCGCTCCACCGCCTGCGCCGCGCTCACCGCGACCACAAGCGCATTCGGATCCGCATTTCCGACATCCTCGGAAGCGCAGATCATGATCCTGCGGGCAATAAACTTCACATCCTCACCTGCATACAGCATTCTGGCCAGGTAATAGACCGCCGCATCCGGGTCCGATCCACGCATGCTCTTGATGAATGCAGAGATCGTATCGTAGTGGTTATCCCCGTCATGATCGTAGCGAACCACCCGTTTCTGGATACATTCCGCCGCGACATCGATCGTGATATGGATCTTTCCGTCCTCCGACTTGTCCGTCGTGAGAATTCCGAGCTCGACCGCATTTAACGCCGCTCTCGCGTCCCCGTTTGCCACATCCGCAAGGAAATCCGCCGCCTCATCCGTGATATCGGCTCCATAAGTTCCCATCCCTTTTTCCGTATCATAGACAGCCCGGATTACCAGTTCCCGGATATCCTGCTTTTCCAGCGGTTTTAACTCGAAGATCCTGGATCTGGAAAGAAGCGCGTTGTTCACCTCAAAATATGGATTCTCCGTCGTCGCTCCAATCAGCGTGATCGTCCCGTCCTCCACGAATGGCAGGAGATAATCCTGCTGCGACTTATTAAAGCGATGGATCTCATCCACGAAAAGGATCGTCTTCTGTCCGTACATGCCGATCGCATCCTTCGCATTTTTCACGATCTCTTCCATATCTTTTTTTCCGGCAACAGTGGCGTTGATCTGCTCAAAACGCGCACTTGTCGTATGCGCGATCACCTTTGCGAGCGTCGTCTTTCCTGTTCCGGGCGGTCCGTAAAAGATCACCGATCCCAGCTTGTCCGCCTTGATCGCACGGTAAAGGAGTTTATCCTTTCCGATAATATGTTTCTGACCGACCACCTCGTCCAGAGTCGTCGGGCGCATTCTGGACGCAAGGGGCGATTCCTTCTCCATCGTATTTTGTCTCATATAATCAAATAAATCCATGAAAACTGCCTTTCCCGAGTGTTTTAATCGACCATCAGTTCGTCTACTGTAACAAAAGTATACCCTTTCGCCGTAAGGTTGTCAATGATCCGGAGCGCAGCTTCCACGGATGTCCGGAACTCATCATGCATCAGGATGATGTCCCCGTCCTCCGTATCTTTTAAGACTTTTGCGGTCACTTTTTCCGTGTTCTTCAGACGCCAGTCGATGGAATCGACATCCCAGAATACCGGGATCATGTCCACTGCCTCCTCCAGCTTCGCATTCCAGCTTCCGTATGGCGGGCGGACGTACTCCGGCATGACTCCGGTCACTGCCCGGATCTTCTCCCCGGTTTCACAGATTTCTTTTTTGGCATCCGAAAGCGGTTCTTTCGTGAGATCCTTATGTGTCATACAATGGACACCGATCAGATGGCCATCCTCCGCCATCTGCTTTACGAGATCTTCCTTTCCGTCAATGCACTCGCCGACAAGAAAAAAGGATGCACGGATCCCGCGTTCCCTGAGACCGTCCAGGAGCGGCTTTGTGTATCTGGAATTCGGACCATCATCGAATGTGAGCGCCACGTATTTTCTCATATCGGTCTCCTTCTCCCGTACCATGTCCGATTTTCCCACTGCAACTTCTCTCTCTTTTCTGCCGTTTCTTTTTTCCTGCTCCCCTGACTCCCTCTCTTCTTTATTTCTTTCATGATACACGTCTCCCTTAAAATCCTTTTCCCCATCTTCTCCTTTCCACATCCGCAAGGTCACGCCGCACAGGATCAGATCCACAACTACGATCACCAGAAACAGAACGATTTTCTGTCTGAATTTCATTGATACCTCCTGCCTACCTGTTTTCCCATCTCATTTTATAAATATATGCGCGTGATCGTTTTCCTTTCCTCTCCCAAAGAGAAATACACATGACACTCCCAAACAGACAGAACCCCTGAAACAGCGATATTGGGGATCGTCTGCCTCAGGGGTTCTGCGCTCAATATGTATCATCTTTTCCCTTATGGGGATCACGGCCGGAAATGCGGATTTTTTCGCTGTGGCGAGGCAGCGGGCCCTTCGGCCTTCCATTTCTCCTGCGGGCATCTATTCCGCAGAAAAACCGGTCTTTATCACATCCACCACGATGTGAATCTATCAAAGTGGGGGAATCTGCAAATTCAACCAGACAACTTTACAGCTTCCAAAAGCCGGACGTCGTTGTCCAAGTGGGTGGGCTCGGGATCCCTGTGAGTGGATCCCGGGTCCGGAAAAGGATGGGTACAATAACTAAAAATTAGTTTGTTTATCTTTCTTTTTGTTTTTGTGTTTTTATTATAGGCCATACTTCATAGAATGTCAATCATTATTTCAAACTTTTTGTGTGAAAAAATGTTATATAATTGACAAACAGTTTGTTATATGGTATTCTGAGATCAGTTAAGAGTTTCAGAGGTTTGTTCGCCTCTGGTTTGTTAATATTTTCACGTAATATTCCGGCAGTGTATTTCGGGGGGAATGCCTGATCCGGTATCTGTCTCCATGGAGGTACACATTTATGGAAATTTCCCAGTATCTTGATTTCGACTTTCTGATCCGTTTTCTCGAAGGGCTCCAGAAATTTCTCGGTGAAAACAGCGAGATCCTGATCCACGACTACCGGAAAGGTTACGATCACACGATCGTCTATGCCCTGAATGCCACGCTCAGCGGACGCGATGTCGGCGGTTCTCCGAAGGGTGGAATGATCACACAGTTCGGAAAAGATATCGAACCGATGAAGGAAAGTCTCCAGACCTTCTCAAACGGTCAGAAAGATCAGTTTTACAAATCCTTCACGACCCTGATCCCGGATGAGAACGGCAAGATCATCGGAGCTGTCTGCGTAAATCTCGATGTCTCCGACTTTTTAAATGCCCAGCGTGCGCTCCATGCGTTCGTCCAGTATCCGATGACCCACCATGCACCGATGAGCGACAAAGACGCGCTTGCGACCAAGAATGTAGACGATATCCTTCAGTATTATATGAATCAGGCAGAACTCCTCGTCGGAAAGCCGATGGGACTCATGAACAAAGAAGAAAAGATCCGCGCCCTGGATTATCTCGACCAGAAAGGTGTCTTCAAGATCTCCAAGACGAGCGTACTCCTCTGTGAGACGCTGAAGGTTTCAAAATACACGCTTTATAATTATCTTGAGGAGGCGAGAAGCAGCCGAAATACTGCTGATGATTCACAGTAATTATTTCATATTCTATCTGCATTTTAAGATAGCAGGGTCAAAAGTCGGAAATCCGATGCAAGCTTGCCTGCAAGAGCTTATTTTCCGTAATCTCGCCCATGGCCTTTGCGATGTCGCGGAAGCGGTTCGCATTGCCGATCAGGTTGAACTCTTCCACATGCGGGAGAAGGATCGCGTTGCAGACACCGTGCGGGAGATTGTACATACCGCCGAGCTGATGTGCCATCGCATGGACATATCCGAGGGATGCGTTATTGAATGCGATACCTGCGAGATACTGTCCGTAAGCCATCTTGTCGCGGGCCTTCATGTAAACTCCGTTTGCAACTGCCTTCGGGAGATACTGGGTGATCATCGTGATCGACATCAGTGCTGCCGCATCGGTCAGCGGGTTTGCATTTGTGGAGACATACGCCTCGATCGCATGGGTCAGGGCATCCATTCCGGTTGCTGCTGTCAGGGCCGGCGGCATTCCCACCATAAGGTTCGGGTTGTTGATCGCGATCTGCGGAGTCACGCGCCAGTCAACGATCGCCATCTTTACATGCCGGCTTGTATCGGTGATGATACAGAAACGGGTGATCTCAGAAGCAGTTCCGGCTGTTGTGTTGACTGCGATCATCGGGCATAACGGATTGCTGGAGCGGTCGACACCTTCGTAGTCTCTGATGTTTCCTCCGTTTGAGGCAACCAGGGCGATCGCCTTCGCACAGTCGTGGGAGGAACCGCCGCCGAGGGAGATGATGGAATCACATCCGTTCTCCCGGAAGACATATCACAGTCACATCTTTCTCTTGCTTCTGTCTTACTCTCCCATACAATAAAACGTAAACTCTCCCTCTGCCAGCACCTTCCCGGTTTCCGACTCCATCACCTGGGATTTTGTGAAGCAGACGGTTTTTCCTCGCTTCGTGATCTTTGCGACTCCGCGGAGCTTCTTCGCGCTGCTGCCGCGGAGGAACCGGAACGAACTGTCCAGTGTCACGTATTTTCTTCCGTCATTCCTCGTCACAAGTCCTGCTGCGATCTCCGCCATCACAAACATCAGTCCGCCGTGGACTGTCTGCATGGCATTTAAGGAATCCTCCGTAACCTCCGCACACACTTCGGCTGCGTCCTCGGACAAAGCGACTGCGCGGATGTTGTTGTGGATCATGAATGGATTGGTGCGGTTTACGCGCTCCATCTGTTCTACGAATGTTTCTTTTGGCTGTTTTTCTGTATCCATCTTATTCCTCCTGCTGCTCTCTTCGTATTTTTGTGCTGAATGACATGATCTCATCTATTTCGTACAGTTCGCCGCATCGATCGCGATCGCCAGCATGAGCGCCATGACCTCATCCTTCGGATCCACGATGTCGATCACATAGGTATCGCCCCATTGAAACGGTTTTTTTGAAATATGGACCGCCACACAGCACGCCTCATAGACATCATATTCCCACGCCAGAAAGTCTCCCTCACACCGCCATCCGTTGTAATCCAACTCATAGCGCGGCTTGAAAAAGGAAAATTCTTTCTGAACACTTCCGGCCTCTTTTCCTCCGATTTCGATATCAAAACACGGCAAAACCGCAAACAGCCGCTGTTTCACCATGCCGACTTTCTTTCCACTCTTATCATACACGTGGATCTGATGCCCCAGCGCAAAAAATTCCGCTTTTACGAAATACTTTGGGTTCTCATGTTCATCATAGACGTCATAGGTATCGGTCCATGAGAAGACTCTTTGTTTGATCAGTAACTGCATAGTGGCCTCCTTTCCGACTATCTGTTTGCATCCCATCTTGCAAATACTTCCTCCACCGCCGCCAGATATTCCGGCACATGCTGCGATTTACGGATCTTTTTGGCGAGTTTTTCGCTGTCCGGCACTTCTGCCAGCATGTAGCTCCAGAGATCTTTCATCCGGAACAGAAGATTCCGGTCGCCGGACATGGTCTCGCGGTAGTGTTCAAAGAGGGCGTCATGGAACTCGCGGATCCTCGGCAGGATGTCCCCTTTGTTTCTATTCCCTTGAGTCTGTAACTGCCCATCTGCTTCAAAAATCCTAACTCCGTTTTCAAGACGATCCGTACAAGCTTCCGTCTCTTCCTGCAAGATCATCTCCGCCAACGCCGGATTCCGGATCAGTCCACGCCCGATCATGACCGTCCCGACTGTTGGAAACTTTTCCCGAAATTCTTTTACCTTCTCCACGGTAAACAGATCCCCGTTATACACGACCGGATTCCTGCTCTCCTTCAAAATGTCCGCAAACACATCGAGATGCGGGGTTCCTTTATAAAATTCCTTCTGGATCCGGGGATGGACCGTCAGTTCATGGATCGGGTAGCGGTTATAAACCTGCATGAGTTCCGGCCACTCTTCCACCTCATTCTTCCCGATCCGTGTCTTTACCGAAACGAAGAATTCACCATTCCGCACTGCAGCATCCGAAAACACCTCATCAAAAAAGCGGTCCAGATCATCCGGGTAGAGAAGAAATCCGGAACCTTTCTTCTTTGCCGTGACCGTTCCGGACGGACATCCGAGATTCAGGTTGATCTCCCGGTATCCCATCTCTGAGAGTTTCTTCGATGCAAGAAGAAAATCCCCAGCCCTGTTTGTCAGGATCTGCGGAACGACCGGTATCCCGGCATTGTTTTCCGGCAATACATCCCTCATCTCCTTCACGCTCATCCCCTGTTCCGGTCCCGGCGCCAGAAACGGAGTAAAATATTTCTCCACACCGCCAAAATATTTGTGGTGCAGGTTTCTGTATGGATAGGTTGTAATCCCCTCAAGCGGGGCAAAATAGATATGCATGTCTTATGTTCCTCGTATCGTTCGTTTGATTTTTCATTATCGTACCACATTTTATTGCTACAGGCAAATTTCTCTCCTTTTCTCTGGAAAACCTGTCCCATTTCCACTATACTATAGGTACACGGAAAGATCATCTTTCCGCTACCACAGCACTTTCCTTCTGCGGACCTTTCCTGAGCAGCCTCCGCAGAACTGTTATGGCAACATGCGCTTGGCTTGAATATTTTTGGAGGTGTTTTCGTTATGACAGATTTAAGTATTCATGAATTATCCCTTGGATTCGCTCACGATAAACAGATGCTGACCGATTTTCTCGCAAAGCATCATTTAAATTATGAGGATGATATCGAGGCGGCATTCGGCGTGTTCGATGCCGATGAGAATCTGACCGGCTGCGGATGCTGTGCCGGGAATCTTTTGAAATGTTTTGCGGTCGATGAAAGTCTGCGCGGGCAGAATGCGCTCGGAAGTCTCGTCTCCCGTCTTGTGGAAAACCGCTTTGCCGCCGGTCATTACGATCTTTTTGTCATCACCCGGCCGAAAAATAAGGTACTCTTTACCTCCTGCGGATTCTATCCGTTAGCGGAGACAGAGTCCGTTCTGATGCTGGAAAACAAGAAAAATGGACTCGACAATTTCTATAAAAAGTTTCTTGCCGGAACCGAAGATTCCGACAACATCGGCTGCATCGTCATGAACTGCAATCCGTTCACAAAAGGCCATCTTGCACTGATCACCTACGCGGCCAGAGCCTGCGACCTGCTCCACATCTTTGTGGTCGAGGAAAACCGCTCCCAGTTCCCGTTTGCGGACCGCCTGCGCCTTGTCCGCGAAGGAACCGACCACCTTGCGAACGTCATCGTTCATCCGTCCGGCCCATATATGATCTCCAATGCGACCTTCCCGACCTATTTCTTAAAGGAAGGCGAAGACGCCGCAAAGATCCAGAGTGAGCTCGATATCACCCTGTTCGCCTCCCGGATCGCACCGCTTCTTCATATTAAAAAGCGCTTTGCAGGGGAAGAACCGTTCGATCCGGTGACGAGAAATTATAACGAAGCCATGATCCGGATCCTGCCCCGCTATGGGATCTCCTTCATAAAGATCGACCGGATCACCACCGAAGGCCCGGACGGAAAACCGGAAGTTATCAGCGCTTCCCGCGTCCGCAAGCTCCTCGCCGAGCATGGCGTAACGGATGAAGTACTTTCCCTGGTGCCGGAATGTACTGCGAAGTATCTGAAAGAAAAGTTTTCTGCTGAAAGTACACACTAAGGCAGGAATCCGTTTCAAATCGGCTGTGCAGACGGGATTTTTGCCTTCAGACCTACTGAACAGTTACTTCTTTTACAACATGGGAGGTATCCATGAACCTGACCGACGTGATCACCGGCACTCCGGTGACTTCCGAAGAACTCCGCGCCGCAAGAGACCGGCGTATACTGAAAAAGTGGGAGCTGCTCTCCGCAGGAGACGGCTCCTGCCTTGTGGAATTTTCCTTAAATATTGCCGGAGCGGTGAAAGTGTTTCCTTTCGCCCGTGCCGCGTTTCGCGAGGAACTCCGGGAATTGCAGGAAAAACTCGGCCGCTTCTCCATAAAAAATACAAAGATCTGTGAAGAGCCAACCGGCGATCACGCCTTTTTTCTCCTGGATTCCCCGGAAATCCCGGTCAAACAGTTTCTCGTCTCCATCGAGGAGAGTCATCCGCTCGGCCGTCTCTTCAATCTCGATGTATGCGGACTGGACGGAGTTTCCGTAAAGCGGCAGGATCTTCATCTCCTTCCCCGCACCTGTCTGGTGTGCGGAAGGGATGCGAATACCTGCCTGGCCCAAAAACGCCATTCCATGGAACTCATCCAGTGGCAGACGGCAAAACTCTTTAACGATCATTTCAGGGACCGCTCGGCAGACCTTGCCGCCTCCGCGGCGGTCCGTGGGCTGCTCTACGAGGTCTCAACAACCCCGAAGCCGGGACTTGTAGACCGGAATAATTCCGGTTCGCATTCGGATATGGACTTTTTTACATTTCTGGACAGCAGCGCTTCCCTGATCCCATGGTTCCGGGAATTTTTCTGTCTCGGGTGGGACCATGCAGACGAGGCGGACGAACAGATCTTTGAGCGGCTCCGCTATGCCGGGCAGCGCGCGGAGACCGCCATGTTCTCCGCCACGCACGGGATCAACACCCACAAAGGTCTTGTCTTCGCCTCTGCGATCCTCTGCGGGGCGCTGGGAAAAGTCCATGCAGGAAAGAGTCTGCCGCTTCCGGCCGAGGAAGTTCTCAGCGAATGCAGGAAGCTTGGAAGCTGTTCCCTCGGTGATCTGGCAAAACTTTTCAATCATCAGAACAAGCTGTCCCACGCTTCTTCCATTGATGTGAACTCGCAGGATAGCCGGGGTTCTATGCCGATGGACACCAAAAATCATCCCCCACAAGCTGAACCATCCGCCTTGTCGAACGGCGAGCGAATCTTCTCCGCCTACGGAATCCAGGGAGCCAGAGGAGAGGCTGCTGCTGGTTTTCCTTCCGCTGTCCGGATCGGACTTCCGGCACTCAAAAAATGGCTTGCCGCCTGTTTTTCCTTAAACGATGCGGCCGCCATGGCACTCCTCACCCTGATCTCGGAGGTCGATGACACCAACATGGTGCACCGCGGCGGTCCGGAGCTCGCAAAAAAAAGCAAAGAGCAGGCAAAACACCTGCTCTCTGCTGTCACGAATGATTCATTCAAAGAAATATTGTCTTCACTGAACGAACAGTACATCGCCATGCACTTAAGTCCCGGCGGATGTGCTGATCTCCTGGCCGTCAGCCTGATATTCCATTTTCTGGAAACATGCGGGATGATCAGCCCTGTTATTTCATCGTCACTTCCACACCGTCGTCCTCCGTCCATGTGATCTCGTAGGTGTCCGCTGTGTAAGTGAATCCCTGGATCTCCACCGATGCAGTGTCGATCTTCTTTAAGGAAACCGTAAAATCCGTACAGTCATCCGTGTCCTCTCCCACATATTCGTAGAGGAGACTGTCCGGATCATTCGGTTTCTTCATCAGATCTCCCGAAATCGCTGACAGGCGATCCAGGCTGATTGTTCCGGAAAGACCGTACTCCGCCTCGCAGATCTTCAGTGCCTCCGCGATCCGGTGTCCCTTTTCATAAGCTACCGCGTTCTTCGCGCGCTCCACATATCCATTGTAGACTCCGATGCTCACAGATGCAAGGATCACCATGATGACGATGACTACCATCAGTTCCACCAGGGAATATCCGCCCTGATCTTTTTTCTTTCGTTCTCTGAAGTTTCTGAAATCCCATATTTTCTTCGTCATACTCTGCCCCTGCTTTCTCTCTGCCCGGAGCAATCCGATGACGCGCCTATTCTGTTGTCACGAAACCTGCTCTTTCATGTTCTCGCCCCGGTTGATCTTCATCGTTACAGTTTGTTTATAACATATGGTCATATCGCATTCTATTGTCCGAATTCCGTCAATCATTTCGATTCCAGCACTGCCATCGCGATCTTCTCCGGCGTGATCGGCAGCTCATAAAATCTTGTCCCTGTTGCATTGTAGATCGCGTCCGCCACTGCCGGGAGCGGGGTGTTGATCACGACTTCACCGATCGATTTTGCGCCGAACGGTCCCTCATTCTCATAGCTCGACTCAAAATCGACCTGGATCTTTCCGATATCCACGCGGGTCGGGATCTTATACTGCATCAGGGAATTTTCCGCGAGCTTTCCAAGTTTATTGTAGGTAATATTTTCCGTGAGCGCCATTCCGATCCCCTGCAGGATCCCGCCTTCCGCCTGGACTCTCGCAAGATTCGGGTTCACCGGCGTTCCGCAGTCGACGGCGGCGGCATAATCGATGATCTTCGTCTCACCTGTCTCAAGGTCCACCTCGACCTCCGCGGCTCCGACCATAAACGGCGGCGGAGAGATCGGGGAGCTGTTCGTCACGGTCGCCTCGAGAGCGATCCCGTTTCCGCACATGGAGGCGGTGGCGATATCTGCAAGGGAAACCTGCGAAGTTTCTGAGGATTCCGCGGATCCGCTATTTTCCGGACTACCAGCACCGTCTTTTGCAGCCAGCTCAGCACCAGTTTTTATGTCTGTTTCTTCACTCCTGCCCGGAACATTGCTGCCTGCTTCTCTCTTTTTCTCTCTCCGTACAACCTTCCCGTCAAACACGACCTCATTCTCCGGGCAGTTCATCATCTGTGCACCGAGTTTGCAGATCTGTTCCCGAACCTGCAGTGCACACTTTTCGACCGCCTTTCCCGTGACATACGTCGTACTGGACGCGTAGGAACCGGAATCATACGGCGAAGTATCCGTGTCCGCGCCGAACACCGTGATCTCATCGACAGAGCACTCGAGAACCTCCGCCGCGATCTGCGCCAGGATCGTATCACAGCCGGTTCCCATATCGGCTGCACCGATCGACAGCGTGTAGAATCCGTCGTCGTTCACCTTGATCGTGGCACTTCCCACATCGACGGACGAAATACCGGATCCCTGCATCGCCATTCCCATGCCGACCGCGCGGACCTTTCCGTTGCCCATATCGCGGACCGGATATTTTTCGTCCCAGTGGATCATCTCTTTCACACGCGCAAGACAGCGATCAAGCGCACAGCTCGTATTGACCTGACCGTAATAGGCCGGCATCACGTCGCCCTCTTTGATGATGTTCTTCTCGCGGATCTCAAACGGATCCATGTGAAGCTTCGCGGCAAGTTCGTTCACCGCGGACTCCACCGCGAACAGTCCCTGTGTCGCCCCATATCCACGGTACGCCCCGGCAGACATCACGTTCGTGTATACAACATCACTCACAAACCGGAATGCCTTCGCCTTCCCGTAGAGCGGGATGGATTTATGCCCGGAAAGTCCGACCGTTGTGGGACCATGTTCCCCGTAAGCGCCCGTGTTGGACAGCGTGTACATGTCGATGCCGTTGACGATCCCGTCCTTACTTGCACCGAGACGCACATGGACTTCCATCTCATGGCGCGGTGTAGAGGCGGTCATGCTCTCCTCGCGGGTAAAGATGATCTTTGACGGTTTCTTTGTCATCCAGGTCACATAAGCCGGATAAACCTCGCTGATCGATGTCTGCTTCGCACCGAATCCGCCTCCGATCCTCGGCTTGCTGACGCGGATCATGGACTTCGGGATATGGAGCGCATTGGCGATGATCCGGCGGCAGTGGAATACGATCTGGGTGGAGCTGACCACGTTGAGGCGTCCGTAAGCGTCGATCGTACAGAACGTCCGGAATGTCTCCATCATCGTCTGCTGACATGCCTTCGTGTGATAGACATGGTCGATCACAACATCGCTCTCCCTCAATACTTTCTCGATATCTCCCTCTCCCGATTCGTCATGGGCGCACAGATTTCTCTTATTGTCCGCCCCGACCGGAACAAGACTCTCCCAGTTGTCCTCCGGATGCACCAGGATCCTGTTGTCCTTCGCCTTCCTGAAATCAAGGAGCGGTTCCAGGACCTCGTACTGGACTTTAATGAGCTTTAATGCCCGGTCCACACATTTTTCATCGCGACCGGCAACGATCGCGACCACATCCCCGACGTAGCGGACATGCCGGTCAAGCAAGAGTCTGTCATACGGACTCATCTCCGGATATGTCTGTCCTGCCTGCGTGTACCGCTTCGCGTCCTGCGGGATATCTTCCCAGGTATAGATCGCCTCGATCCCGTCCACTTTCATCGCAGCCGTCTTATTCAAGGAAGTCACGATCGCGTTCGCATGCGGGGAGCGCAGGAGTTTTACGATCAGGCAGTCCTTCGGAGCGATATCGTCCATGTATACAGGCTGTCCGGTCACAAGCTGCATCGCGTCCTTTTTCCGGACAGGTTTATTTACATATTTCATAACTTTCGTCCTCTTTCTGTATTTGTAACAGTCTCACATCATTTGTTCTGCGTGTTGTCACGGTCCGACCGTCACACGCGCGCCTCACCGGACCGTCACCCGTTCTTTTCTTTCTTCCATGCGAGAAATGCCTGGATACCGCGAAGCTGTCCCTCGTAGCCGGAGCAGCGGCATAAGTTGCCCGCCAGATATTCCTTGATTTCCTCCGTATCCGGATATTCGTTTTCCCGGAACAGTGCCAGCGCGTTCATAATGAAGCCAGGATTGCAGAATCCGCACTGCTCGGCGCCCTGATCCGCGATAAAAGCGCCGAATTCCTTCGCTTCGTCCTGAAGTCCTTCCAGCGTCGTCACACTTCTTCCGTCTGCCCGCGCCGCAAGAACGGAGCAGGAAAGCACCGGCTTTTCATCTAAAAATACCGTGCAGAGCCCGCAGTTCGACGTCTCACATCCGCGCTTTACACTGTAACAGCCGTGATTCCGCACAAAATCGATCAGAAGAAGGTCTGCGTCGATCTCCTCCGAGATCTTTTTTTCATTTAATGTTATCGTGATGTTCATGTATGATTCCTCGTTTTTATCTGTTTCCAGTTTCTTTATGCTCCATAACGGACTGAGTTTCTTTCAGTCAGACAAAGCTTTCTTCTTTCAAACCGTTCTTCATCCGTCTGTTCTTATTCCCCAAACTTACATACCGCCCGTCTCACCAGCACCCCGGCCAGATGGTTCCGGTACTCCGCGCTTCCTCTCGTGTTGGAGCCGGTCACGATCTGTTCTTTTACACACTTGGCAGCATACTCCGCGATGTTTTCCACATTTTTGTCCTTCATATCCTCATTGGACAGCGCAAAGAGAACCGCTTTTCCCGGTCTTGCCCCGATCGCGAACCGGTATCCGGCTTCTGTCTTTGCCGCGGCACAGGTGAGGACCGGAAAATCGGTCTGCGTGTTGCGGACGGACTGGTAATCAAACGATGCCGCTTCTTTTTTTACGATCAGCCGGACCAGGATGTCCCGGTCATACGGCATTTTTGCGTACTCTCTCAACGGAATGATCCCGCCTTTGTAAAGCTCCACATAGCTGTCCATCGCCAGAAACATCGTCAGCACGTCGGAAAATCCGTATCTTCCGTAAATACTTCCTCCGACCGTCGCGAGATTCCGGAACTGGACGCCGACGATGTGACGCACCGACTCCCGCACAGCGCCGTCCGTATACCCGTTAAGTCCCGAATCAAGTTCCAGATCTCTCAATGTGACCATGCAGCCGATCCGGAACTCGTCCTCCGTCTCCTCGATCGTGTCAAGTCCGAGTCCGGACAGGTCGATCGCCGTACCAATCTGCATCTTTCCCATCTTCAGCCAGACCATGCCGCCCAGGACCCGGTTGCTCTTTTTCTGGTTTAACTGCCACGCCTCTTCCAGGCTTTCCGCTTTTTTATATTCCCTGATGACTCTCATACCATTGCTCCTCATGATCCCTCAGAATATGCAGTTGTTCCCGCCTTTTCCTGCTCTCAAAAAAGTCCGGATCCCTGTATTCTGAAGCGTTCTTCAAAAATTACTTTTATTTTAACATACTTTCTGCTATAATTCCGTTATAGTTGGAAAAATACAACGATGTTCCAGCAAAAAAAGACCGAAAGAGGACAAAAGATTATGAAAAAAAATCTCAAACAGCTCTCCGCTCTGCTCTTAGCTCTCGCATTATCTGTGAGTGTAACTGCATGTGGAAGCAACACCGCATCAACAACAACTGCTGCCGCTGAGACGACCGCAGAATCCACCGAAGCAGCTTCTGAATCCGCTTCTGAGACTTCCGAGGCCGCTGTCTCCGACATGGAAGTCACCTATCCGGTTACCATCACCGACCATCTCGGCCGTGAGGTTACGATCGAGAAGCAGCCAGAATCCTTTGTCAGCGGCTACTATATCTCCACAAGCCTGATGATCGCGCTTGGTCTTGACGACAAGTTAGTCGGCGTCGAGGCAAAAGCGGACAAAAGAAATATCTATAAACTCAGCGCTCCGGAGCTCACAAGTCTTCCGTCCGTCGGAACCGCAAAAGAGTTCGATCTGGAAGGCTGCGCAGCATTAAAGCCGGATCTTGTAATTGTTCCTGTGAAATTAAAGGATTCCATCCCGGCAATGGAAGAGCTCGGTCTCACCGTGATCGCTGTCAATCCGGAGGATGACGCAAAGCTGATGGAGACGATCGACATGATCTCCACCGCAGCAAACGTAGTAGAAAAAGGACAGACACTCGAATACTGGATCTCTGATACCACTGCAGAGCTTGTCCAGTCTCTCGAGGGAAAAGAAACTCCGTCCGTATATCTTGCAGGAAACAGCGCTCTGTTACAGACTGCTGGTCCGGAAATGTACCAGTCCACTCTGATCGAGCATGCAGGTGGCGTCAATGCAGCTTCTGAGATCACAGATACCTACTGGGCTGATACTTCCTACGAGCAGATCCTTTCCTGGAACCCGGATTACATCATTCTCGCAGCTGATGCAGACTACGATGTGGACTCCGTTCTGAACGATTCCGCTCTTGCTGACTGCACAGCCGTAAAAGAAGGACATGTTTACCAGATCCCGAGCGACATCGAGGCACTCGATTCCCCGGTTCCGGCAAGCTTTTTAGGAAGCTACTACGTCGCTTCCGTTCTTCACCCGGACGTTGTAACTGAAGACGATTTCAAGACAGCAGAGAAGAATTTCTATGAAACATTCTATGGATTCACTCCGGAAAGCGCAAACTAATTCCAACCGAACCATGGCAACCTTAACACTGGCGATGACTTTTATGGTCATCGCCTTTGTTTCTGCCCTGAGTACCGGAAAATATCCGATCACATTATCTGGCCTGGCTGCCGGGGATCCGATGGCGCTCCGTACCTTCACGGTTCTCCGCCTGCCGCGCGCTGTCATGGGACTCGTCGGCGGTTTTGGACTCGGGATCGCAGGATTTGTCTACCAGACGGTCTTCCGGAATCCGCTGGCATCCCCCGACATCATCGGTGTCTCCTCCGGAGCCAGTGCC
>ULQR01011293.1_pt1 | contig 17737 bp, 9 predicted proteins | sample 1954711 | NCBI WGS metagenome assembly ULQR01 (sample SAMEA4835661, study PRJEB28245) | human gut metagenome | biome: gut microbiome; material: fecal sample | place: Denmark | collected 2008
TCGCTCACGCGGGAGAGTGTGCCCAGCCGGTCACATGGGATAAAGCCCCTTACGCTGTGGCAAAAAAGAAAAAATGTGATGACAAAACACCACCTCTATGCTACAATCAACTCAAAGCATTATATTTCTGTAAGCGGCACCACATAACAGTTTTTCAGGTGCGCACCACTTTGAAGAGGGCAGACCACTTCGCATTATTCTACAAAGGACATGGAAGTTTTCAATGCTTTATTTACCAATCAACAGCAGGAAAATTGAAATGCCGTATGTAGACAGAATGCAGAAAATGTAGTCAAAAGGCGGATGAACTGTATACCGTGCGTAAATATTAAAGAAGAACAGCACAGGTATACCTTGTAAACTGTACCACTATACCCTCATTGGCACCAAATTTTCCTGCTCACACAAGAGAACAGGAGGAGAAGGATTGAGCGCAAAAGACTCAATGGCAAAGGAATACTTTGCTGACAATGCCAGGTTTGCTGACCTGTGCAACAATATACTGTATGGAGGAAGAGAGGTCATCCTGCCGGAAAACCTTAAGGAAAGGGACACGACAGAGGTGCTGACCGCACTGGGGCTTGACAAAAAGACCATAGCGGTGCAGAAGCTGAGGGATATTTTCAAAAATGCCAGCATCAAATATACCGGCAAATCATATGTGGTACTGATAGGAGTAGAAAATCAGTCGGATATACACTATTCCATTCCGGTAAAAAACATGTTTTATGATGTCATGGCATATGGCAATCAGGTAAAGGAAACAGCCAAAAAGCACCGCAGGGAAAAGGATATCGCAACTTCTGATGAATTTCTCTCGGGATTTACGAAAGAGGATAAGTTGATTCCAGTAATTACGATTACAGTGTATCTCGGGACAAAGGAATGGGATGGACCAAGGAGGCTGTCAGATATGTTTGGTGATGTGGACGAGGAGCTTCTGCCATTCATACCGGATTATAGGATTAACCTGCTGGCTCCGAGGGAGATAACCGACTTTACAGGATTCAGAACCTCAATCAGGCAGCTTTTCGAGGTATTACAGAATGCTTATGATAAGGAAAAAATGCAGGAAGTGCTGCAGAATGACGAGAAGTTTAGCAATGTGGACAGAGAGACAGTCGAGGCAATCAACCTGTTTGCAGGAACGAATATAGACATAGATGAGAAAGAAGAGGTGATTGATATGTGCAAGGCGTGGGAAGAACAGAAAAATGAAGGCAGAGAAGAAGGTCGAGAAGAAGGCAGAATTTGTCAGGCAAAAATAACAGCTTTGAAACTTCAGAAAAAAGGTCACTCAATAGAAGATATAGCTGAATGTGTGGATTTTGATGAGGAAACTGTAAAAAAATGGCTTGTGAGCTAATATTGTAGTGAAATGTAAATTAGAGGAAGCAATCTTTGGGCGAGAGCCCGGAGGTTGCTTCCTCTTTTGCTGACAGTAGGATGGGGCTTCATTCTCTACGAACGGCTGGCGAATATACTCTCGGGTGAGCGAATAGCGAAGCTGCTTAGATACTGTTGAATTATGCACACGATACACAGAAATGAACTGCCACTGGGATGTAATATATCGTTGCTGTTCAAACGCAAGCTTGACACCATGCTGTCAAGCTATGCGCCAATGCGTCAACTATTGTCAGATTACAGCCCCTGCCTCGTAGAGGCAATTTTAATGGGCTGTAATCGTTACTGGTCACACTGCTGGTGTGAGCAGTAATGGGCAAGGAGAACCGCGCCACGGACGGCGCGTTTCGACGGTTTCGTCAAGCATAGAAAATCTATAAGGCATAATTCCTACAGTATCTTGGCAGTGTAGCGTAGCTCTCACGAGAGTGTATGCCTCAGCCGGTCACATGGAGTGAAGCCTCTCACGCTGTGCAAAAATACAGCCTGGGAGATGTTTTTTGAAAAATATGAAATAAATGCAATAAATCGGTTAAAATTTGTTTGAAATTGCTAAAAAAGGCGAAAAAAGTTGTGTACCAATAGTATTATTGTACTAGAAAAAACTTGCAATATGCTTTGGTTTATGGTACAATGAGCGCATACAAAACAAAGAGATGCTGATAGGGCACAGCTCTTTGCACAAAAACCATGTTATAATGAAAAGGAGAAAAGAACTATGGTAAAGAATGTATTTAAAAAGTTAGGAAAGAAACAGAAGAACAACAAAGGTTTCTCTCTCGTAGAGCTTATTGTTGTAATCGCCATCATGGCAGTGCTTGTAGGTGTACTTGCTCCGCAGCTTATCAAGTATGTTGAGAAGTCTAGAGAGGCTACAGATATCCAAACATGTGATAATATTGCTACAGCTTTAAAGACATATTATGCAGACGAAGAGGTTGCGGCTTCGGCTACTGCTACTACGGTTACTGTTACATTGAGTAAGACAGAGCTAGGAACAGGAACAACTGTTGATACGGCTGTTAAAGATGCCGGATTAACAAAAGCGAAAATTAAAGGCACAAAGTGGACTAATGATACAATAACAGTTGTATATAATAAGGCAGATGGAACTATTACATATACTGGAGATTCTCCATATTACCATGCAGATAAAGATCAATTCAAAAAGGGTCCTAAAACAACAACACCATAATATATAAAGAGGCTTTTTAACAATGACCACAGAACTGATACCCATCTACATCTTAATATTTGCATTTGGTATAGTTATAGGCAGCTTCTTAAATGTCTGTATCTACCGCATACCGCAGCATGAGACAGTGGTGACCGAAAGGTCCCACTGCATGAGATGCGGGTATCAGCTCGCGTGGTACGATATGGTGCCGGTTTTCAGCTGGCTGTTTCTTCGTGGCAGATGCCGCAAGTGCAAAGAACCGATATCACCTCAATACCCTATTATTGAGGCGTTAAACGGTATATTATACATAGTAGTATTTGCAGTAAATGGACTTGAACTTACGAGTATCATCTACTGCTTTCTTACATCTGCACTCATAGTTCTGAGTGTTATAGACTGGAGAACATATGAAATTCCATTAGGAATCAATATATTTATACTGGTGCTTGGAATCCTGCATGTGTTTTTAGACCATGATAACTGGTCTGAATATGTGATAGGATTCTTTTGCGTCAGTTTATTCCTTGAAATCCTTCTTCTTGTAAGTGGAGGAAGAGCCATAGGTGGCGGAGACGTCAAGCTCATGGCATGTGCAGGCCTTGCGATAGGCTGGCAGAATATTACATTAGCATTTTTCTTAGGATGCATCATCGGTTCCGTGATACATCTGATTCGTATGAAAGTGACAAACGCAGGCAACAGACTTGCGATGGGACCGTACTTGGCAGCCGGAATATTTATTTCGATGCTATGGGGTGAGAAAATGATATCGGCATATTTGACACTCGCAGGCTTTTGAAAAACGTGTTATAATATAGCGTACTTAATATAAAACAGGTAGTACGACAAGCAGTGAGACAAAAGCAGAGAAAACACAGATATGCCGAAATATATATATAGAATGTTTGTAACTTAACAGTTACGAATGTTTTACAGATGTATACAGTGTAAAACAAAGATAAACACGGAGGACTAGGTTATGGCAAATAGGGTACTCGGTATTGAAATAGGGGAGAACCTTACCAGAGTAGTTGAGATTGATTACAAAGCAAAAAATCCCAAGATTTACAATATGTTCGGCTTCCCGACACCACCGGGGATGATTAATGATGGAGTGGTACAGCCGGATGGAATGTTTCGTTCTATCTTATACAGTAAGCTGAAGGAAAAGAAGATTTCCACCAAAAAAGCTGTTTTTGTGTTAAATTCAGCACGTATAGCAAGCAGAGATATAGAGCTTCCGCTTGTTAAGGAAAAGCAGCTTAAGGAAATGATTGCAATGAATGCATCGGATTATTTTCCGGTGGATTTGAGCCAGTACAAGCTGGTACATCAGATTATAGAGAAGATTGACAGACCGGAAGAAAAGAAATTACGTCTTTCGGTTATTGCTGTGCCTAATGATCTTATTTTGTCGTATGGTGCTCTTGCAGCTGATTGCAGGCTGCAACTTGTAGCACTTGACTATAGTGGAAATGCCATCAAGCAGCTCATGAGAAGAGAGATTCCCGGAGATGTGAAGGTGACTGTCAAGGTGGATGAGGTTTCTACCACACTGACTGTAATGGATGGAAGCATGGTAAAGCTGCAGCGCAATGTCAACCATGGACTTGCTGATGCTATTGAGGCGATTCAGGATAGTGAGCTTTTTGGAGAGTATCTGTCATTTACCGATGCAGTTGATGTGGCACGCAGAAAGACCTGCCTTGCAATAAGGCCTGATGGCACAGTACCTGATGAGCCGGCGGGCGGCGGCATGGATCCTATGGGGCATGAGATTGATTCTGAGCGCTTTAAGAAGCTTCGCCTGAATGTATCATATTCACTTTCCAATCTGATAAGCAGTCTCGGACGAGTTATAGACTATTATCAGTCGAGAAACTCAGATACTCCTATCGAGAGAATTTTCCTCATTGGCTTAGGTGCTGATTTCAGCGGACTCTCAAAGCTTTTGACCAATGAGCTGAATGTCAAGGTGGTTCCGCTTCAGCAGTTTGACGGTATACATGTGGCAAAGAGCATAAACCTCGCAGAGGCAAAGCTGGCAGAGTATTTCAACTGTGTCGGATGTTCACTGAGCCCGCTTGATATACTTGACAGTAAGAAAAACAAGGGAATCGGTGCTACGATTATGGCAGGAACAGCTGCAGGTGCCATGCCATCCGGCGGCGCACAGGCAGGGATGCAGGGAAAACCACCTGTTGGTCCTGATGGAAAGCCTCTTCCCGTACCGGCAGGGGAGGAAGCCGAAAAGCCTGTTTCTTTTGCAGTGCAGCTTCTCATTTTTGGCTTGTGTGTGGTAGTTGCAGTTGGTATCACGGCATACAGCATTTTTTCAAATCTTGTTTTAACTTCAGACAATATGACGCTTAAAGCTCGTGTTTCTGATTTGTCATATGCACAGAATATATATGATGTGTACAACCAGACAAAGAAGGACTATGACTGGACTAAGCTTCTTGAGAGCGCCTCATCCAACAAGAATGATGAGATAACGGGCTTCGTGGATGAGCTGGAGCAGAAGCTTCCGTCAGAGGCCAAGCTTGTGAATATGTCTGTTACGACTGATGGTGTTTCGATGACCATAAAGACGGGCAGCAAGGATATAGCGGCTGATGTAATTGCACAGCTTCGTACATTTGAGAGTATCATGGTATCCAATGTGTCAACCATCACAGAGGAGGTTGATGAGACCGGTGCTTCAAAGGTTCAGTTCACAGTAGATTGCACATATGTAAAGGCTGATGACAGTGCTGCTTCTGAATCGGGGGATGGCACAGGCAGTGAGCCAGATGATACATCAAAAGATGCGTCATCACAGTCACAGACGGATAGTAATTCATCATCAGATACAGACAGTACAAATCAGTAGGGGGTGTTAGGATGTCAACGAGAGATAAAAAGTTACTTATTATATTAGCGGGTGTTGCCATTTTAGCACTGACATATTTTTTGATTTTTATTCCACAGTCCAATAAGAGGGATTCACTCAAGAGCGAAAATATGAATCTGAAATCACAGTACAATCAGCTTTCAGCACTTGCGGCAAAGGCGGATGACTACACAAAGAAGACAAAGGATATGTCTGATGCCATGCAGCAGGTATATGACAATTTCCCTTCATATTTACAGATAGAAAACGGCATCATGGATGCGGTTGCTATCGAGAAATCTACCAATACAAATATTACAGAGCTTACAGTCGGCTCACCGACAGCTATTGATGTGAATAATCCGACCGGTGAAGCCGGTACAGATTCTTCGTCAGGAAGCAGTTCGGACAGCAGTACCACGGAGAGCAGTAATGCAGACAGTTCGCAGAGCTCTCAGACTGCTGATGGCAACAGCTCTCAGTCACAGACAGGCGACGACAGTGCAGCTGATGGCAGTACATCAACAGGCTCTGCAAAGTCTACGGTTACAGGCTATCAGCTTTATGATGTCAGCACAGTTATGGCATTCAAGACAGAGTATCATGGGCTTAAGGCTATGCTTGGAGAGGTGATTGGTTCATCACAGAAGAAAACTATCAGCACGCTCAATGTGAGCTTTGATGATTCGACAGGCAAGCTGACAGGTGAGATGCTTGTGGATTCATATTTCCTGTATGGACTTGATAAGCCATATGAGGCACCATACATACCTGCAGTACCACATGGTACAAATAATCTGTTTGGTACAACAAACTAACTGATTATTATAATATTAGGTTATTAGATTAGCGGGTTATTGAGACCGTAAGTGATAAATATCAAATGTTAGATTATTGAGTTATGAGATAACAAAATACAAGAGGGGAGGAAGCAGATTTGAGAAAGCTAAAAAACGATGATCGAGGAGTAACACTTGTGGAGATTATTGTGTCGATTGCTATTCTCGCAATAATCGTGCTTCCTTTTTTGAATGCATTTGTCACAGCTACAAAGACCAATGTAAAGGCTAAAAACGAGATGAATGCTACACATCTGGCGACAAACATTATGGAGGGTATTGAAAAGAACTCCATGAAGACACTGGCATATCAGTTTAACTATCCGTCGGAGGGCTTTGATGTGGCGGACGGTTTTAATATATCAGATGGAAGCAGTGCATGTGAGCTTCTTAAGAAGTCGGGTAAGTTTGATAATGTAAAGAGGCTTGAGGATATCAGTGCTGAGATTGTAAACAAGGACGATGTCATCACTAGCTGTATCCACAAGACTGATGCATCAGCCAAAATAAGCGATACATCGCTTTGGAATTTCAGGGAGTCGGATGCGCACAAGTATTATTTCTATATGTCTGGTGTGCAGTCAGGCACAAAGAAATACAATGCTCTTGTGACAGTGGATGCAAAATCGGACGCAGAGTCGGACAATAAGGTTAAAAAGTACAACATGGACGAGGTAGCGGATATGTCGGCCATGGATGCAAATTTTGACTGCATGAGTGCAGACAAGTATTCTGCTACAAATATTATATATGCATTTAATAATATGCCTGGTGTAGGCGGCATCACTCAGCAGGATATCAAAAGAACTATCACCATAGATATAGAAAAGTATGGAGCTTCGAGTAATAAGGCTACCAAGGTTACGGTGTCGTATTCATATTCTATCAATAAGAATGGAGTAAGAAAGACTTTTCCGGATCCGAATAGTGCACTGAAGGATGATTATACCATGGTGATTTATGATAATTCTTCAGATACTGTGAACCATAATCTGAGGAATGTCTATCTGTTTTACAATCCATGGTACACATCTACAGGAACACTTTACAATACCTGCAACGATGTCATTATAATCAATAATAAGGACAAGCTGGACTGCACGGTAAACATTGTAAAGCAAAAGACTATATCGGATCAGTCAGAGTTGAGCACGAAGGAGAGTACATATAAGGCATATGTGAAGGTAAGTGAGCCGGGAAATCGTACAGGTCATGCTTATACTCATATAGCCACCAATCTGAATGTAAATATGGGAGCACCGGATAATCCACTACAGCCCGATCAAGCTATATATGGCTTTAATAACAATGTAATTCAGAATGATGTAAAGGCAATTGTCGATATAAAGAATCTGACAAAAAGCAATGCATCTGAAAGGCTGTATGATGTGAAGGTGGCTGTATACGAGAGCAAGGCTTCACTGGATGATATATTTAAGGATAAAGACCCGGTTGTTACGATGACCGGAAGCATGGGGTATTAATTATGAAGCGTAATGATAACCGTGGTGCTTCCTTTGTGATGGTTGTAGTTGCAATGGCTATAGTGGCTGTTTTAGCTGTGACTGTGCTGTGGATAGCGCTTATGAACCTCCAGATGAAGGTGACGGACGAAAAAAATACAGACAACTTTTACTCGGCAGAGGGTGTGCTGGATCAGATATGTACCGGTCTGCAGGGAGATATTTCCAAGGCTTACTCAGCAGGATATACAAAGGTTATGGAGAATTACTCTGACAGCAGCATAAATGAGGCCGGCAGACAGAGTATATTTGCGCAGGAGTATTTAAAGAGCTTAAAGGGAAGTCTTGAGTCTGACAATACCGGTATGCACTATAAAACTGAAAAGCTTAAAGACTATGTGGATAGTAAGCTCACAGACGAAAACTCAAAGCCACACGCTGTGGTCAAGGCGGTAAATGCCGATGAAAATGGAAATGGACTGCTCAAGGTATACAACAGCCGCGCAGTCATTAATGGCATCAGGGTAGAGTATACCGATGAAAAGGGATTTAAATCAATAATAGAGACGGATATTTCTCTGGGAGTTCCATCCATGAGCTTTACAGCATCGGGAGGTGTTCCGGAGCTTTTTACATATTCTCTTGTAGGAAATGAAGGATTGGAAATTACATCAGGACTTAATAAAGTGAATTTATCCGGTAATCTCTATGCCGGCTGTAAAAATGCGGCAGATACAGGAACTTCCACTACGAGTGTTATTATTCCAAACAATGCTACACTTGATGTAAAGGATACCAGCTATATGATTGCAGAGGGCGATATAGAGGTGGGAGACTTTGCCGGAAAAGATACTGGTACAATAAAAAAGAACATGGCGGGTGTACACAATAACAGTACACTTTCTGTTGATTCACAGTGTCAGCTGTGGACAAGCAATATAAATGTAAATGGTGCAACAGTCAATTTAGATGGCATGACATATGTGGCAGATGACATGACCTTAAAGGGTACAGGCTCAAATGTCACACTTGGAAAGAATAATAAGAATAACAATGCGAAGTACGTCGGCTTTGGCAATGGAGGCGCTAACAAGGAAAATCCTGTCGCAGGCGATAGCTCTGCTATTATCATAAACGGCAGGAAGGCATCGCTTGATATGTCAAATATCAGGGAGCTTATGTTGGCTGGAACCGCATATATCAATACCCAGGCTATTGTAAACTCAAGTAGTAGTGTGGGTACACAAAACAGCAATGTGGCCATGGGTGAGTCAATCTCTGTAAAGGGTGACCAGATAGCATACCTTGTGCCGCCTGAGTGCATAGGCACAAGTGGAGATGGTGCGGATGCCAAATCGCTTTACAACAAGAATCCACTCTCCTTTAAGGAGTACAAGGATATTACGGCAACAGGACAGGATCAGACAAAGTATACTGAAATAAATGCCAATGTGGTCAGCACAAAGACAGGCAAGGCTCTCTCGGCATATCTGCCAGAGAAAAAGACAATCGACAACTGTATAAAGAAGGTCTTTGTTCCTTCTACTGATAATAGTGATGATGGACTTGTATACTATTATGTCAATCTGCCAACGAACAAGGCTGCTGAGTATTACAGTGACTATTTTGGTGCAGACAGTGACAAGCTCAATAGATACACTAAGTTCTATACTGACAGCATACAGGTAAATGAGGCTGCAAGCATCTATACTGCCGGCAATTACAGCATCTACGATGGCAGCAATTTAAGACTTTTGAAGGGCATAGCTGATGGTGTGGACATGGATGCACAGTCAGATGCCTTACAGCGTACGTATACCGCACTAAACTCAAAGCTTTTGACGGATTATGCGGATTTACCGACAAATGCAGCAAGTGTTTCGCTTTTTACAAATATAGTTAACAATACCAATTTGCTGAAAATAGTGCCAAATTCCGGTAATAAACATACATTTGAGACTGAGTATCAGGGAAAAAAATACCAGGCAATTGTCATAAACGGTAACTACACATATGATGCAAATGACAAATCACACAATGTGGACATAATTGTTGCTACAGGAAATGTGACACTGGAGGCTGATTTTACAGGTACCATAGTTGCAAAGGGCAGGATAATTGTAAAAAAAGACCAGTGTGAGATTGATAATGGTACTCAGGAGGTATTTAAGGCATTGCTTCTTGAAAAGGTAAGTGATGCAGACGATGCACTGCACCTGTATGATGTGTTCATGGACGGTGCCAACTATCTGGGTAATGTTTCTTCTTTTTCAAATAAGAAAGAGGCGGACACAAAAATAGATTATGCTACGCTCATTACATACCAGAACTGGACCAAGGAGTAGAAAACAAGCGGCTTTTAAGGCGCAAAACAGCTGCGAAATATTTATATTTGACAAATTTTGACGATATATACAAGGGAGGAATCCAATATGTCTGTAACAGAAAAAAAGAATAATGGCGGTTTCTCTCTGGTAGAGCTTATAGTAGTGATAGCGATATCTGTCGTACTCATAGGTGCGGCAACCATATCCATTCGCTCGGTCATGGGTGTTGAGGTGAAGCAGTGTGCCAGAAATATTGAATCGATAATTAACAAAACAAGGGTCACAACTATGGGAAAGGACAGCGCAGTTCTTGAGATATACAAGGATGCATCAGATGGTGCCTACTATTATAAGACGACCATAAATGGTACAGTATCTGCTCCAAGCAAAATCGGAAAGAGCAGGATTGATGTATATTATTCCATGAAGGATGATTATAGTGATAAGACACAATTGAACGGCTCAGACAGTATAGTGCTTCAGTTTGACAGAAGCTCAGGTGCACAAAAGCCTGATGCCAATAACAAGTACTGCAGCCGTATCTGGATTCAAAAAAACAGCACCGAGAAGGTTATCACGATATACAAGGAGACCGGCAAGGTGGTATGTGAGTAATTTACATAGTTTAATGATGAATATTTTATTTTGACGCAAGGCTGTTATAAGGTTGTATGATGAAATCGGAGAGGAAGATGAACCATGAAACTTTTAAGGCGCATGAACAAATCAAATAATAGGAAAAACAGTGGCTTTACACTTGTTGAGCTTGTCATTGTCATGGCGATAATGGGAATACTGGGGCTGGCTGTTGCAGGCTTTATCGGTACGAGCACAAAGCAGTATAAGTACGCTTCAAAGGATGTAGATTTACAGTATGAGGCACAGCTTACGATGAATCAGATAGGAGACCTGATAATTGATGCGCAAAAGGGTGTCAAGTATGAGCCTGCTACAGTGGCAGCGCCGGTGGAGGTGGCATCAGCAGCCCCTGAGGCCGGTTATGTTGCAACTGCATCAGCGGAAGAAGCGTCATCCGAAGAAGCATCATCTGAGGAAACATCATCCGACAGCAAGCTGATTATCTACAACAAGGATTGTACATACAATATCATATACAGACCATCAGAGCACAAAATCTATCTGCGAAAGGATACACTGGATCCTGCAACAGGTGCGGTGAAGGCAGATGGTCAGGGCAAGGAATCGCTTATGGCAGAAAATGTCACAGGTTTTACACCTGATTTAAGCGAGGCAGAAAGCAAGAACTCTGTCGGACTTGTCGTGGACTTTAAAGCAGGGGACAAGAAGTATACATCAAAGCAGAACTTCACTATGCGAAATAAGGTACCGACAGGAGCAGATGTGGAGTATGTGGAGCCGGCAGAGCCTAAAGGAATAAGGATATATTATAAAGGCAAGGATGTAACCAACGGAACGGTATACTATGAAATGAAGAAAAATCAGAATAAATTAGAGTTTACTGATAAGATTCTGGGTGGAAAGTATGATTCAAAAAATGTAACGTGGGATCATTCCGGAACAAAAAATGGTGGAAACTTTAATGCTAATGGTGATGTATATAATGTAGAACTTATGGATAATGAAACTACAGATCAATTTGTTATCACAGTAACATCCAAAGACGATACGTCATTGACGGCAAAGGTAACTGTAAACGTAGCACATCCAATCAATATTCTGCATTGTGATGCAGATAAGCATTTCAATTTAGGACAGACGCATCAATTGTTTATTGATGAATGGGAGTTAAAAAATTCTTCATTAAATGGTAAATATCAGGTTAAGGATTTTGTATGGCATATGGAGGTAGAAAGTGTCAGCTCAACAGGTGCAACCGAGCACAAGGGAGATATATCCTTTAGAATGGGCGATGATGGCAAGCTGATTTATGGACCGGAGGGCAATGGTGAGCCTGATGGAATATTTAAGTTTAGTTCAAATGAGATTGCCGGAGAAACAGGAGCACAAGGTAAGCCAGATGATCCTAAATATAAGAACTATCTTAATTATTATATTTTAGGTTATAATAAAGAAATGCATATCACTCTCGGAAATGATTTTCTTACCGGAGAGAAATTAAATATCAGCGTCTGGCTTGGACTTGAGGATATGCCGGAGTTTAAGTCAAATACAATTACGTTTTATACATATTAAGAAACAGAGTAGTTTTTTACAAAGGAGCAATCGCAATGAGCAAATTAAGAAAAAAAATAGTGGTTCCAATATCACTCACACTTACAGGATGTCTCGTTGTGGCAGCTTTTGTGCTGAATGACAGCCTAACAAAGGTCGATGCAAATGTAGCATTCAATGGAATATCTGATATAGTCAGCTCACATGGCAAGGACAAGCCCTTCAATATAGTGGAGGTGGTGCCTGACAAGAAAATGGCATCCATTGGCTATCTGATTGACGGTCAGGAGCCTGACGATTGGTTTGGAACACTGTCAAAGATGTCTGACAAAGAGGGTGACGGTGTACAAAAAAGGGCTGACTATATGTCAGGTCTGAAAACAAAGCTTGCACCTATTACTACCGAGAAAAAGGATAACACAAAGCCTCTTTACTATGAGCCGTATGAGGAGAGCTATGTCAGTTTAGACGATGACTGGAGTGAGCTTGCCCTTGTAGATATGGACAGAATAAACAAGGGTACCACCGGTTATAAGATGACAGAGCAGGCGGAGGGAGATTATAAGTTCAATACCGATTACCAGCTTGCTGTAAATGAAGATGGACTGCCTACAGGTCATTACAGACAGAATGTTGACCATTATGTTTTCATGCAGGGCGAGGATGAGACAGAAGATGGCTCTGAATCTGTGGATACAGGAAAAAGAGGTTACTACAGTGTTGCGTTTACTGCAGTCAAATTGCCGGATGGCATGACAAATACCCAGTATCTGGTAGAGACTGATAATTCACAGAAAGCTGATGGAAATACAGACAGCGGTACAGATGGTAACATCGATAGCAGCACAGACAATACGACAGATACAGGCACAGGTGACGATACCGTTGAGAAGCATGTGGTTTATTCTATAAAGAGCGCATATGCCATTGTTTCTGCTGAGGGCATGCAAAACATAGCAAAATATGACCCAAAGGCATATATTTACAGGACTGACAAATCGGATACTACATCCCCATATGAATTTGTTGCAAGAGCTGACCGGATGGCAAGTCTGCCTGATGGCAGTAAGCCGGATTATGAGAAGTATACATACTTTACGGTTGAGATGGAGTATGTGCCTGCAGATAAAATCACTGATGACGAGACCTACTACGAGGTGGACACTGAGGTACCTATTGAGTTTAATTACGATGAGACCGGCGAGTATGGAGCAGTGCTTGATTCACAGAATCCATACGAGAAGATAGATGATGGCACACCGGACAATCAGCCGGCAGGTAAGACCGGCGCAGATGATATTTCAGATGATGCTTCAATAGCTGATTCTGCTACAGAGAATAATGATGGTAACACAGACAGGGTAATCCTCACCGATACAGACGGATATTTTGATATAGTTAAGGACAGCCAGACATATACATATGTGGGTAAGGGAAAAGGTGACTATATAATGGTGGCTGATAAAAACGGCTCGCTTGATTATCCTGTAAATACCACACACATATATTATAAGGGTGGTTTCAAGAACAATAACTGGTTCAGAAACGGTGTATTTAACCAGGAGGGCAAGAAAGGCGATGATGATAAGACTGCCAATATGACCTTCAATGTAAAAACTGTCACACCTAAGGAGCTTGAGCAGATAGATGTGTCAACAATTGATTTACTCTATCTTTCCGGCTCAAAGTCCGTCCTTTCAAATGATTTAGTAAACGATGCTGCAACATATAAACCTGATAATGACATTTCATGGGACAAGGTAAAGCAGATAGTCCAGCGTGTGCACCAGAGTGGTATAATGATGCCTGTTATAGTGGATAATGGTATTGTGTGGACTGCTTCAAGTGCAGACTACTCAAGTAATATTAAAAAGCTTGCAGGTCTTTTGAGCTGTAACAATTTCAGCTCGCTGAATTTTACTAAGGACTCAGCTGATAATTTTATTAATTGGAATAATGACATAAAGTATTATAAAGTTGACAGTAAAACCCATACAAAAGGTTTTGTAATTGGCAACGAATATGTCATTCCACGAAACTATAATCCTAGTACGGATGTGCCATTTGTTTTAAGAGATGATTTTGCTTCTGCATTTATTGCAAATGAAGATGAAACTCAATTTGTCGAAGCAGCTAAAAATGAAAATTTTGACGAGATAGCAGAGTATATCAACTCAGAGAATACAAGCAGGAAAAAAGAAAATGATACTCTTGGAAAGGACGAGTATGCGTATTATGACAAGAAGATTTCAAAGGCGATAGTTTTAAGCTATATCATATCGTATGCTGATAAAAGAGACATTATAAATCCGACAGATAGTCTGAACATACTGGATATAGAGCCCGGAACTGTAAAAAATGAGTCTGACGCTTTAAATTATGATAAGCTAAAAAATTGGCTTGGATCAAGATGCCCGGAGAAAAAAAAGGTTACAATAACAAGGGTTACGAGTGCAGAATTTATTGGAAGAATAGAGGATCTTAATAACTATGACATGATATATATGGGACTCGTAGCCGATAATCTGAATTATAAAGATGGTAATACACATGGTTATACAGTATATAACGATTGGAAGATGAATGGGCTTAAATACTCAAATGTTGGTGACATTGTTGTTATAAATCCAAATGATTATGTAAACTATTGGGGATATAATATGCTCAAAAATGGTCATGCGGGATTGCTGGATACTGATTATATAAATGATGGAACGAAGCTTAATACTAACCTTACATTAAGAAATAATGGAAATAATGCTGATTATTTAACTGCTCCAAACACATACAGAGGCTCAGGCAATGATATTACTAAGCAGAAGGTTTCAGAATTGGAGGATTATATAAAGGCGGGCTTTCCTGTCGTCTTTTCAGATGGCTTTTTCTCTACTGTTTATGGCAGAGGAATTAATGAGGAGTATATAGACAACTGTTCAAATGTTTTTACTCTTTTATGTTATGCAAAAGATAAAGACAATGTTCTTAAAGTGGACAGCAAGGGAAATTTAAAAAAACAGTCAAATGAGACAGCTGACCTTGTTACCTACCTGACTACTGAAAAACCTGAAATATTACTCAAGGAGCAGGAAAAAGTAAAAGATACAGATTATGTTGAGATTAGTAATAATCAGATTACATTGGAATTTTCAATAAACAATGCAGGTGGTGCGGATTCTAAAGCGAGTTTTAATGCACAGCTGTTCTTGGATTCGAATTCCGATGGTAAGTTTTCGACGACCAATGAAGGAATAGCTGCAAATAAAATAAAACTATATTGTGATGGTACTATTGTGAATCCGGTAATGGGTGATGATGGTAAATATATGTATAGTCTGAATGCAGGCAATTATAATTATAAACTGGTTTATGATTTGCCGAATGGATTTGTAGGAGTTATGCCTTGGCAGCTTCGTGTGAGTCAGGCTACAAATAGCTACAGATATGATCAGAAATCCGGATATGTGTATGTCAAAAATTCAAAAGGCAGTCCTACAAAAGTCAAGATTCTTCAGATTAATTCAAAGTTGGAGCATAATGAGGACTTTAGGGGAAATTTTGATATGCAGACGCAGAAGAATGATAGCAATACAAAGTTTCATAAATTACTTAGTCAAGTGAAGGATTTTGACCTGGATATAGAAACAGTTCGTTATGACAACGTACCTAAAATGGATGAGGTATGTGATAAGCTGCAGACATACGATATGCTTGTGATTGGATTTGGTGATTGTTATGATATTGATAATACAAATAATCATCTCGATAAAATAAAAGCATATATCCAGTCAGGAAAACCGGTATTGTTTGCTCATGATACAACATCATTTTGTAATAATAAAAATGATACGCGAGAGAATAATGTCTGGGGATATAAGTTTAACTCTATAATTCGTGATACTGTCGGACTGGACAGGTATGGAATCCTGTCAAATGAGTATTTAAAGAAGGGCAATACATTAAAGAGTACTGATGAGGATTTTGATAAAGCTGTACAGACTGCCAAAAAGAATAATACTGATATTGCATATGAGCCAAAATCTGATAATTCAGTTATTGTCAGACAGAATCAGGGATTTACTTATGCAGATTTAAATCAGTATCAGTGGAAAGATAATGGTAACGATCATGGCGAGTACAGGCTGTATTCAGGGCTAGATGGTAATGATGTTGAAGCTAAGACTAATAAGGCAGTCAAGGTTAATTCAGGACAGATTACCACATATCCTTTTAAGATTGCTGACGAAATAAATATAGCTACCACTCATAAGCAGTACTACCAGCTGGATATGAATCAGGATGCTGATGGTGATGGTGAGAGTGATATTGTTGTATGGTATACCTTGTCAAACCATGGAATTTATGAGCAGTCTCCAAAGGATGTAAGAAATAATTATTATATTTACACAATGGGAAATGTAACATACTCAGGTGTAGGACATTCCGATTTCTCAAATAATGAGGATGAATTGAAACTTTATATAAACACTATGATTGCTGCATATAGTGCATCAGTTCATGAGCCGTCAATTTATCTTAAAGAGAATGCAGATACTGATTCAAATGACATAACTACATTATATGCAACTATTGATGATGCCATTGAAGAAGAAGCAGCTAATAAAGCGGATGCCAGACTAGATGGTGCAGACAGTACGCAGGATGTTTATTTTACGGTAAAGGATTCAAACCTTGTGCGAAATCAGATTGATGAAAAAACTGTTGTTTATTTGGACTTTTATATCGAGGATCCGCAAAAAAATCCAAAAGATGAAACGATTGGCACCGGAAATGATAAGATTTACTTAAAGAAGGTGGACTGGGATATCTATACACTGAATAATGATGGAACAGAAAATGAACAGATAAATAACAGTAAAGAAAACAGTCAATTAAATAAGGATCCAAGGGACTTCTTTGAAAATAACAAGACATATAAGGTAAAGGTACCATTGAGTGCTTTACCGGAGGGAGCTAATTCTATAAAGATTTATGCCGTAGGATATAGTAAGATTTACCAGTCACAGGTGAGCGGTGGTGATAAAGAAACTACAACAGCAAAGGCATACAAGACCTTCCAGATACAGCGTGTAGGTCTTGCTGATTTGGATTAGTTTTCAAAGGCTCCTGGCTATCACATACTTTTCGATTAAGCACAATTTATCAAACAGAGACTTATATAAACCATTTATATAGTCTCTGTTTTTTTACTGTTTCTTTATACTTTCTTTATTGAATTATCCGCGCTTATTGATAAAATAGATAGTATGCGCACGATTGCGGATATTTTTGCATTCGTGTATGGGGGATAATTAACCGGAAAGAAAGGAAACGTTTATGAGTAAAATTTTCAAAAACCTGATTCCATACTGGCGATGGATCATATTAATTTTTGTTTTTCTCATTGCTCAGGCTTATTGTGATCTGGCTTTGCCTGCGTACACATCTGACATCATTGATGTGGGTATCCAGGATCATGGCATTGAGCATATCCTGCC
>ULQR01017108.1_pt1 | contig 16522 bp, 20 predicted proteins | sample 1954711 | NCBI WGS metagenome assembly ULQR01 (sample SAMEA4835661, study PRJEB28245) | human gut metagenome | biome: gut microbiome; material: fecal sample | place: Denmark | collected 2008
TGATTGATACAAATGCGATTTTTGGATATACTATGTTTATAGGAGGTATAAATTCATGTTCAAAAGAAAAATATATAATAAAATTAAAGAATGGAAAGATACTTCACAAGGTAAAACAGCTTTATTGATAGAAGGGGCCAGACGTATAGGAAAGTCTACAGTTGTTGAGGAATTTGCTAGAAATGAGTACAAGAGTTACATTCTTATTGATTTTTCTATTGCTTCAAATGAAGTTAAAGAAATGTTTGAGGATATGTCAGATTTAAACTATTTCTTTCTACAATTACAGTTACATTATCATGTGGAACTTGAAAATAGAAATTCAGTTATTATTTTTGATGAAGTTCAGTTATGTCCAAAAGCAAGACAAGCTATTAAATTTTTAGTTAAAGATGGTCGTTATGATTATATAGAAACAGGTTCTCTTATTTCTATAAAGAAAAATGTAAAAGATATTTTAATTCCAAGTGAGGAAAGAAAACTTCAAATGCATCCAATGGATTATGAAGAATTTTTATGGGCTTTAGATGATAAAACAACAATGAGCTTGTTAAAAATGACTTTTGATAATAAAAAGAAATTAGGGGATCAATTAAATAGAAAACTTATGAGAAGTTTTAGACTTTATATGCTTGTTGGTGGTATGCCACAAGCTGTTAATGAATATATACAAACAAATAATTTTAAAAAGGTAGATGATATTAAAAGAGATATTATTAATCTTTATGAAGATGATTTTAGAAAAATTGATTCTACTGGAAGACTTGCACTTTTGTTTGAAGCGATTCCTTCCCAATTAAACAAAAATACGAAAGGTTTTCAGACAAAGAAAATATTAAATTCTTATAAAACAGAAGATACAACAATTCTAAGTTTAATATCAGAATTAAAAGATTCCAAAACAATATCAGTTGCTTATCATGCTAATAATCCTGAAATAGGTCTTTCTGCATATAAAGATTTAAATCTATTTAAACTTTATATGGCAGATACAGGCTTGTTTGTAACCTTACAATTTAAAGATAGAGATTTTACAGAAAATACAATTTATGAAAAATTACTTAATGATAAGTTATCTACAAATTTAGGATATCTTTATGAAAATGCTGTTGCTCAAATTCTAACAGCTAATGGACATGATTTATTTTATTATACTTTTAAAAATCTTGAACAAAAACGTAATTATGAAATTGATTTTATTATCTCTAAAAAGAATAAAATATGTCCAATAGAGGTTAAATCTTCAAATTATAAAAAACATACATCAATTGATGAATTTTATAAAAAATACTCATCAAGAATTTTAGAAAGATATATCATTCATACAAAAGATGTATCTAAAGATCAAGATATACTATGTTTACCAATTTATTTAACACAATTTATTTTATAAAAAATGATAATTTATGAGTGTATTTTGTAAAAAACTCACTATTTTTTGAAAAAACAGTGAGTTGTATGTATAGAAAATCACTAAATTTTAAAAAAACAGTGAAAAATAATTAATAGATACTTTATTAATGAGATATTTTTCTCATCTAAAAATGAAAGAATATTAGCGGATTATACTTTAAAACATCCAGAGGATGTTTTAAAAATGTCATCTAAAGATCTTGGAAAAGCTTGTTTTGTTTCTACAGCAACGGTTTATCGTTTATGCGATAAATTAAATCTTGCGGGATTTTCTGACTTAAAAATAAAGATTACTAGCTCTTTAAATGATTATCTAAAAAGTAATGGAGACTTTAATTTTGATTTTCCTGTTAATCCTTATCAAACGCATTATGAAATTGTTCATAAAATCAAAGAAGATTATGAACAACCCCTTAATCTTACGGCTAATCTTTTTAGTTTAGATCAATTAAGATTCATTGCTTCCGCAATGAAAAAAGCTAAAGTGATTGATATTTATACGTCGGCAGGAAATATTAATTTTGCTTTAAATTTTCAATTTCAAATGAAAGAAATAGGAATTGATGTGAATGTTCCAATAGATGAATACCATCAAAGATTAACAGCAGCAAGTAGTAATCAAGAACATCTAGCAATCGTGATTACTTTTGGAGGAAGAGGTATTTTATCAGATATACTACCTCGTATTTTAACTAAAACAAAAATCCCTATCGTTTTAATATCTTCTTATGATTATACCTTTAAAGAAGTAGAGGTAGATTATCAATTATATATTTCACCTTATGAAAATCACTATAAAAAGATCTCTTCATTTTCAACAAGATTATCACTTCTTTATATTTTAGATGTTTTATATACATGTTATTTTGAAGTAGATTATCAAGAAAATATAGATAAGAAACTTATGTATTATCATAATATTGTTGAAGGAAGTATTAAATGAGAAAAGAATTCTAAATAATAAATGTAAAAAGAGAATTTTTGAAAAAAATTCTTTTTTTATCTCTAAATTGTTTTAAAAGATGAGTTTTTCTATGATATTTCTAGGAGGTATTTTTATGAACGTAAAAGCAATTATGTGTGATATAGATGGAACACTTCTTTCAAGTGATGGAGTGGTTGCACCTAAAACAGCAGGACTTATTGAAATCTTAAAACTCCATCATATAGATCTAAAAGAAATTGTGACTTTTGGAGATGCTGATAATGTCTACGATATGACTTTACATGCCGGTGTTGGTGTCGTTATGGCTAATGGGAGTGATAAAACAAAAAGTGTGGCTGATTATATTACTGATGATAATGATCATGATGGTATTGAAAAATTTATTTTAGGAGAACAAAAATGGGTAAAGTTATTTTTATTGATATTGATGGAACATTATTAGATTATGAAAACAAATTACCTGCTTCAGTCGATAGAGCTAACAAAGAAGCAAGAAAAAATGGACATCGTGTTTATATTTGTACAGGACGTAGTGAAGTCGAAGTTTATGATTATATTTGGGATATTGGTCTAGATGGGATGATTGGTGGAAATGGCTCTTATGTTAAAGATGAAGATACTGTTGTCATGCATCAATTGATTACCCTTGAACAATGTAAACATATTGTAGATTGGTGTCATTCTAGAAATTTAGAATTTTATCTAGAAAGTAATAATGGTTTATTTGCTTCTAAAAACTTTGAAGAAAAAGGAAATCCAGTGATTAAAGTATATTATCAAAGAAAAGGAAAAGAAAATGCCAGTGAACAAACTGTACGCACAGTTTTCCCTGAAATGATTTATGGTGGTGAACTATACCGAGATGATTGTAATAAAGTGAGCTTTATTTTAAATAGTTATCAAGATCATTTAGATTCAATTAAAGAATTTCCTGATTTAAAACCTGGTACTTGGGGTGGCGCTGGAGAAATTGCTTTATTTGGTGATTTAGGTGTTAAAGGCATTGATAAAGCGCATGCCATTGATGATGTATTAAATATTTGTTAAAAGTTTTTGTGCAAGCAAAAGCTTTTTTGTTTGACATCTTTTCTTTAATAGAGATATGCTTATGTTAAGTAGAGGGTAAAAAAATGGAAATAGAATTAATACAAGATGGTAAAGGCGTTGATTATAATAAGTATCGAGATGTAATAGAGAATGTGAAAGAATCTCTTTTTAGAAGAAATATGGGTAAAGAAACAAAGGAATGGATATATATAAGTAATTTTGTAGGTATTCTTTTTGATAAAAATCGTTTGATTTTATCTTTACCAAAATCAGTTATTATTAAAGAGGATGTTGATAAAGAAACGTTACTTTATAAATATGCAAGATTATTTGATTTATATTTTATGGTTAATGAAAAAAATGTGATTTTATAGATAAGAATGGGTTTATTGAATATTGGTGTAATCAAGCAATAAAAGAAAATAAAACAACAACAATGACTCAAGAAATCATCACTTTTAAATTTGAAATGGTTTTTGAATGGATGATAGGAGAATTCTTTCATAATCAAATAAGTATTCAAAAAGGCGATGTTCTTTTTAATAGTCAATTATTAGATAAAGAAATAAATATTAATGATACAAAATATAATACTTATCATTGGAATGCGATAGGCAAACAAAAAAGAGATCATAAACAAAAACAAATTGTCAAAGAAAGAGAAAGTGTTTTTATCAATCAAAATAAAAAGAATATCCCAGATATTGTTTGTGAAAGAATCCTAGAAAATCCTAAATATGAAAGACCACAAAAAAGTTGTTGTATACTTGATGCTAAATATTATGGATGTGATTATGAAAAAGAGGCTTACTATTTACCAAGAAACCTAGATATTTATAAACAATTTTTCTATCAGGAACAATTTCAACGTATTTATGAAAAGGAAAATGAGACGAATGTAGGTGTTTATAATTTTCTTGTGTTACCTGATTATCTAGGAGATACAAAGGATACAAAATGGGGAATTATAAGACAATGTGCGGTTATAGAATTTGATTATCATCAAAATCAAAAGATTGCTGTTTTACAAGTAGATATTGAGAAACTTGTGGATTTTATTTATAGTGGATTGGATATGAAAGAAGATGTACTTTCTGTTTTTTTAGGTAATAATCGTGTTGTACCGATGATTTATGGTAATGAAAAAGTCTAACTTTAAGCTAGACTTTTTATTTCCATAATTTTTCTGGATAAATACCTTGTTCAATAAGTTCATGAATAGAATCTTGGACTATCTGCTTATCTTCTGGATAAGTAACACCAAACCATTTATCAGTTGTTTCTAATACTTTTACTGAAGCTCTGTTTGTTTTAATTAATTGATCAACAATAATAGGTAATAAATATTCTTTAGTAAGTTCATCTCCACTATCATCTAATAAGAATTCTTTAAAACCATTTTCAAGATAATCAATAAAACAAGGATAACCAGCCCACATATTCATCGAAACGCGGTTATTTTCTTGAATGATGTCTTTGCTTTCTTTTGTATCACAATCAATTGTTCCTAGATTGTTTCTAATAATCCCTTTAGTTTCAATCACTCTATGTAAATAACCCGCTTCATCTTCTACACAAATACCACGAGTAACTGTTCCATTATCACTTAAAGTATTTTTTAAGATAAAACCAGCCATGGCCATGGTAAACTCACTATTTCTATGACTATCTTCAATTAAAAAATCATGAAGCTTTTTAAAAGCACCTTTACCATAATAATCATCAGCATTAATAATGACAAAAGGTTCATTAACAATCCCTTTACAAGCTAAGATTGCTTGACCAGTTCCCCAAGGTTTTACTCTTCCTGTAGGTACACTACATCCTTCAGGAACATTATTAATTTCTTGGAAAACATATTCAACTTGAATGTGTTTTTCAATACGATTACCAATAACTTCTTTAAATTCTTTTTCGATGTCTTTTCTAATAATAAAAACGACTTTATTAAAACCAGCTTCAAAAGCATCATAAATGGAATAATCCATAATGATTTCATCATGAGGACCGATTTTTGCAAGTTGTTTAATTCCTTTTCCATAGCGTGAACCAATTCCAGCCGCCATAATAATAAGTGTTGTATTCATAAAATTCTCCTTTGTCTAAGTTAGATTATATCATATTTCTAGAAATATCTATGTAAATTTTATTATTTTATCACGGTGTGATAAAATAATCATGAGGTGAAAAACATGAACTATAGTTTAATTCTTTTATGTGCTGGAAGTGGCAAAAGAACAGGTTTGAAATATAATAAAATTTTTTATAAAATAAATAATCAAACTGTTTATGAAATGAATATTTCTCATTTTTTAGAGGATAATAGATGTAAACAAATTATTGTTGTAACGAAAGAAAATGAAATAGATGATATAAGAACATTAGTTAATGATTCAAGAATTGAGTATGTTTTTGGTGGTAAAGAAAGACAAGATAGTGTTTATGAAGGTTTACAAAAAGTAAAAGAAAATCATGTCTTTATTCATGATGGAGCAAGACCTTATGTAAGTAAACAAAGTATTAATGATTTAGTTGAATGTTTAAAAACATATGATGCTGGGTTATTAATGGTTCCTTGTAAAGATACTATTAAAGAAGTTAAGGAAGGTATTGTTGTTAAAACTTTAAAAAGAGAAACTTTGATGCAGGCTCAAACACCACAAGTATTTAAAAGTAAAGATATTAAGGTGGCTTATCAAAAGGCAAAAGATGAAGGATATGTTGCGACTGATGATAGTCAATTATTTGAAAGATATATAGATAAGGATATTAAGGCAGTATTAGGAGATTATAGTAATTTAAAAATTACAACACAGGAAGATTTAAAATGAAAGGTAAGCATATTAGAAAAGAGAAAAAGAGTATAGTTTGGATTTTAATTGCTTTATTTGTTTTAATAGGAGTTATTTTTGGATATTTTCATTTTAAATCTGATGATCAAGAAGATTTAAGTCAATATGAAACAATTGTAGGAACAATTAAAAATGTGGGTGATGAAACATTATTGATAGAAACAAATGATCATCAAAAGTATTTAATTTCTATTGCGGGAGCAATAGATTCTAATAAAGGTCTTATCAAAGGAAATAGAATATATATTTACTATGAAGGAACATTAGATATAAAAAATAAAGATATCCAAAGTATAAAAGTAAAATCATATAAAGTATTGGAGTAATAAACCTAGAACAATACCTATTAAAGAAGGTATTGTTTCTTTTTTATTTTCAATATTAATATTTTCTTTTTCATCTACTAACATCCATATAGAAACAAAAAACAAATCTACCCACATATCAAGATGTTCAAAAGTCTTACCCACAATAAAAGTAAAAAATGTATATAAAATAGTTTTTAAATACTTTTTTAAATATTCTTTAAATAAGGGAGAATATTTAAAAAGTTTATTAAGATATTTTTGAATAAAAGAAAAATCATTTTTGATTAAATAATGAAATAAAATCATAAAAAATATCCAAAATAAAAATAATAGATAATTCATAATATCACCTCAATATAGCATATGAAAAAAATATGCCTATAAAGGGGTAAAATTACATAAAATAATCATTTTATTATTGCATAAAAGTAAACAATAAGATATAATGGACGAGCATGTAAAGATTATTTTACTGCCTGCTTACTAAAAAGTAAGCCAAAAGACCATAGGAGGTAAAAGAGATGAATAAATATGAAATTATGTTTATTGTAAAACCAGATGTTGAAGAAGAAGCTAGAAATACTTTAATTGAAAACTTCAAATCAATCTTAACTGCTAACGGTGGTTCAGTTGATAATGTCAACGAATGGGGATTACGTGATTTCGCTTACGAAATTAAAGATTACACAAAAGGTTACTATGTTGTAGTTGATGTAACTTGTGCACCAGCAGAAATCGCTGAATTCGAACGTTTATCAAGAATCAACGCTTCAGTTTTACGTCAATTAACTCTTCGTAAATAATTAGGAGGCATTTGACGATGATTAATAGAGTTGTTATGGTTGGTAGAATGACTCGTGATCCAGAACTTAGAAGAACTGGAAACGGGGCTGCAGTTACAAGTTTTACGTTAGCGTTAAATCGTAACTATAACTCTGCAGATGGGCAACAAGCTGATTATATTTCATGCGTTGTATGGAATAAAGTCGCTGAAAATGTTGCACAATATTGTGCAAAAGGATCTTTAGTAGGAGTTGAAGGTAGACTTCGTTCTAGATCTTATGATAATGCTCAAGGACAACGCGTATACGTTACAGAAGTTGTTTGTGACTCTGTTCAATTCTTAGAAACAAGAGCCCAAAGAGAAAGAAACCAAAGTTCTATGAACCAAGGTATGATGAATAATCAATATTCTCAACCTGCTCAACCACAAACAGATAATTTCCAAGATATGCAAACAGTTGAATTAGAAAAAGATTTTGACAATTCATTTAATATCATGGAAGACGATATTCAATTTTAGAAAAGGAGTATATGAACATGGCTTTTAAAAGACAAAGAATGGGTAGAAGAAAAGTTTGTTATTTTACAAAAAACAAAATTACTTACATCGATTATAAAGATGTTGAATTATTAAAAAGATTTGTTTCAGCTAACGGTAAAATCATTCCTAGACGTGTAACTGGAACTTCTGCTAAATATCAAAGACAATTAGCAGTAGCTATCAAACGTGCTAGACAAATGGGATTATTACCATACGTTGGTGAATAGTTAAAATGAAGGAAAAACCTCGATAAAATCGAGGTTTTTTTTGCGAAATAGCGTTTTATACGTGATTTTGAACGGAGAAGTGCGTATTATTTGTCGTTTTCATCCTCTAAATTGAGGTCAACTAAGTCAGCAACGAATTTCTGACGAGCATGTAATACGTCTGTATAGGTATCAGCGGTTATATTGATATCACTATGACCAAGATGAGCAGATACAATTTTTAGATCGACATCATTCATTAATAATAAAGTCGCATTAGTGTGACGTAAGCAGTGAACAGATATAGATTCATAGTCTGTTCCTTTTTTATTGAAGCTAATCTAGATGATGCAGTATGACGATTAATGTAATTAGCAGTATTACCTGCAAAGACTAGATTATGATCTTCATATACATTACATTTAGAAATCATGGCCTTTTTCATGTCAACATGTATTACAAGAAATAGTATTCGTAAGAAGGTTACATAAGCATTTTTTACATGATGAGATTTGTTGAATATAGTATTTATTTATTGACTTTTAAAAATATTGAGTTATTATAGATATAGATACACCGGTATACCGGTGTGATGATAAGAAAGAAGGAGTTATGATGAGAAAAGTTAATGTTCAAGGTATGGAAATTGGAGTAATGGGAATGGGATGTATGGGATTCTCTCATGCGCACGGTGATCCAGCTCCTAGAGAAGAATGTATTTCCATGATGCGTAAGGCTCATGAAATGGGTGTTACATTATATGATACAGCTGATGTATACGCTAATGGCCATAATGAAATCTTAGTAGGTGAAGCTTTAGCACCAATTCGATCAGAAGTACAAATCTTAACTAAGTTCAATCCAGAGGTAGCACCTGTAAATGATCCAGCTAATGGTACAGTTGCTCAACAAATTGAAGCAAGATGTGATGCTTCATTAAAACGATTAGGAACTGATTATATTGATATCTATATGATGCACAGAGTTCCTGATGATTTACCAATTGAAACATATGCAGAAGCTATGAAAAATTTGATTGAAAAAGGTAAAATTAAGGCTTGGGCTATGTCAAGAGCAAGAGAAGATCAAATCAGAAAAGCACATGCTGTATGTCCAGTAGCAATCGTACAAAATGAATTTTCTATGGTTGTTAGAAATATTGAAACTGACGGTTCTTTACAAGCATGTAAAGAATTAGGAATTGCTATGACTCCTTATATGCCTTTAGCTTCAGGTTTATTAACTGGTGCTTATAGACCAGGTATGAAATTAGAATTCAAGAATGATGATATTCATAGAACATTCTCTTGGTTTACAGAAGAAAACTTAGAAAAAAATCAACCATTATTTGAAATGTTAGAAAAATTTTCAACTAAAAAAGGATGTACATATGCACAATTAGCTTTAGCATGGGTAATGGCTAAATATGATATGATGATTCCAATTCCTGGTATGTACAAACAAGAATTCATTGATTCAAACTTAGAAACATGCAATATTGTTTTAACTGATGAAGAAATGAAAGAAATCGATGAAACTTTAGCTACACTAACAATCCATGGTGACGGTGCTGAATGGCGTGTTGACCAATTAAGAGGAATGTTAAAAGAAGAAGGATACGAAGTAGAAAAATCTTGGAGAAAATAAGATGCATTCGCATCTTTTTTCATATCTAACTCGACATTATACGTAATGAATGTTAGAGTATAAATAGTACCGGTATACCGGATTTAGGAGAATAAAGATGCAATTATTATTAAAAGATCAAGCATATCAGGCATTATTAGAAATGATATGGTCAGGAAATTTAGAGGTAGGAGAAATCTATTCACTTACAAAAATCGCACAAGATTTAAATATTTCTAGAACGCCTTTAAGAGACGCAATTCAAAGATTAAGTGATGAAAAACGTATTGATATCTTACCTAGCAGGGGATTCTGTTTACATAAATTCACAGAAGAAGAAATTAAACAGAGATATCATCTTACAATCTCTCTAGAAGGATATAGTATTGTACGTTTAATTGAAAAATATAAGGAAAATCCAAAGAATCCATATATTATGAAATTAGAAGAATGCGTAGATTTAATGGAAAATGGTTTAAATGAAGAACATACATTTAAAGAAAAGTATAATTATGACAACGTTTTTCATAATACTTTAGTTGAATCACTAGATGATAACTTTCCTGAATATCTTTCTTTAAAGGATCATGGATTTATTAATATACCAGAATTACATATCTATGCAAAATGTCTAGATATGAAAGTTATGTTAGCGTTTAATAAAAGAACACTTAATGCAATCAAAACAGGTAACTATGAAGATGGATATAAATGTATGATTGAAAATGCTGATTATGTTTACAACATTTATATAGAACAATCAAATAAATAAAAGGAGAACAAAATGAAATTTCCGAAAGGTTTTTTATGGGGTGGAGCAGTAGCTGCTAACCAATGTGAAGGTGCTTATTTAAGAGATGGAAAAGGCTTATCAGTACCAGATATGTTATTAGGTGGAGATAGATATACACCAAGAACATTCTGTAGTGTGATTGATGAAACAGCTTTTTATCCATCACATCAAGCTATTGAATTTTATGATCATTATAAAGAAGATATTGCTTTATTTGCAGACATGGGATTCAAGTGCTTTAGATTTTCTATTAACTGGGCAAGAATATTTCCTAATGGAGATGATATAATGCCTAATGAATTAGGTTTACAATTTTATGAAAATGTTGTTGATGAATGTTTAAAATATGGTATTGAACCATTGATTACATTATCACATTATGAAATGCCATTTGCATTAGTTCAAAAATATAATGGTTTCTATAGCAGAGAAGTGGTTAACTTCTATGTTAATTACGCAAAGACATGTTTTACTCGTTTTAAAGATAGAGTTAAATACTGGATTACATTTAACGAAATTAACTGTGCCATTGTAACAATGGGTCATGGTGGCATGGGTGATTTATATGGCTTAGGTGTGATGGACAGAGAAGATGTTAAATCTACTGAACGTATTCCATTATCTAAACTTAAAACAAACCCACAAGTCACTTTCAATGCAATGCATAATCAATTTGTTGCAAGTGCACTTGCAACTATTGAAGCACATAAAATCAATCCTGATTTTATGATAGGAACAATGATAGCACAGGTTACAGGATATCCTTTAACACCAAATCCAAAAGATGTTCTTTTATGGCAAAAAGAAGATAATATCAATAATAACTTATGTGGTGATGTGCAAGTCAGAGGGAAATATCCAGAATTTGCTTATAGCTTCTTTAGAGAGGTTGGTGTAGATCCTTCATTCATTACAAAAGAAGATGAAGACATCTTATATAAAGGCAAAGTTGATTTCTATACTTTATCTTACTATCAGACAAACTGTGTTACTACAAGTAAAGATGCAGAAATTGTTGAAGGAAATTTACATGGTGGTGCTAAAAATCCATATCTTAAAGCATCAGACTGGGGCTGGCAGATTGATCCTGATGGATTAAGATTTACATTAAATAAATTACATGATAGATATCCTGAAGTACCATTAATGATTGTAGAAAATGGTTTTGGTGCATTTGATAATGTAGAAGAAGATGGGTCAATTCATGATCCATATAGATTAGATTACTTTAGACCTCATATTATTGCAATGAAAGAAGCCATTGAAGATGGTGTACCATTAATTGGTTATACAACTTGGGGACCAATTGATCTTGTTTCAGCTGGAACTGGTCAATATGCAAAACGTTATGGATTTATCTATGTAAATCGTCATGATGATGGCACTGGAGATTTTTCAAGATCTAAAAAAGATTCTTATTTCTGGTTTAAGAAAGTTTTAGAATCTAATGGTGAAAATTTAGAATAAAATGTAACTCGCTTGATATGTAAGTATTGAGCGAGTATTCTTTGATTGGAGAGGTGAATAATGAATTATCAAGAAATATTATCAAAGTAGACCTTTAATGGGGAAAGTATGTAAATCATGCCCAGTATGTAATGGTAAGGCATGTGGTAATAAAGTACCAGGACCTGGTGCGAAAGGGACAGGTACTGTCGCTATCAGAAACTATGATGCCTGGCAAAATATCTATGTCAACATGGATACACTCACAAGTAATGCACCTGTTGATACAACTTTAGAATTATTTGGGAAGACATTTAAATATCCAATCTTTGCAGGACCTGTAGGAGCGATTCAATTACACTATGGAGATTCATTAGATGATAATTCATATAATGATATCTTAGTCAGAGGATGTAAAGAAGCAGGAATTGCAGCCTTTACTGGTGATGGTGTTAATCCAGCCATCATGCAAGCTTCAACTCAATATATCAAAGAAAATGATGGTATTGGTGTACCAACAATCAAACCTTGGGGTGAAGAAGTCTATGATAAAAAATTAAAACTTGCGATTGAATCTAATGCCTTCGCAGTTGCGATGGATATTGATGCAGCAGGACTTCCTTTCTTAAAAGGACAGACTCCTCCAGCTGGTAGAAAATCACAAGAAGAATTAAAACGTATTATTGATAAAACACCTGTACCTTTTATCGTAAAAGGTGTTATGACAGTAAATGGTGCTTTAAAAGCCAAAGAAGCTGGTGCTAAAGGTATTGTTGTATCAAACCATGGTGGAAGAGTATTAGATGGGACTCCTGCAACAGCTGATGTCTTAGAAGAAATTGTAAAAGCTGTTGATGGAAGTATGAAGATCTTCGTAGATGGTGGTATCAGAAGTGGAACTGATATTTTCAAAGCGTTAGCTTTAGGAGCTGATGCAGTGATTATCGCAAGACCATATGTCAATATGGTATTTGGTGGTAAAGAAGAAGGAATTAAAGCTTTAACTGAAAAGCTTGGTGCTGAATTAAAAGATACAATGGAAATGTGTGGAGCCACTACATTATTAGAAATCACAAGAGACAAAGTTAAATAATTAGGGTTAAGTCCAAAAATATAGTTATTCAATTTAAATTAACGATATTATTCCAGATAAAGCGATAAATAGACGTTTTACCTTATGTTGGTGAATAATTAAGTCTAAATTAACCTTGGGAAACCAAGGTTTTTTTGTATTTAAAGAAGATACTAAGTATAGAAAAACAGATTTATGAATATACTGTTAATAAGTCATATTCAATATATGAAGAATTAAAGTGATACATTGCGTATAGGGGTTAAATTGTGCTATAATTAGTTTGCGCATTATTAAAAAATTACGCATATAATAGTATGCGTATAATGGAGGATTCTATGGAAATTAAAAGAAAAATCTATCAAAGGATGCTAGAATGGAAAAAACAAACTTGTGGAACAAAGGCTTTGCTAATAGAAGGTGCAAGGCGTATTGGAAAGTCAACAGTTGCAGAAGAGTTTGGAACAAATGAATACAAAACTTATATTCTGATTGATTTTAATAAAGCAAGCAAAAAGGTAAAAGATGCATTTGAAGATTTAAATAATTTGGATATTTTTTTTCAAACTATATCATTAGAGTATAATAAAAGGCTTTATGCAAGAGATTCTCTTATCATATTCGATGAAATCCAAAAATTTCCTAAAGCAAGAGAAGCTATAAAGTACTTAGTTGCTGATGGTAGATATGATTATGTTGAAACAGGGTCGTTAATATCTATTCGTGAAAGCGTAGAGAACATTACAATTCCCTCTGAGGAGCGTAAAATCAAAATGTACCCTGTAGATTTTGAAGAGTTTATGGAATATATGGGTGAAGAATTGCTGTTGGAATATATAAGTGATTGTTTTAAAAAGCAAATTCCTCTTGAACAGAAATTACATGCGAAAGCGATGCATCTTTTTAAAGAATATATTTTGGTTGGTGGAATGCCACAAGCACTGGTTGCATTTAAAAATAATGGAAGAGATTTTGCTTTAGCTGATATAGAAAAAAGAGATATTCTAGGACTATATAAAGATGACATTAAAAAAGCTGCTAAAAGGTACAACTCACGAGTGTCAGCAATATTCGAAAATATCCCAGCATATTTATCAACTCACGAGAAAAGAATTGTTCTAAGCAAAATAGAGGAAGGAGCAGTATTTGATCGTTATGAAGAACCTTTATTTTGGCTAGATGATTCGATGATTTGCAATTTGTGTTATAAGTGCAATGATCCAAATGTTGGTCTTGCGCTTAATAAGAATGAATCTTATGTAAAGTGTTATATGGGTGATACTGGACTATTAGTAAGTCATGCCTTTAGTGAAAATGAAATTATGGATGGGCAGTTATATAAGCAAATTATGGATGGAAAGCTCGCACTAAATGAAGGTATGCTATATGAGAATGTGATTTCGCAAATGATAACATCTATGGGTAAAAAATTGTACTTCTATACGCGATACAATATAGAAAAACATAGGAATGATATTGAAATTGATTTTTTAATTTCAAATGATAGTAAAATCAACTATAGAATTAATCCAATAGAGGTCAAGTCATCAAAAAATTATACAACTACTTCTTTAGGAAGATTTAAAGAGATATTTGGTAAAAAGGTTGATAATCAAATTATAATTCATCCGAAAAATTATTTAGAAGCAAATGGAATAACAAAGATACCACCATATATGCTGTGGTGCATATTTAAATAAAGTAATAATTATCTTGCTAATTCATAATTTAATTATGGATATAGTATGATAATGTTTCTATGATATAAGGTATTAAAAATCTCGTTCCAAAAATTGCTATTTTTGATCAATTTTTGCTTGAAAAAGACATACCTCTGACGCTTAAGATTTGCAGTTTTTAAATAAAGGATGCAAACGATAAGTAAAAAGAGCTAACGAAAATATGATTTTTACTACTGATTTAAAGATTTTATACCCAGTAAAACGATAAATAAGACTTATGTCTTTTGTTGGTGAATAATTAAATCTACAGAATTAACCTTGGGAAACCAAGTTTTTTTTGTGCTTGTAAGATTTTAAACTAAATAACAAGGTAATAATGTATATAGAGATTGAATCTGTTAAGTGATATAGATGTACGCTGTTCGTTGAATGATATTTATGAGTAAATTTTTTTGTAAATTCACATCCAAAACATAGAATTATCGTCCATAACTTGATATAATATGGACGATAATTGAGGCTAATGGACGAAAGGAAGTGGGAAATTTGAGAAGTTTTGATTATTCTGAGTTGGAAAACTTAAAGATTGATATGGAAATAATTAATTATCTTTCTAAAATACATGAATATAAAGGAAGACAGGATCTTTACATTAGACAAAAGCCAGCAGAGTTAGATAAGCTGGTAGAAATAGCTAAGATACAAAGTACGGAATCTTCCAATAGCATAGAAGGTATTTTTTCAACTAGTACTCGAATTAGAGAATTGGTTAAAGAAAAGACAACGCCTAGAAATAGAAGTGAAAAAGAAATTGTCGGGTATAAAGACGTATTAAATACAATTCACGAAAGTCATGATGTTATTCCAATTGAAGGACGTTATATTCTCCAACTTCATAGAGATTTAATGAGACCTGCAGGTTTTAGTTATGGAGGAAGTTATAAAAATACACAAAATTACATCAACGAAACTTTACCCGATGGAACACAAACTACGCGGTTTACTCCAGTAGCACCTTATGAAACAGCTGGCGCAATTGATGCTATTTGTGAAAGCTTCAATAGGGAGATTGCACTTGAAAAGATTGATCCACTTATTCTTGTTCCTTGCTTCATTATAGATTTTTTATGCATCCATCCTTTTAATGATGGTAATGGTAGAATGAGCAGATTGCTTACTTTATTGCTTTTATATAGAAGTGGTTTTGTTGTAGGAAAGTATATTAGTATAGAAAAGCAAATAGAAAAAACAAAAGAAGCATACTATGATGTGCTAGGAAATGCTGATCAGGGTTGGCATGAAGAATTAAATGATCCAACCCCATTTATCAAATATATGTTACAGATGATTCTTGCATGTTATGTGGAATTTGAAGAAAGAGTTAACTTAAATTCTGGAATAAGCAGTGCTAAAGATATCGTTAGAGCATATACTGTAAATAAGATTGGTAAGTTTACTGGTGCAGATGTTATTATGAACTGTCCAACAATTGGACGTTCGGCCATTCTTAAAGCACTTAAAGAATTAGTTGAAGAAGGCAGTGTTGAACGTTATGGTACAGGAAGAAGTACTTATTATGTTACAAAAAGATAAATTACACGCCACACATAAAGTTTATCCAATTTAATAAACTGTTATTGAAGGGCTGGTTAAATCTATTTTTTATGTATTGTACTAGTAATTTATGGTGCCAAAATTTCGTTCCAAAAATGACCATTTTTGACCGATTTTTACTAAAAATTGGCATATCTTTGACGCTTATTTGGCGCTTAAGATTTGCAGTTTTTAAATAAAGGATGCAAACGAT
>ULQR01030721.1_pt1 | contig 15982 bp, 14 predicted proteins | sample 1954711 | NCBI WGS metagenome assembly ULQR01 (sample SAMEA4835661, study PRJEB28245) | human gut metagenome | biome: gut microbiome; material: fecal sample | place: Denmark | collected 2008
TTATCATATCAGACACGGAACTTTGCAGGTGAGCCGTTTTCGTACTTCCATTTCTTGGGATAGCCCATAATGTAGTCCAGCTTCACTTTCGGATTGTCGGACGGCCAGGTAAAGCCGGTTCCTTCTCCGATTTCCTGCCAAGTGTTCTTGACATATCTGATCGGGTCGCTGTCTTCTTCAGCATTGTAATCTCCGATCAGCAGGGTCGGAGTCAGCTTGTCCTGCTCGAAGATTTTCTTGTTCACGTCAACGAAATTGCGGATCGTGATTTCTGAAGATTCGAGTGCGAGATGCGTCGTGGCAACTCTCACTGTACCACCCTGAGGCAAGCGGACATAAATCCATCCGGCGCTTCGCGGCTCACGCGAACCTGCGATAGTGCTGATGATTTTTTCTGCTTTGAGGAAAGGATATTTGCTCAGCAGAGCCACTCCGAAACCGCCGCCCTGATAGGTGAATGACTTGCACCAGTATGGGAACATTCCGGTAGCTTGGGCCAATGCGTTGAGAAAGTCCGTGTTTCCGTTTCGTTTTGTGAAGTGGTCCACCTCTTGGAGACATACGACATCTGGAGCGTATTCGTTGATAAGCTCAGCATAAGGTTCCACCTTGTGGTCGGCGTAGAGTGCACCTTCCTTGATGTTCATTGACATTACCCTCAGGCCAAACCTCTCTCCTGCAGAAGCCTGCAGGAAGGAGGTGCAAATGGCCAAGAGTGTGACCGCAAATGCAATTGTGATATTTCGGGTCTTAATCATTTCGTTCTTGAGGGTTTGATCAGTTCCATCCCGGGTTGTTCGGAGCAAGATTCGGGTTCAGCTGCATCTGTTTGAACGGAATAGGGAGAAGATAATTCTTGTTCGGATCAAATGTCCTGTTTGATTCGAGGATAAGGTACTCCTTGCCGTTTACTGACTGCCACTTGAGCTCTGAGAGTTTGATCTTGAGTCTGCTCTGGTCGAGATAGTCTTTTCTTACTCCGAGAAGAGGTTGTCCGAGAAGTTCGCCCTGTTTCCATCTGATGATGTCCAAGTATCTGTGGCCCTCAAGGAAGAGCTCCACACGGCGCTCTCTCCTGATTTCAGTGCGGATGTCTGAACCGGCAGGAGGAGTGAGAGTCATATGAACCATTCCGACGCGGTCGCGAAGAAGGTTGATGCTCTTGTCGAGGTCTTCTTGGGTGAGCTGTCCGAGCATTTCCTTTGCCTCTGCATAGTTCAGAAGGACTTCAGCGTATCTTATGATAATGATGTCGTTGTCGTCGTGTCCTACGAACTTGACGGTCTCGGGCTCGACATACTTTCTCGTGTAGTAGCCGGTATAGGTCATGCAACCATCCTTGTTATTGTCAAATTTAGGATATGTGAAGATTGATTTGTCTGTATTCAGCAAATCGCCGCTTGTTCCGCCTTCCCATTTTGTTCCCGGGGTGAGGATGGACATAGTCATTCTCGGGTCTCTGTCTTTGAATACATCTTCGTATTTGTTTACGCTGTCAGGATTCCAGATTTGTCCGTCCTTAGTGAGATAGCACTCTATCATGCTTGCCGTAGGAACGAATCTGGCATAGTCCCCCGGTACCCAACATTCCCTCGAAAGGTTGTGTGATGTCCTTGCCGTCTCGCCGAGGTCATAATTATAGACGAACGCGATAAGGGTTTCGTGATTTTCGCTGTTTCTTGAAGCTCTGCCCTTGTAGGTGAAGAGGTCAAGGTAGTCGCTTTCAGGATGTCCTGTGCTGTAGAGTTTGTAATAGGAGGAACTCATTGCCCTTTCGCATGCTGAAACGGCATCCGCATATCTTCCATTGTAAAGGTAGATTCTGCTCAAAAGGGCGAGGGCCGCAGTCTGAGAAATATGTCCGAAGTCTGCCGAACCTGCCGCAATGTATTCCGGGAGAGCCTTGTAGTGGTCCTCGAGGTCTTTAGTTACTCTGTCGATTACATCTTCTCTCTTGTCTCTTCCTCTGTACACGTCAGGAGAATCGACATTGAGTTCATCGGTAATGAGAGGAACGTCGCCGAAGAAGCTTGTGAGAACCCAGTAGTTGTAAGCCCTGTAGAAATATGCCTCTGCGGCATATCTTTCTCTCACCTCTTCCTTTACACCGGTCGCGCGCTGGTAGTTGTTGAGGAAGTAGTTTACTTTGCCAATACCGCTGTATGCCGCATACCAAACGGAATTGATCTGGCTGATGTCGGAGGAGAAATATCCTCCGCCGATGTTTCTCCAGGCTGTAGATACTGCCCACGGAGCGCTGTCACCTGCGATTTCGGTCCTGTTGAGCCATTCCTTTCCGGCAAGACTGTTGGTGAACGTGTTGGTTACGCTGCGAAGGTGCTGTTCTGTCTGCCAGAAGTTCGCGTCCGTCAGTTTGTCGTGCGGCATCCTGTCAAGGAATGAATCGTTGCAGGAAGTCAGCATCAATGCTGCGGCCATCAGAAATATATGTATGTTCTTTTTCATATCTGACTGTATTTTCAAATTTCTTGATGATTATGTTTCTACTTGAAACTGAGGTTGACGCCGAATACGATTGTTTTTACGAGCGGATAGTATCCTCCCTTGGAAACAGGTGTCTCAGGGTCGTATGCGTAGAAGAACTTGCTGAAAGTGAAGAGGTTGTCTGCGGACACATAAAGTCTCAGATTGTCGATTCTCGCTTTCTTCATCCATTTCTCAGGGAATGTATAGCCGAGCTGGATGTTCTTTACTCTAAGGTAGGACGCATCTTCAAGCCAGTATGTAGAGAAGGTGTTCTGGTTGAATCCAGTGTTGTAGGTAAGACGCGGATATGGCGCATTCGGATTAGGATTGGATACCACATCATATCTCTTCATGTGGATTTTCTGTGGATAAGCTGCCATATCCTGGAATGCGTGGCGGGCTGTTCCCTCAAGGTAGCCGTCGCATTTTCCTACACCCTGGAGCACGAAACTGAAGTCGATGCCTTTCCATCCGAGATTTCCTCTCACACTGTAGGTGTAGCGAGGAATGCTGCTGCCGATTACAGTTCTGTCATACTCCGGCATGATTCGTCCGTCAGGTTCCCCGTTAGGGCCGCTCAGGTCCTTGTATTTGATGTCACCAGGCTGGTATTTGTAACCCATGACGACAGGAATGTTCGGGAGATTGTAGGTGTGGGTCTCCGGATTGCTGATCTTGAAGTCTTCCGGTGTCATGAGACCGTCTGCTATATAACCGTAGAAAGCATCGATAGGATATCCTACCTGACGGATCTGATAGCCGCTGAGGTCCGGTTGGTTTCCGCCGAGATCGACAATCTTGTTCTTGACGTCAGAGAGGTTGAATCCGATTCCGTACTGGAATTCTCCGATCTGGTCTCTCCAGTTCAAGTCCATTTCCCAACCCCTGTTGTTCACTTTTCCTGCATTCTGTTCTGAAGGCTTTGCTCCCATCTGTGAAGGATAGTTGAATTTGAGAAGGATGCCTTCGGTCTTCTTGTCATACCAGTCGAAGGTGAAGGTGAGCCTGTTCTGGAACATAGCGAGATCCAGTCCGAGGTCAATCATCTTAATCTTCTCCCAAGACAGGTTAGGATTGGAGAGAGTTGTCTGCACATATCCTGTGGTTGCCTTGGTTCCGATCATGGAAATGCCTGAGGTATATGCCTGAAGGACAGAGAGGTAAGGATAGTTTGACGAACCTACGTATTGGTTTCCGAGCATACCCCATGACGCTCTGATCTTCAAGTTGTCGAGGTACTTTCTGGTAGCTGCCATGAAGTTCTCTTCAGTGATTCTCCAACCTGCTGAAACAGAAGGGAAGAGTCCGCCGCGGTTGTCTTTGTGGAAACGTGAGGACAGGTCGTACCGCAGGTTGCACTCGAGCAGATATCTCTCGTTCCAGTTATAGCTCAATCGGCCGAAACCGGATCTGATTGCCCATGAAGAATAGCCGGAATCGTTGCTCATTGTCTCCGGATCTCCAAGACTGAGGGTAGGCTCCTGCTCTGTGCTGAGATTGTTTCTTGAAGCTTCGAACATGCGGGCAGTGTACCATTCCTGGGACATACCGACAACTCCGCCGAGGTTGTGCTTTCCGAAGTGGAAGTCAAAGTTGCTCTGAAGGATGAATGTCTGCTGGATATTTCTGTAGTCAATGTTCTTGATGGAGTTCGGTGACTGGTATCTGTTGGTCTCCCCATTGTCCGGATTGACGAAAGTGATGGTCTTCTTGAGAATGTCTTTCAATCCGTTGTAGGATGTGAGGTTATATGTCGCGCTGACGTCCCAGCCCTTGAGAATGTCCACTTTGACAGTTTCCATTATCGAGAGTTCGTCTGCATCTGTCTTGATCCTGCCGCCGTCGTACAGGACAGCCACCGGGTTGGTGTTGCCTCCGCCATAACCCCAAGAGCCGTCTGTGAAACGGAGAGGGGAGTTAGGCGCGATTCTCATTGCATTGTAGATGGCTCCGCCGCCGCTGGTGAGCGAACTTACAGGAGAAGTCACTTTTGTGGTGGTGTATCCGATGTTGGATGAGATGGTGACTCTGTCGATGAGTTTCGTGTTGATTTTGAAACGTATGTTGTGCCTGCGCTCTCCGGTGCTGTTGCCGGCTGTGAGACCGTCCTGGTCGAAGTATCTGTAGGACAGCATGTAACCGCTGTTTCCGAGTGTTCCGTTGAGGCTGACAGAGTAGTTCTGCTGAGGTGCTACCTTCTTGAGGACTTCGCCGACCCAGTTGGTGTTTCCGAAATAGTTAGGGTCCGAGTTGTTGCGTACCTTGTCGAAATGTTCAGGAAGCCAGGCTGCCGGGCTGCCTACATTCTTTCTTGCCTCGTTGTCGAGGGTCATGAACTCGATCGCGTCGCACATCTCCGGCAGTCTTGTCGGAGTCTGTATTCCGGCATAGGCTGAGAAGTTGATTCTTGTGATGCCGTCTTTTACAGTGGCGAGTTTCTTGGTGGTCACGAGAAGGACACCATTTGCTGCCCTGGCTCCGTAGATTGCTGCGGAAGCAGCGTCCTTGAGGACTGATACGCTTTCGATGTCTTCCGGGTTGATGGATGTGATGTCACCTTCGACACCGTCGATCAAAATCAGAGGATTGGCATTACCGATGGTTCCCACTCCACGTACTCTGATGGTGGTATTTGCCTGTCCTGGCTGTGATGAGGAGTTTACGACCGTCACACCCGGGAGAAGGCCCTGAAGTCCTGAAGCGACGCTTGAAATAGGTCTTGCATTCATTTCTTCACTATTGATCATCGCCACCGCACCGGTAAGATTGACCTTCTTCTGGACACCGTAACCGACAACGACGGTCTCCTGAAGCATCTGAGTGTCTTCAGCGAGGACCACTTTTCTCGCAGCTGCTGAACCGGCAACTATGATCTGCTCCTTGTAGCCGAGGCTGCTGATTCTGATCTTGGTCTGGGCTGAAGGTACTATGAGTTCCCAATTTCCGTTGGCGTCAGTGATGGTGCCGCCCTTTGCTCCTTCAATCAGCACGCCTGCACCTATTATAGGCTCTCCGGTACTGTCAATGACAGTTCCGCTGGCCTTGAATGTCGTCTCTTTAGTTTCTTTGTCAATGTCTTTCTTCTCCTCGCTGAGCACGATCTGATGTCCGTTTATCTCGTATGAGATGGCCAGACCGCTGAAAATTCTGTCGAGGATGAATTCGATGCTCTTGTCCTTCGCATCGATGCTTACCAACGCATCTTTGTCAGGGAGCATGTTACTGTAGAAGAAGCTGTACTCGCTTTCGTTCTCCAATGTAGCAAGGGCCTCCGTAAGAGGAACGTCCTTGAATGAGACACTTATCTGTCCGTGCAGAGGTGCCGCATTCATCAATACGCTGAAGAACAACGTGATGATTAAAAGTTTTGCTTTCATTATTATTGTTATTGGTGTTATTGTTTTGTTTTTACATGGTGGTCAGGCATTCCGGAACTCGGGCGTTATTTGTGTCCCGTGCGCCGTCCGCTGAACTTTATCGTGTTGTAGTACATCTGGGCTTCCACCGGCGATGTCGCTGTGATAAGGTCAAGCACATTGTTCAGAGAACTGTTTCTCACAAGTCCCGTGTAGGAGTAAGCCGTCACGCTTTCGTCCTCGAAGATGACATTGACATTGTACATTCTCTCGAGAATTGCTCCTATCTCCTTGAGGTTGTTATTGTTGAAGAAGAGTTCATTGTCACGCCAAGGGATGAGGTGGTTTTTGTTCGGCGCATCATATTTCCTCATTTCGCCGCTTTTTACATTGTAGCTTATTTCCTCTGCCGGCTTCATGAACATTTCCCTGCCGTCTGCAGTCGCCTTCACGCAGCCTTCGACCAATGTCGTAACTATCTCAGGCTCAGAATTATATGCCCTGACATTGAACTTGGTTCCGAGAACCTCGACCTTCATCTGCCTGGCTGATACGACGAGCGGAATCTCTTCATTGCGGGCGACTTCGAAATAGGCTTCGCCATTCAGGTCAATGTCGCGGTTCTTCACATTGAAATCAGATGCATAACGGATCGAACTGCCGGAGTTGAGCATGACCTTGGTCCCGTCCGGGAGTGAAATCGTGCTTTTCTGACCGTTCGCGGCGATGCACTCAAAGACATTGGCCTCGGCCTCTCTGCCCTTGCCTGCCACGAATCCTGTAACGACAGCTATGGCGACCACGGCAGCCGCCGCAGTCCACTTGAATATTCTTCTGAACAGCAGTTTCTTCTGTGCCTTGATTCCGATAAGCAGTTTTCTGCGGATTCTCTCCTTCTGGATGCCGGACATTCCGGTACCTGCGTTCTGCCATTGGGAAAATGCGTATTCGTCGAAAGCCTGCGCGGCATCCTCCTCGTCCATCATGGCGCGGAGCTTCGCATTTTCTTCGGCTGTAGTCTTTCCGGAAAGGTATTTTTCAATCAGTGAATGAAATCTTTCGGTTTCCATATTCTGTGGTTTTGCTATATGTATCCACAGAATCCATAAAACCTTACAAGAAAATTGAAAAAAATATAAAATTTTGCTCAACTTAAGATTACCGCCAGCATCAGAAGCTCTGAAATTCTCTGACGGATAGCGTTTTTCGCCCTTGCGATCTGGGTTTCCACGGTTTTGGGAGAAATGTCCAGACGTTCGCTTATTTCGTGGACGGACAGCCCTTCGATAAAGCGCATCTTGTAAATCATGCGGCGAGATTCAGGCAGGGCGGCGATTGCAGCTTCAGCTTCCGCCAATATGACTGTAGTGTCTCCAGTCTCGAACTCTTCCTGCCTGGCAGCGTCGCTATTCGACACATAGTCAATGTATTTCGATGCGGTCACCTGTCTGCGCAGTTCCTTGAACACGGCATTGCGGGCCACGACATAAAGCCATGCCGGCACGTTTCCGTCAGGGGAAATCGAGGTCCTGCGGATCCACATCAGGGCGAAGCAGGACTGCGTGATGTCTTCGGAAAGGTAAGTGTCTTTAAGGATGGCGTGGGTGAAATTGAAGACCTTTCCCGCATACTTGTCATACAACGCCGAAAACGCCTCAATAGACGAGGTATTCAGCTGTTCTATGAGTATCTGGTCTTCTTTCATGATGTAGCGGGAGTTCTGTGTTGCTACCACAAAGATAGGAAATAAAGTCAAGTTTCCCGCTACAACTTGGATTTTCAGACCTTTGAGACCTCTACAGGGTGCACCAGAAGGTGACGATGAAAGGTATTGAAAACTCGAGCACAAAGCCGTGGAACAGCGAAACCACAGCATATTGCTTGCCGGATGAGTCCATGATGATAGGCAATGTCGTGTCCATCGAAGTCACTCCGCCTGCGGCGATCGGAGCCAATGGCCCTGCCACTTTTACCAGCAGCGGCGACAGGAGCAATGTGAACATCTCCCGGACAATGTTCGAGAGCAATGCGATGGTACCGAGTTCCGCTCCCTTGTATTCTGTAATGAAGATGCTGGACAATGAATAGTATCCGAAGCCTGAACCTACTGCCAGACAGTCTGTTGCGCTGCGTCCATGCAGTAGGAGAGCAGCGGCAAGTGCTCCTGCCAATGTACCGAGAAGCGTACCGACCGGAAGCAGCGACATCCTCAGGTCCAGTGTCTTGAACTTGGATATGAAACTGTTGTCGCTTCCCACTCCTGCACCCACGCAGAAAAGCAGGGCACAGAGGGCATAGAACGTAAGATTGCCCTCAGATATGCCTGAGGGAATCAGGCCTGACAGTCCTGCGGCAATGCCGATGATGAAGAAACTGATAATGACAAGACTGCCTTTCATCTCGATTTCCTCCTGCTTATATATTGCCACAGAATCCATGCGAAAACGCAGCTTCCTGCCGTGCACAGCGTCGCAATCACGACTGCATCCAGTCCGAGTGAGGGCAATGCGGATATAATCTTCTTGTTTCCGCCGACTTCCACGCCGAGCAGAAACAGCAGAATCCATATGAGCAAGGTCGTCGCCTTGGAAATCCATTGGCATTCCCGTTTTCTCAGGAGCCATCCGAAGGCAATACCTCCGAACATGCAGCCGATAACTGTAAACATCTATTTGTCAGTATTTTGCGATTTCGTAATGATTCTATGCTGCGATTGCAGAAATGCTTTCCTGTTCTTTTCCAGTGTTGCCCGTTCAGTTTCGGGCAATGCGAAATCGCAGAATCTTTCCCATATATAGTTTACGGCCTGATGGGACGGATGCACCATGTCTTCTGCATAGAAACGATAGTCCCTCAGCTCGTCCATCATGATCTCATAAGCAGGGAAGTACGCGCATTGGTCCGGAAGATTCTCAACTACCGATTCCACTGCCATAAGCAGGGTGCTTTTGCTGATCTGGTTGCCGTGCGCACCGTCTTTGAGATGCCGTATAGGGCTGACTGTGAATATGAAACGCTTCTGTGGATATTTCCCGACAAGAGAATTGAGCAGTACTGAGCAGGTCTTCAGCGAAAGCCTTTCGCGGGTAAATTCTTTGGCATCCCGTTTCAGGCAATTGGACACGATCTCGCCTGTGGCATTGAACCGGAAGGTCCAGGCCGTGCCGAGCGTGATGATTATCGTGGAAGCCTCGCGGAAGAAGGCCGATGCTTCGGCAAGGGATTCATTTGCATTGACAAGAAACTCTGCGCTTGTCGCCCTTGCGGCTGCGGTGTGGTGGCTGAATGAACAGACAAGCTGCGATCCGGCGCCCATCTGCACGCACTCGTCTTCGCCGAACGGAACAGCAGAATCCAGCCTCCGAACTGCATTGCAGACGGAAACCGGATTGTACAATGTTCCAAAAGGATTGGTGCAGGCCCGGAACCCCATGTTCTTCATTATGAGGCCGATATTGTCGGAAAAACAACTGCCGAGCAGCAGGATGCTGTCATCGAAACTGATTTTTATCTTGCTTTCCGGAATATCCACCGGGGTCTGCAACTTTATCATATTTTGTCTGTTTGTGAGGAAAAGTTACTTTTCCATGGATTCGATTACTGAAAGGTTGGCTTTCCTTACTCTCGCCTCATCCATTTTCAGGACTTTGCGGTCGTAAGTCATAAAGCCGTTCACCTCGCCTTCCACGTCAGTGGTCTGTGTATAGACTGCTGCGCTGAAGCCGCTTCTGACCATTTCTTCCAGGTCGCGCGCATATTCCACGTAAACATCTGTAACCTCATCTGAGTTCTTGTACTGTACATAGCCCCAGTTGCGGTCTTTCTGCCACAGATGGCCCTCGAGAGGCAGACCGATTCCGCCGTATTCTCCAAGGACAGTGACGTAATTGCTGTCGAAGAAACGCTGTTTAGGACCCGGATATCTGTGCTCGTCGAGGATGTCACCGCATTTTCTGTGGTTTCCGCCTGAAGCCGAGTTAACAAGTCTGGTAGGGTCGAGTTCCTTGGTGTATTCAGCGACTTTCTCAGTGTCGAACTGTCCCCATGCCTCATTGAACGGAACCCATACGACTATACAAGGGAAACAGCGTCTGGCCCCGATAATCTCGGTCCACTCCTTATAGTAATTCTTTTTCCATTCGTCAGGTACAGGTGTGTCTGTGCCCTCGTCCCAATTATTATAGACCCACTTGTTGGTCGAGTTGTCCGCGATACTCGGCATATCCTGCCATACCATCATTCCGAGCTGGTCGCAGTGGAAGTACCATCTTGCAGGCTCTATCTTGATGTGCTTGCGTATCATATTGAAGCCCAGCTCTTTGGTCTTGACAATGTCGTATCTCAATGCCTCGTCGGTCGGAGCTGTGTAGAGTCCGTCAGGCCACCAGCCCTGGTCGAGCGGGCCGAACTGGAACAGAGGTTTTCCGTTCAATGCCATTCTCTTGTAGTTGTGCGAGTCAGTGACCACGGAAATTTCCCTCATTGCCGCATAGCCTTCCACCCGGTCCAGAACCTTGCCGCCACGAATTACAGAAAGGCGCAGTCCATAAAGGTACGGGGAATCAGGAGACCAGGTCTTTACTTCCGGCAATGTGACTGTAACCGCCTTGCCTTCAGCTGCTTTCGCGCTCGCGATAACCTTTTCGGCCGGTTTCTCAGGAGTGTATCCTACGCCGCCCTCCAGCACTTCTGCCAATATGATGTCGCCTTCGGCTGTCCCTTTTGTCAATGTTTTGACTGTCAATGATTTCGTATCAATGTCAGCTACGGCTTCATAGCTCAGGAAGCGTGTTTCCGGCACTGTCTCCAGCCATACGCTCTGCCAAATTCCCGAAACCGGAGTGTACCAGACTCCTTTAGGCGAAAGCACCTGCTTGCCCCTCGGCTGGAATGACTTGTCGCTGCTGTCTGCGACTTTCACCACGAGCTTCTGCACGCCTTTTACATTGAGATATGGAGTGATGTCTAACGAGAATTCCGTAAATCCGCCTGTGTGCGTTCCGAGGAATATATCATTGACATAAACATCTGCTTTCCAATCTACAGCGTCGAAGTTGAGCATCGTCCTCATCCCTTTCTGGGCCTTAGCCTGGAACGTGGTGCTGTACCACAGGTTCTCATTTGGCTGAAGGATTCTTCCGACTCCTGACAATGATGACTCGATGGCAAACGGCACGAGTATCTGGCCGTCGTTTTCTGCCGGCTGAGGCTCTCCGCATTTGGTGACGGCATAGTTCCACAGTCCGTTCAATGATTTCCAGTCGCCTCTGACCATCTGCGGTCTCGGGTATTCCGGATGGCAGGATTCAGGAGAAACCTGCTCTGACCATGTTGTACGGATGTTTTCGCCTGCCGGAGCCCAGTTCTGAGCTGCTGCCGACAGCGGTAAGGTCAATGCTGTCGCAATAATTAGTGTAGTGATTCTGTTCATGTTATTTTATTGTGTGTAATAATTTGTATCGAAATAAAATCGAATCCTCTAATTTACGGTATTTCCGTTAAAATTCGTACATGTTCAACCCTGTCTCTTCGGAAAATTTTCTGCCGAGATGAGCCTTTGAAGGTATAACGACCAGTTCACATGCCCCGCTTATGACTGCGGAAAAAAGATGCCCGCAGATGGCGGAACAGTCTGAGCGTCCGAACGTTGCGTGAAGATGCAGATACACATTGCCGTCCTTCTCGGAGATGTTTCCGGTAAGATTTGCCATTTCCATCTGCTCCTTGAACTCCATGTCCACATATTTCTTGGTGGCAGGGTTCAGAAAACGCAGAACCACATCATTCACGGCTCCTAAACCATAAATCTCTCCCGCCAGGATGTTCTCTTTCCTGCAGAATTCGGTCAATGCCGCAGCAACTTCACAATGATTGTCAATGCTGAGAAAATATCTGTCTTCAGCTTTCGTGTACTTGTACATAGTATAATAATTATAGGTATATCAGTATGGCTATCGCTCCGACTGCTGCTGCAATGACTGTTTTTATAAGCTTGACAGTCAGCCAGCTGCGTTTGTTTTCGGCGATCAGCGGCAGGCAAGCGTGCCCGTCCTGGGAAATGCAGTTGGCGAGCAGGACCGGGAACGGAAGAATCCCTGCGGCGAACATTGACACGAAAACAAGGTGCGGACCCGACTCCGGAATCAGTCCGGCAGCGACCGCAATCACGAGCATAAGCCAGATGTTACCCTTGATCCAAGTTTCAATGTCAATGTAGATGGACAATATCCCGAATAGCGCGAGTACGCCGAATGTCCACGCAAAAATCGTAGGCAAATGCCTCTTTATCACGTGTTTCCATACGTGCTCTTCTATGAAGTGGCGCAAGTTGTGGGCATGATTGCCGTGCTCTTCGCCCTCTTTGTGATGATGGCAGCATTCCTCGTCATCGTGGCTGTCCTCGTTATGGTGATGGCAGCATTCCTCATGGCCGTCCTCCCCGTGATGTCTGTGCTTCTCCCCGTCGTGATGATGGCCGCAGTCACAGGAATGGATCTCGTAATTGTCGTCACGGCTCCTGTCAGCGCCGATGTTCATCATCTTGCCCTTCTTCTGCATTGACCCGACAATGATTTCTGTCAATGCGCCTATGCCGATTCCGAGAACGAAAAGCCCGCACATCATCATCAGCGCAGTGCCGGGGAATTTTGCCAGCATTATGAATGCTTCGTCGCCGGTAGTGGCTATCAGCGTGGCCAGCAGTGCGCCGAATCCTATCATTCTGTGAGAGTAGAGTGATACGCCTGCAAATCCGCCGAGGCATCCCGGTATGAGACCGAGGGCAGCGGAAGTCACGATCTGTCTGCCTTTGTGCTTCTCGAGACTGTGAAACATTTTTCCCTGAGTGCAGACATTGAAAATCTCTATCAATGTCATCATCAGTATCACGAGAGCGCAGATTTCTATACTTTCCTTGAATGCATCTATGAGTGCGTCAGGTATATCGTGTGGCGTGTGGGGAAGTTCTCCGTGGATGTGTAAAGGTAAGATGAACATAGGTTTATTGGTAAATGGTTCCCGCGATATAGAGGCTTATGACTGGCCTGAGCGGTGAATTGGTCGTCAGAATTATAGCTGTTTCATTGTCCCCGACAGGGAGATTGCCCGTGTCAAGTGTGCATTTGAAAGAATTTTTCCCTCCGGATGGCGTGTCAATGAACTCTGCCGGCACTTTCACGCTGTCGTTTTCCGCATCGCATTTGTAGATGTGAAAACCGCTGCCACCCATATTCTTGTAGGAGAATGTTGCTGTGACAGCAGTGCCTTTGCGGACTTTTCCGAAATGGTAAGTGCTCGCGTCAAATATCGGCTGGGCTCCGTTTTCCTGTTCCTCGGCTGTCCAAGAAGAGAAGTCTTCCTTCGTGAAAGCCTTTATGCTCAATGCTTTATATGGCTGTCCGTTCACTACGGGAGTTGCGAAATAAGTGTTTCTGCCCCACCTTGACCTGTCTGCCGTGACGATGTATGTCATTTTAGCAGTGGCTCCGGCCGGTATCGGATTCGGCGAAATGGAGACTGAAAGTCCCGGTGACACTTTCGTAAATGAAATCCTGACAGGGGAGTTGCCGACATTGGCCACAGTCACTCCGTCGCTTTTCTGTCCGCCCTGTGACAGGTTTCCCAGCTGGAAAGAGGATTTGCGCAGGGCCAATGCTCCTCTTCTTTCAGGATATAATTCATTGAGCGACAGTTTCTTGGCGTGGACTATCCCTCGGAGTCTGAGTATCACCGGCTTCTTTATTCCCGAAATATATACTGTCAATGTCTTGTCGAAAGGGTAGGGGCCTTCGTCATTGGTGTAGGTGGCTGAAATGGTGCCTGCCTTTCCCGGCAGAACCGGTTCGCGTGTCCATTTTACCCTGGTGCAGCCGCAACTGCTTACTACATTGTATATGACTGCCGGTTTGGCAGATATGTTGGTCACCGTGAACGTGCAGCTCTGCTCTCCCTGTCCTACAGTGAGGTCGCCAAAGTCGTGTATGGTCTTGTCGAAACGCACAATCCCGTCATATTCAGTGGTTTTGCCGTCAGTTTTCACCTGAGCGTACAGGGCCGCCGAAAATAAGGCTGCGGTGATAGTCGCAGCCAGATATTTGTAAATCTTCATCATTGCGGCTTAAGTTCCTGCAAAAATCTAACCACTATTGATTATTTGACAGATTTCACATACATTTGCATTCGTATAAAAGCAACAACCAAAAGAATTTTAATATTATGGCTTACAAAATTTCTGAATCAGAGTGCGTAGCTTGCGGTACTTGCATCAGCGAGTGCCCTGCAGGTGCTATTGTAGAAGGCGATGTTTATCACATTGATCCGAACCTTTGCCTTGATTGCGGCACTTGCGCCGGTGTTTGCCCTATGGGCGCGATTCATCCGGGAGACGAGTAGTACGCGTCTGGAATCCGACTCGAGAGAGACCTGCGGCTATGATGCTGTCGGCCTCTCTCTTTTTTGTGCTCTAAAATGTATTGAATTTAGAAAAATATTCATATATTAGCGGGTTGTTTGATGGTTAATTACTTAATAATTAGATAATGAAACTTTCTATTTTTAACACTCTCCGTGCGGCAGCCTATGCAGTTGCGGCCGGACTCTTCGTTACTGCGGCAGTAGGATGCAATTCTTCAAGCAGTAATGACAAATCACTTTCAGTTTCTGACAGGTCAGTCATTCTCGATGGTGAAGGCGGCTCTCAGAAAATTTCAGTTTCAGCAAACGGCGTGTCATGGATTGCCACAGCTGCTGATTCTTGGGTAAAGGTAACTCCTCAGTCAGGAACCGGTGACTCATTTGTAGTAGTTTCCGCTGAGGCGAACAATACGGCTGAAATGAGAACTTCTTCCATTACTTTTGAGGCTCCAGGCGTAAGTCCGGTTGTGGTTTCAGTTCTTCAGAACGAAGGCTCAGGCTCTTCTGTAAGCGGCTCCGGCTATGAGGTAAAGAGCGTTATGTTCGCTTACTATGGTGACGGCCTTAACACTGGCGGAAAACTTGCTAATGTTGCTGTCTGCCTGTTCAATCAGGTTCCTAATGAGACCACCGGTAAATTCCAGAGTTATCCTCTGAAGGTCGTTGAACTTGTTACCAGTGTGCCTTTCAGTGATGACTACGTGACTGCTTGCAAGTCAGTTCTCGGTCATTCATACAAGACAAGCACAACCGATAAGGAATATACTATCAATATCGCGAATTCATATTATGCCAATATGATTTCTGAAAGCAATACAGATGAGAAGGCAGTCGTTTCCGCTGAGCTTACTGTATCTGAATTCCAGTCGAACGGTACTGTTAAAGTTTCCTACAATGTGACATTTGACGACAAATCCACAATGAGTGGAGTGTTTGAGAGTGACAAGGTTTTCCTTGCGGACTACAGCAAGGCTGCTGATTCTACATTGGAAAGTGACATAAATCCTGTATTTACAAGTGCGACGGCAACAATATATGAGCTGGAAAAAGTAAAAGAATGTGCATTGGCCCTGGTTGATTTTACAGGTCCTACTTCTGATGGCCAGGATGTTCTTGCTCTTGGTGTTTATACTGATTATGCGGATCTTACTACACTTGATCTTTCAGGAACATATCCTTGTATAGCTGATAATGCTGATCTTGTACCGAATACTTTTATTCCTGGTGCATTGAAAGATACAGATGACGGTAAGAAGGTCAAACTGATTCCGACAATCTACTATCATAACACATCTAAGGGTGTTACCGCGTATGCTGTTCCTCATTCTGGTTCAGTAGTGTTCGCTAAATCAGGTGAGAAATATGATGTAACATTCAATTTCAAAGATGGCAACGGCTTCGCTATCTCCGGTAAATGCACTGTCAGTATCAGTGCGTCAGTCGGTAAACTCGGCACGTCTTCAGCAAGTCCATATTCAGTGAAGGTGGCTGATTTCGCCCGCAAATCTAACATCGGTGTTGCCAAACTCCCTTCAGTGAAGTTCGAAAGACTCTAATCAAAATACGTCATACGGCTTCGGGCCAGTCTTTTTGGCTGCCGGGCTTAGATATCCACAAGGTCGATCCGTAAAAGATCGGCCTTGTTTTTTTCTGTCTAGTCCTGAAAAAGTTTACCGATGTTGAACACGATGTCTAGTCCTGAAAAAAGTTTACCGATATTGAACAAT
>ULQR01029814.1_pt1 | contig 15898 bp, 13 predicted proteins | sample 1954711 | NCBI WGS metagenome assembly ULQR01 (sample SAMEA4835661, study PRJEB28245) | human gut metagenome | biome: gut microbiome; material: fecal sample | place: Denmark | collected 2008
CATTCCAGATTATAGTTATTTAAAACGTAATGAAAACAAAATTAGAGGATTATTGATTACTCATGGTCATGAAGATCATATTGGAGGAATTCCTTTTTTACTACAAGTTGTAAAAATACCATTCATTTATGCTTCTCCCCTTGCTTGTGCGATGATTACAAGAAAGTTAGAGGAAAAGCGTTTAACAAATGCAACGCACTTGATTCGTATCGATGATGAATATCAAATAAAAACTAAATATTTTAATATTGGTTTCTTTAAAACCAATCATTCTATTCCTGAAAGTTTAGGAATTATTATTAATTCTCCTAACGGACGAATTGTTTCAACAGGTGACTTTAAGTTTGATTTAACACCTGTAGGAGATCCTGCTGATTTCCAAAAAATGTCGTTTTTAGGTGAAACTGGTGTTACTTTATTATTAAGCGATTCTACCAATGCTGAAGTTCCTACTTTTTCTAAAAGTGAAAAGCAAGTAGCATATGCTGTTCAAGAAGAATTTAGAAAAACTGAAGGACGTTTAATTGTAGCAACTTTTGCTTCCAATGTTCACCGTGTCCAACAAATCGTAGAAGCAGCAGTTAAATTTAATCGTAAAATTCTTGTTTTTGGTCGTTCAATGGAAAATAACATCCAAGTATCAAGACAAATGGGTTATATTAAAGCACCTGATTCTTTCTTTATCAGTAATAATGAAGCAAAAAAATTACCTGATAATGAAATCTTAATTCTATGTACAGGAAGTCAAGGAGAAGCTTTGGCTGCGTTAAGTCGTATTGCTAATGGAACACATAAATTCGTTAAAATCAAACCTGGAGATACTGTTGTCTTTTCATCAAGTCCAATTCCAGGAAATGCATCAAGTATCAATGTTGTTGTTAACCGCTTATTTAGAGCAGGTGCCAAAGTTTTAGTCAATACAGCGTTCAATAATTTGCATACTTCAGGACATGCAAGTCAAGAAGAACAAAAATTAATGTTATTACTTACAAAACCAAAATATTTCTTCCCAGTGCATGGAGAATATCGTATGTTGAAAATTCATGCTGAACTTTCTCAAGAAGTAGGTGTTCCTAAAGAAAATACATTTGTTTTAAGTAATGGAGATACAATTTTACTTAATAAAGGAACTGCTCGTTTAGGACCAAGAATTCATGTAGATGATATTTATGTTGATGGTAATGATCTTTCAGGTTTATCAACCGCTGTTTTAAGGGATCGTCAAATCTTATCTGAAGATGGTATGGTTTCTGTTTTAATTGCTATGGATTCACATGAAGGAAAGTTACTTACAAAACCTGTGATTATTTCTCGTGGATTTGTCTATATGAAAGATAGTTTTCCAATGATTCGTGAAGCTGAAAATTTAGTTGGCCAAGCTTTAGGTCAATTATTTGCAGGAAAAACAACTTTTGGTGAAATCAAAAATACAACAAGAGATGTTCTTTCTCAATATTTTTATCGTAAAACAAAAAGAAATCCAATGATAATTCCTGTTATTATGAATAAAAAATAATGAAAAAAATAAAAAAAATCATTTTATGTATCCTATCTCTTTTCTTAGTTCTATGTCTTTATCAATGGTATATTCAAAGTAAAGATACTTATCGTTTTAAAAGTGTTACTTATACTCAAAAGACATTACCTAAGGAATTTAATGGTTTTACGATTGGTTATCTTTCTGATTTAAATCTTTCTACAAAAGAAGATTTAAATCGATTAAAAAAAGCTGTTAAAGAATTTAATCAAAAAGATGTTGATCTTGTTCTTTTTGGTGGAGATATTTATAGTGATTCTTCATTTGAAATAGAAAAAGTAAGTCAGACTTTAAAAAACATTCAATCTCATTATGGTAAATTCGCAGTTATGGGTGAAAAAGATCAAAGCGATTCTACAAATTGTACAAATCTATTAACAGAAGCAGGATTTGAAGTTTTGCATAATGAATCTCGTTCCATTTACTATAAAGATGCAGTCATTGACCTTCTAGGTTTAGAAAACACAGGTGACTGTTCTGGATTGATTAATGAAAATAACAATAACCATTTTAAAATTGCTTTAGTCCATCAACCAGATTATTTTACTCAAATAAAAGAGAGCTCTGTTCAGCTTCAACTATCAGGTCATACTCTTGGTGGTTATTATAAACTTCCTTTTATAGGGAGTATAGAAACAAAGGAAAAAGGCAAAAAATATGTTAGTGGAAAACATGTAAACAATGGAACGACACTTCTTATTTCTAATGGTTTTCATAAAGAATCAAATGATCAACATCGTTTTTTAACTTATGATGAAATAAATATTATTAAATTAAAAAAATAGAACTCGCTATGAGTTCTATTTTTTTATCATTGTTCCAACACCTTTTTTAGTAAAGATTTCTATTAATAAGCTATGTTCTAATCTACCATCTAAAATATGAACACGTTTAACATCATTTTGTACCGCCTCTAAACAGTTTTTAAGTTTTGGAATCATTCCTCCAGTAATAATACCACTTTCAAATAATTCTTTAGCTGATTCAGTATCAATTTTTGAAATCAATGTTTCTGAGTTATTTGAATCTTCTAATACACCTTCAATATCCGTTAAGAAAACAAGTTTACTTGCTTTAACAGCGCGTGCAATTGCTGTAGCAACATCATCTGCATTAATATTATAAGCATGATATTTTTCATCTAAACCAATTGTTGAAATAATTGGTGTATACCCTTGATCTAATAAAGTATTGATGAGTGTAGTATCCACACTTGTAATTTTCCCTACAAAACCAATATCTTCACCTTGAGGCATAACCTTTTCTACCGTAATCATATTTCCATCTTTTCCAGATAATCCAACAGCATGTGTTCCAATTTGTTCTAAATGTGTTACAAGACCTTTATTGATTTTTCCAGATAAAACCATTTCCGCAATTTCTAAAGTATCTCTATCAGTAACTCTTAGACCATTTTTAAACTCACTTTTAATTTGTACACGGTCTAACATTCTATTGATGTCTTTTCCCCCACCATGAACGATAATTGGTTTTAACCCAACTGATTTTAAAACTGCAATATCTTTTAAAACGCTCTTTTTGATGATTTCATTTGTCATTGCACTTCCACCATACTTAATAACAACAATATCACCTTCATATTTTTGCATATATCCAAGCGCTTCTACTAAAATTTCCGCTTTATTAATTTCCTTCTTAAACTCTTGTTGCATCTCTTTTCCCCCTACGAACGATAATCAGCATTGATTTTAACATAATCATAAGTCAAATCGCATCCCCAAGCTGTTGCCTTTGCATCAGCAATTTTCATTTCAATATTTGTTTTTACATAATCACTCGATAAAATCTTAGTTGCAAATTCTTCACTATAATCTGTAGCCATCCCATTTTCTACAAGTTTTAAATTGCCAAATTCACTTTCTATATATAAATCTACTTGATAAGGATCAAATTCTTCCCCAGAATATCCCATCGCACATAAAAGTCTTCCCCAATTTGCATCATTTCCAAAAATAGCTGTTTTTACAAGTGGTGATGTGCAAACACTTTTAGCAATTACTTTTGCTTGTTTAACATCTTTTGCACCATTTACATTTACTTCTAATAATTTAGTAGCCCCTTCTCCATCACTTGCAATACATTTAGCTAAGTATTCATTAACATAATATAAAGCTTCTTTAAATGTTTGATAATCTTCATCTTCTTTTACAATTTCATCATTACCAGCTAAACCATTAGCGAGTAATAAAACAGTATCATTTGTTGAAGTATCTCTATCTACAGAAATCATATTAAAAGTATCTGGAATAACTGATTTTAATGCTTTATTTAATAATTCTTTAGAAATATTTAAATCAGTTGTAATAAATCCAAGCATTGTTGCCATATTTGGATGAATCATCCCTGAACCTTTACAACATGCTCCAATAGTTACCGTTTTTCCTTTTACTTCAATTTCAATAGCTAAATGTTTTGGTTTTGTATCTGTTGTCATAATTGAAGTAGCTACATCAATTCCTGCTTGATGATCATCTTTTAATTGTTTTAAAGCTTCATCAATCCCTTTTTCAATTGGATCAGTAGATAATTGTTTACCAATGACTCCTGTTGAACAAATCAATACTTTTTCTTTTTCTACATTTAAAGCATTTCCTACAATATTTGCGAATTTTTCATTTGCTTCTTCACCAAGTTTTCCAGTACAAGCATTGGCAATCCCACTATTAATCGCAATAGCCTTTACTGTATCACTGTTTTCTACAACTTGTTTATCCCATAAAACAGGAGCCGCTTTTACCATATTTGTTGTAAAAGTTCCTACTGCTTTTGCTTCAACATCAGAAACAATTAAAGCAAAATCTTTATTTCTCTTTTTAATACCAATATGTAATCCAGCACCTTTATACCCTTTTGGATTAGTAACTGTTCCATCTTCTATTATTTTCATACTCTTTTTCCCCTTATAAAACTGCAGGTGCTAACATAAGACCTGTCTTTTCATCTAAACCAAACATAATATTCATATTTTGAATTGCTTGACCAGCAGCTCCTTTAACTAGATTGTCCATGGCTCCCATCATAATCACTCTATGTGTACGAGGATCTACTTTATAAGCAACATCAACAAAGTTTGAACATTTTACATTTCTTACTTCTGGAACATTTCCTTCTTTTAAGACACGTACGAAATATTCATCTTTATAAATATCATACGCTTTTTTAACATCTTCCTCACTTACTCCTTTTTTTAATGAAGCGTAAGCTGTAATTAAAATTCCTCTATTCATTGGAATAAGATGAGGTGTGAAGTTAAGTAATACTTTTGATGAAGAAGCATACCCTAATTGTTCTTCAATTTCTGGTGTATGACGATGACTTGCTACACCATAAGCTTTAATACTTTCATTCACTTCACAATAAAGATTTTGAACTTTTGCTCCTCTACCAGCACCACTTGTTCCACTCTTTGCATCAATAATCAACGTATCCATATCAATAAGTCCTGCTTTAGCAAGTGGATAAATCGATAAAATAGAACATGTTGGATAACATCCAGGATTAGCAATCAGTCTTGCATTTTTAACATCTTCTCTATTGATTTCACATAATCCATAAACAGCTTCTTGAATAAATTTAGGTGAAGCATGTTTAATTCCATACCATGATTCATAAGTTTCAACATCTTTAATACGATAATCCGCAGATAAATCAATAACCTTTACTTTCTTTAAAACATTTTCATTGATCATCTTTGCACAGACCCCTTGAGGCGTTGCAAAGAATACAACATCAACATTATCTAAATATTTTTCAATATCTTCATCTACACACTTTTGATCTAATAAAGTGAAATAACTTTTATAAACATCACTATATTCTTGATCACTATATGTTCTTGATGAAACCCATTCAATATTGACATTGGGATGTGTTAATAAAAATCTTACAAGCTCACATCCTCCATAACCAGTTGAACCAACAATTCCGACATTAATCATTCTACTTTTCCCCCTATAAAAAATAAAAAGCCGTCTCTAAATAGAGACGACTGATCGCGTTACCACTCTAATTGTTGTAAGTTGACCTTACAACCTCTTTCATCTTTAAGGCAGATCTACCAAAAGATATACTTCTATTTCCATCTTTTCTCTCGTAAATGCGCTTCATCTTTACTTCCATTCCTATCTTCCATCAACATAGGATTGCTCTTATTTCCATAAAGACTACTCTTTTAGTCTTCGAGTTTAAAACCATTATATGACAAATTTCCATTTTGTCAATAATGATTTATTAAGAAAAAATTTTTTAATATATAATAAAGATGGGGCTTACTTTTTGGATCTACAACATTTCGACAAGTATATTGCATATTTGAAAAAAGTAGTTTATGATAATAATAATTTATAAGATAAAAAATAAGGGGGAAACTATAAATGAAAGAAAAAGTTGTTTTAGCTTATTCTGGTGGATTAGATACTACTGCGATTATCCCATGGCTAAAAGAAAACTATGATTGTGAAGTTATTTGTTGCTGTATTGACGTTGGTCAAAAAGAAGAATTAGACGGTCTAGAAGAACGTGCTAAAGCTTGTGGTGCAAGTAAACTTTATATCAAAAATGTGGTTGATGAATACGTAGAAAATTACATTATGCCTACTGTTCAAGCAGATGCTGTATTTGAATACAAATACTTATTAGGGACTGCAACTGCTCGTCCATTAATTGCAAAAGTACTTGTTGATGTTGCTCGTCAAGAAGGTGCAACAGCAATTTGTCATGGTGCCACTGGTAAAGGAAATGACCAAATTCGTTTTGAATTAGGTATTAAAGCTTTAGCTCCAGATTTAAAAATCATCGCTGCATGGCGTGATCCAAAATGGACAATGGATTCTCGTGAATCTGAAATCGAATATTGTAGAGCTCATGGTATCAATTTACCTTTCTCTGCTGATAATAGTTACTCACGTGATAGAAATATTTGGCATATTTCTCATGAAGGATTAGAACTTGAAGATCCATCATGTGCTCCAAATTATGATCACTTATTAGTATTATCAAATTCTCCAGAAAAAGCTCCAGAAGAAGATGTTCACTTATCAATTGATTGGGAAAAAGGTGTTCCTGTTGCTTTAAATGGTGAAAAGATGTCTCAAAGAGAAATCTTAGAAAAATTAAATGAAATCGGTGGTCAACATGGTATTGGTATTATCGATATCGTTGAAAACCGTGTTGTTGGTATGAAATCAAGAGGTGTTTATGAAACACCAGGTGGAACTATCTTAATGGAAGCTCACCAACAATTAGAAGAACTTATCTTAGATAGAGAGACACTTAAATATAAACGTCTTGTTTCTGTTGAATTTGCTGAACTTGTTTACGCTGCTAAATGGTTCTCACCACTTAGAGAAGCATTAACTGCTTTTGTTGATAAGACTCAAGAATATGTAACAGGTACAACAAACTTTAGATTATATAAAGGAAATATTATTAAAGAAGGTACAACTTCTCCTTATTCATTATATGATGAAGATATCGCATCATTTAAAACTGGTGATTTATATGATCATCATGACGCTGAAGGATTTATTACTTTATATGGTCTTTCAACTAAAGTACGTGCAATGAAATTAAATAACAAAAAATAAAAAGACCCCACTGCTCTTTTTATTTAAAGGAGGAAATTTATGAATTTATGGGGTGGAAGATTCACTAAACCTACAAACCAACTTGTTTATGATTTTAATGCTTCTATTAAATTTGATAAAACTTTTGCCAGTCAAGATATCAAAGGAAGTATCGGTCATGTAAAAATGTTAACAAAACAAGAAATCTTAACACAAGAAGAAGGTCAACTAATTGAAAAAACTTTAAAAGAAATTTTAAATGAAGTTGAAAATGGAACATTAGAAATCGATGAAAACTTTGAAGACATTCATAGTTTTGTCGAATCAACATTGATTGATCGTATTGGTGATACTGGTAAAAAATTACATACTGGTAGAAGTAGAAATGACCAAGTTGCTTTAGACATGAGACTTTATACAAAAGATCAAATCGAAATGTTGAATACTTTACTTGTTGATTTATTAAAAACCATTCATGAAATCATGAAAGAACATATCGATACCATCATGCCTGGTTTTACCCATCTACAAAAAGCACAACCAATTACTTTAGCTCATCATATGGGAGCTTATTTTGAAATGTTTAAGCGTGATCAATCACGTTTACATGATATTTATGAAAGAATGGATTATTGTCCATTAGGTTCTGGGGCTCTTGCTGGAACAACTTATCCCTTAGATAGAGAATACAGTGCTGAAATTTTAGGTTTTAAAGGACCTTGTTTAAATAGTATTGATGGCGTTTCTGATCGTGATTATTTAATTGAACTTTTAAGCGCAATGTCTACAATGATGATGCATATGTCACGTTTATCTGAAGAAATGATTATTTGGAATACAAATGAATATCAATTTATTGATTTAGATGATACTTTCTCAACAGGTTCTTCAATCATGCCACAAAAGAAAAACCCTGATATTTGCGAATTGATCAGAGGGAAAACAGGACGTGTTTATGGTGCCCTTATGGGATTTTTAACAACTATGAAAGGTCTTCCTCTTGCTTATAATAAAGATATGCAAGAAGATAAAGAAATGTATTTTGATGCTTTAAATACAACTAAAGGATGTCTTCAATTATTAAGTGATATGTTAAAATCAACAACATTTAATAAAGATAAAATGAAAAAATCAGCTACTGGTGGTTTTACAAATGCAACTGATGCTGCTGACTATCTAGTAAATAAAGGTGTACCATTTAGAGATGCTCATGGTATTATTGGTCAACTTGTTTTATATGCAATTAGCCAAAACAAAGATCTTGATGAACTTTCTCTAGAAGAATTCAAAAATATCTCTGATGTTTTTGAAGAAGATGTTTATCAAGCAATTGATGTCAACACTTGTGTCAACAAAAGAAATACAATTGGTGCCTGTGGTCAAGAGATGATGAAAAAAGTCATCGCTTTAAATGAAGAATATTTAAAACAATTTTAAAAAGGGCGTTTGCCCTTTTTCTTATACTCTTCCATATTTTATATGATAAAGTGCTTCTAATAATTCAAAAATGTACGTAATCGAAAACTTACCAATCAAAGATAAATGATCTGTTCCTACTTGAATAATCATATCAAATTGCTCTTGATATGGTATATTTTCTACTTGAGTAATACATATTTTATGTGCTTTACTTTTTGCAATCTCTCTTAACATATCTGGATGATCTTGCCAATAACCTCCTGCAATCGAAGAAACAATAATCAAATCATTTTCTGTTAAATCATGAACCACTTCTTTTTGACTTTGTAAAGGATACATTCCTGTACATTTCTTTCCTAAATAAGATAATTCAATTTGTAGTTGCATGGAAACTGACTGAGTAAAAAAGTTTCCCGCAAAACAAATTTCATTACTTTGATAAATAAGATCTACCAGTTTTTCTAATTCTTCAAATTCGATCATTTCATAAGTTGATCTTAAGTTTTGTACAATATTTTCAAAATGATCGATAAATAAATCTTTGGTTGTTTTTCCTTCAATAGGAAAAACAGGCAATTGATGATCAAATTGCATACGCATGGAGTCATGATTAAAATAACGTAAATTCATGGTGACATCCATTTTAAAGTCACTAAAACTTTCATAATTTAATTTTCGACACAACCTTGAAATCGTCGCTGTAGAAACAAAACACATTTCTGCCACATCCGTAATATTATATTCTGGTATTTTATTAATATTTTCTAAAATCATCTTTGCTGCATTGGAATAAACATCATCTACTTTTGATGTATTGATAAAATTAATTAAAGCATAAAAAGCACTACGCATCGTTTACCTCACTCATTTTAAGGACAAATACTTGTCCATCATCTAAACAAATACAATTAAGTTGACCTCTTTCTCCTAAAGCAAGTCCCCCATCAATTCCAATTTTATTATGAAATTCATCATCATACCAAACATTAAAACTTTGATCTCTATTAATAAAACAAAGTGGGGTATGACCAAAAATATAAGTCTTATTTAAATCACATTCACTTAAAAAGAAATAATCACGAATCCATAAAAGAGTATCTTCTTCTTGATCATCAAGATTTCTTTCAGGATCAATTCCAGCATGAACTAGAACATAATCTTTATTATTGACTGTTAATTCTAAATACAAAGGTAAGTTTTTAAGATAATTATAGAGATTTCTTAAAAAAACATTTCTTACAATGGTGTAATCACAATGATACAATTTCTTTTTACGTAGATATTGGCGAATATTTTCAATCGTTTTTTCTCCGCCATTTTGTGACCAAAGCTTAAATTCACAACTTGGAAAATCAAAATCATCGTGATCAATGGCTTCTTTTAAAGCCTCTTGCATCATATATTCATGGTTTCCTTTGAGTAAGGTAATATTATCAAATTTTTGAATATAAAAATAAATATCCAAACTACAAGGTCCACGATCACAAATGTCTCCAAGTATATAAAGTTGATCATGACTATTAAATTGTATTTTATCTAACATTCTTTTGAATATTTCAAAATTACCATGAATGTCAGAAAGTACATATGTCTTACCTTTCATGATGATCACCTAAAATTATCATAGCACAAAATTAAACAATTTGCTTAAAAAAGAGTTAATTTTAAAAAGATGCTTACGCATCTCTTCCAATTGTCGCTACCATAACTGCTTTAATTGTATGCATTCTGTTTTCAGCTTCATCAAAAACAACAGAATTCTTTGATCTAAAGACTTCATCTTCAACTTCACGAATATCGATTCCTTCGTCATGTTTGGTTTTAGCAACAGTTGTTTCAAAATCATGGAATGATGGTAAACAATGCATAAATAATGTTGAATCTTTACCTGTTTTACTCATCATTTCTTGAGTAACTTTATATGGTGACAACATTTCTACTCTTGGTTTATACAAGCTTTCATCTTCACCCATACTTACCCAAATATCTGTATAAATAACATCTGCATCTTTTACTGCTTCATCTACATTATCTGTCACTTCAATTGTTCCACCCGATTTTTTAGCTTCTTCCTTACAATAAGCAAGTACTTCTGGATCGATATGTAATGATTTTGGACCAAGGCAAACAAAATGCATTCCCATTTTAACAGCTCCATACATTAAACCATAACATACATTGTTACGAATATCTCCAGTAAAGACAAATTTAATATCTTCTAATGGTTTATCTAAATGTTCTTCAATTGTAAGAAAATCAGCAAGTGTTTGTGTTGGATGATCAACATCAGTTAAGCCATTCCAAACTGGAACTCCTGAATATTTAGCAAGAGCTTCTACTGTTTCTTGTTTAAATCCTCTAAATTCAATACCATCATACATTCTACCTAATACTTTAGCTGTATCTTCAATGGATTCTTTTTTCCCCATTTGTGAGTTACTTAAAAATGTAGCATGCCCACCTTCATCTAAAGCAGCCACTTCAAATGAACAACGTGTTCTTGTTGATGTTTTTTCAAAAATCAAACATACATTTTTCCCTAATAAATGTTGTCCAATTTTTCCTGCTTTTTTATCAACTTTTAATTGATGTGCTAAGTCCAATAAATATCTAATTTCTTCTTTTGAATAATCTTTTAATGTTAAAAAATGTCTATTTTTAAGATTCATAATAATCCCCCTTTTAATAACCATTATTTTATCAAAATATTGATATTTCTTCAATATTGATAAATAATTATTATTTTGTTTAAAAATAAGACAAATTATATATAATAAGGAACAGGGAGAAAATGAAAGATGAGAAAAATTGGATTTAGTAACGAAAAATACATTGAATTACAATCAAAACATATCAAAGAACGTATCAAACAATTTGATAATAAGCTTTATTTAGAATTTGGTGGTAAATTATTTGATGACCACCATGCATCTCGTGTTTTACCAGGATTTGAACCTGATAGTAAATTAAAAATGTTATTAGAATTGAAACAAGATGCAGAAATTATTATTGTCATTAACGCCAATGACATTGAAAACAATAAAATGCGTGGTGATCTAAGAATCACTTATGATTTAGAAGTTTTAAGATTGATTGATGCTTTCCAAAACATTGGACTTTATGTTGGAAGTGTTACAATTACACGTTTTGAAAACCAAGTGCATGCTATTGCTTTTCAAAAGAAACTAGAAAACTTAGGAATTAAAGTCTTTAGGCATTATCCTATTGCAGGTTATCCAAATGATATTGAAAAAATCGTCTCAGAAGAAGGATTTGGAATCAATGATTACATTGAAACAACAAAACCACTTGTTGTCGTAACAGCGCCTGGTCCAGGAAGTGGAAAAATGGCGACTTGTTTATCACAGCTTTATCATGAATACACTCATGGTATTAAAGCAGGATATGCAAAATTTGAAACATTTCCTATTTGGAACATTCCTTTAAAACATCCTGTAAACTTAGCTTATGAAGCAGCTACAGCAGATTTAAATGATGTCAATATGATTGACCCATTCCATTTAGAAGCTTATAACGAAACAACTGTCAACTATAATAGAGATGTTGAAATCTTTCCGGTTTTAGAATCAACATTCAAAAAAATCATGTCAACTTGTCCTTATAAATCACCTACTGATATGGGTGTAAATATGGCTGGAAATGCAATTATTGATGATGAAGCATGTAAAGAAGCAAGTAAACAAGAAATCATTCGTCGTTATTATCAAACAAAACTTGATTTTAAACGTGGTCTTGTTGATAAATCAGCAATCTCTAAAATTGAAGCCATCATGCTTACTTTAGATTTAAAAGCTATAGATCGTAAATGTGTCAATCATGCATTAGAAATCGAAGAAAAAACCAATGAACCAGGATTTGCGATTGAACTTAATGATGGACATATTATCACTGGTAAAACAACATCTTTACTTGGAAGTGCTTCAGCATGTTTATTAAATGCATTAAAATATCTTGCCAATATTGATGATGATATTTTACTAATTGAACCTGAAGTTATTGAACCTGTTGCTAAACTAAAAAAAGGAATCTTAAAAAATAAGAATCCTCGTTTACATACAGATGAAATTTTACTTTCATTAGCTATTTCTGCAAATAATAATGAAAACGCTAAAAAAGCTTTATCATGTATTGAACAATTACAATACTGTGAAGCCCATTCATCAGTCATCTTATCTGAAACAGATATTGATACTTTAAAACGTTTAGGTATTCGTTTAACTTCAGAAGATAAATTCCAATTTAATCGTATATATCAAAAATAAGCCAATTTTGGCTTATTTTTTTAATGTTTTAAACAATAATGTAAATAGTTCTTTATTTCTTGTTTTCTTGCTTCTATTTTCAAATAAATACTCTTTTCTAAGTATTCTATTTCTTTTACATAACAATGTTGATGTAAATATTTAAAATCTTCTCCTTGACTATAAGGAATAGAGAGTTCAAATACTTCATAATCTTTAAAGAGAAGATGTGAGATTTCATCTTCTAATAAATCAAGACCTCTTTTATATTTTGCTGAAATAAAAACATAAGGTGATTGTGGTTGAATATAAGCATATTTATTTAAATCAATTTTATTATAAACATAAATCATTGGTGTATTTTCAACCCCTAATGATTTTAAGACTTCATTGGTTGTTTCTATTTGCATTTGATAGTCTTCAAAACTTGTATCTACAACATGTAATAAAAGATCTGCTTCTTTTACTTCTTCTAAAGTGGAACGAAAAGCTTGAATTAAATGATGAGGTAATCTTTCAATAAAACCAACAGTATCTGTAAGTAAACAATCATGATTTTTTATTTTAATATGTCTTGTGGATGTTTCTAAAGTCGCAAATAACATATCTTTTTCAAAAACTTTCTTTTGTTTATCAGGACATAACGTATTCAATAAAGTCGATTTTCCGCTATTTGTATAACCTACTAAAGCAATAACCGGAATTTGGTTATTCTTTCTTCTTTGTCTTTGTACTTGTCTTTGTTTGACGATTTCAGCCAGTTCATTTCGAGAGCGGGCAAGCTTTCTAGCAATGATTCTTCGATCAAGTTCAATTTGTTTTTCACCTGAGCCCCTAAAACCTGAACCACCTTGTTGATGAGACATATGTTCTTGCATTCCCACAAGACGTGGTAATAAATACTGATCACGAGCAATTTCTACTTGCAATTTAGCTTCTTTTGTTTTAGCACGCTCATCAAAAATACGTAAAATCAAATCTGTTCGATCTGTAACTTCTGTTTCAAGTAAATCCGTTAAGTTTTTAACTTGTAATGGTGTCAATTCATCATCAAAGATAACCATTTCATCTTGAAGTTTTAATTTAATTTCTTCAATTTTACCTTTACCTATATACGTTGCTGGGTTTATTTTTTCTAATTTTTGAATCACAACATCAATCACTTCAATATGACACGCCTCACATAAAGATTTTAATTCTTCTTCAAAAAAAGGATTTGTTGATGTTAATACTAAGATTGCTTTCATTCTTTCACCTCTTTAAGTATTCTACCAATTAGGAGACGCTATGAAAAGATATAATGACTATTTTACTTTACTCTTTGTCACATTTTTAACACTTTTTTCTTTTTTTCATATGTCAACAATTGTTGATGTCAGCCATGATGTCATTACCATTGTCTTTAAAAATCTTCTACCCTCTTTACTTCCGTTTATGATTCTTGTTTCACTTTGTTTAAATCTAGGTATTTTAGATATCCTTGCTTATTTTTTACAAATTCCTTTTTATAATTTATTTTCATTGACACCAATGATGTCCTCTCTTTATTTTGTCTCCTTTTTTTGTGGTTATCCAACCAATATCAAAATTATTAAAGAAGCTTATGAACTTCATTATATCGATCTTGATGAACTTCAACATCTTCTCTCCATTGCTTCTTTTAGTTCCATCTCTTTTATTTTTGTTTCCTTAAACACACCCTATTTTCTTTTGATTTTTATTTGTCATCTTCTACCAAGTCTCATACTTGCCCTATTTTATCACCATCCTCAGAAAAAACTTACCTTTAAACAAGTCCTTCAAACTCTAAAACAACCACATCTTTCTTTTGTAAAAGCCTTTAAAAAAAGTGTTCTTTCCAGTGTCTATGCTTTCCTCTTTATTTTAGGATATATGTTGATTTTCCAATTTTTTGTTTCTTTTTTACAAGATGTTTTTCCTCAATTTTCTTTTGATTATCTTAAAGGAATTTTAGAATTTAGTAGTGGCTCTTTAAAGATCATTCATCAGTCCAAAAAAATGCTTCCTTTTGTATGTTTCTTTCTCTCTTTTAGTGGTTTTTCCGTTATGATGCAAGCTGATAATCTCTTAGAAGCTATTCCCTATTCTTTTAAAAAATATTTTCTTTCTCGTCTCTATCATGGAATTCTTTCTTTTATTCTTTGTTTACTATTTCTTCAATTTGGATTGATTTGACAGATGTATGGTATTTATTTATAATAATAGTAACCATTACTATTAGGAGAAAATTATGAAAGAAATTAAGATTCGATACTCTAAACAAAGAGAGCTCATTTTCAACAATTTAAAACACAGATACGATCACCCTACTGCAGAAATGATTTATCAGGACTTAAAAGTAGATTATCCCCATTTAAGCTTAGGAACAGTATATCGTAATTTAAATCAACTTGTTGAAACAAAACAAATCAAGAAACTCGATTTAGGAAATACCATGGTTCACTATGATGGCAATATTCAACCACATATGCACTTTACGTGTAACTGTTGCCAAACAATCTATGATCTTGATAATAATGATAAAAAAATTATTAAACAATTTGAAAAAACGTACAAGCATCATATTGATGTTATTGATATCAATATGTCAGGTATCTGTGAAAAATGTTTAGAAAAAAAGGCAGCTTAATTGCTGTCTTTTAATTCACTTTAGATGGATTATAAACACTTGGTCTTTTTAAAGTTTTAACTAGTATATCACATTGTTGCTTATTTAAATCTATTGCGTCAATATGATAATAATATTGACTTGCTGCTTGAATCCCATAGTTCCCTTCACCTAAATAAGTAATATTCAAATACATTTCTAAAATTTCATCTTTACTATAGTGATCTTCTAAATCTTTAGCGATAAAGACTTCCGCAAATTTACGTGAAAGATCTTTTTTAAAAGAAAGACAAAGATTTTTAGCAAGTTGTTGCGTAATAGTTGAACCACCCTCTTTAAAAGAAAAGGTTGCAATATTTATAAACATGGCACGTGCTAAACCATAATAATCTACAGGACCATGTTGATAAAAACGTCGATCTTCGCTTTCTAATACTGCTTCTTTATATATCGGTGAAATTTGATC
>ULQR01011907.1_pt1 | contig 15762 bp, 8 predicted proteins | sample 1954711 | NCBI WGS metagenome assembly ULQR01 (sample SAMEA4835661, study PRJEB28245) | human gut metagenome | biome: gut microbiome; material: fecal sample | place: Denmark | collected 2008
CTGCTCTTTCATGCCCTGCTGTCCCAAAAGCTCCATGAACTGCTTCATAACGTCCATTTCCTCTGTGTTCTGTTCTTTCTTTGGTTCGTTTGCTTCCATAGCACCCTCCTATAAACTTTCTTCTTTTCCTTTGCTCTTTACAGTCTCCGGTTTCTCCGGCATCTTCTGATCGGAAATTTTCTGCTTCATCTCGGCAAGTTTCTCCTTGACGGATACCCGCCCTCTGGAACCGTCTGCTAACATCCGTTCCTTGTCATGCTCTGCGATACGCTCCGACATCAGAAAACTTGCAACAGGCTTTAACGGTTCATCAGCCACCGCCTGTATATCTTCTGCCCTGTCCGGCTCGCCCTCCTGTGCCTGTGCGCTCTGCTCTCCGTTTTCGTCCTCCGGCTCATCATCTCCCATATCCAACGCATTATCGCCCTTTTCGTCCATATTAAGAAGCGCATTTAACTCTGCAAGTCGCTCTAGCTTCTCCGCCAGTTCCTGCTCCTGTGCAAAAGGTTTCGTGACCTCCACCTTTGCGGTTTCAAGCTGATGTTCCACGTTGGAAAGCTTCTGCTCCACATCTGCCATTTTCCCGGTCATTCCCTCTAACGCATTGGATAGTCTTTGCAGATTTCCAAGCGGATCGGCTCCGATTTCCACCTCATGGCTCAGACTTCCTTTTAAGCTGACCGTAAACTTGGAGAAGAACGAGTCAAAGGACACGCTCATCTTAAAGCCCTGATATTCCCCGATTGTTACTGCCATGTTTGGCTGTTTTGCACTCCGGCACATATCAATCAACGCCGCACCCGCTTCCTTTTTGTCCGTATAGGTACGGTTTCCTATCTTCATGGAAAAAACGTCCTTATCCACAGGCTTATGCGCTGTATAGGTCTGAATGTCCGTCCGGTATCCCTCAAGCCTTTCTTTTAAGGCTGTGATCTGCATCGGGTAATGCTTTGCGATATTGTCCTCCAGACGATAACGCTGGCTTGTGTGATTCGCCTTTAAGAGCTTCAGTTTTGACACCTGTATATCCAAATCCATCTTCTCCTTAATATACGGGTTTCCGGTTGCAAGTGCTTTGACCTCTGCATAAGAGAGCGCCGCTTCGTCAATGTCCTCACAGGAACGTACCGGGGACTTGCTCGTCATGATCTGCCCGATAAACTTCTGCTTGTTCTCAACGAGCTGCCATGAATAGCTGTCGAAGGTGCCTTCCGTCACATACCGGAAAATCTTGACCTTATCATTCATATTGCCCTGTCGTAAAATACGACCTTCCTGCTGTTCAATGTCAGACGGACGCCAGGGCACATCCAAATGGTGTAATGCAATCAATCTGTCCTGTACGTTGGTTCCGGCTCCCATTTTGGCAGTAGAACCCAACAAAAAACGAACCTGTCCGCTTCTTACCTTTGCAAACTGCTCCGCTTTCCTTGTTTCCGTATTGGCATCATGGATAAATGCGATTTCTTCCGGTGGGACACCCTTCTCTATCAGTTTGCCCCGAATGTCCTCATAAACATTGAATGTACCATCTCCTTTCGGTGTCGATAAGTCACAGAAGATAAGCTGTGCCGACTTCTGTTCCTTTGTTTCCTCCCAAATCTCAAATGCCTTGTCCACACAGGTGGTGGCTTTGGAATTATCCTCATCGGGAAGCATATCGTTGATTAAACGCTGGTCTAATGCCAGTTTTCTTCCGTCATTCGTGATTTTGAGCATATTATCAACCGTTGCATCTACTCTGCGGTCACGCACTGCTTCCGCTCGATCCGCAAGGGACTGTACCATTTCTTTCTGGTACTCGCTCGGCTTTAACACCACATTTTCGTACTCTGCTTCCGGTACAGGCAGCTTTAGCATATCCGGTGTCTGAATATCCGCACTTTCCTTGAAAAGTGAAATCAGCTCCGGCAGATTGAAGAACTTGGCAAACCTTGTCTTTGCCCGGTATCCTGTTCCCTCCGGTGCAAGCTCTATGGCGGTCTGCGTTTCTCCGAAAGTAGCCGCCCAACTGTCGAAATTGCCAAGACCAAGTTTCTGGAGCGTATTGTATTGCAGATAGCGCATATTCGTATAAAGCTCCGTCATACTGTTGGAAATCGGCGTACCTGTGGCAAAGGTAATGCCCTTGCCGCCTGTCAGCTCGTCCATGTACTGACACTTTGCAAACATATCCGAGGACTTCTGTGCTTCTGTCTGTGCAATACCCGCCACGTTCCGCATCTTGGTGTATAAGAAAAGGTTCTTATAATTGTGGCTCTCGTCTACAAACAGCCTGTCAACACCAAGCTGTTCAAAAGTTACTACGTTGTCCTTGCGGGAAGTATCGTTTAATCGGCTCAGCCTTGCGCTTAAAGATTTTTTCGTCTTTTCCATCTGCTTAATGGTGTAACGCTCTCCCTTTTCCGCCTTGACTGCTTCGATTGCCATTTCTATTTCCGTTATCTGCCGCTCAATCATGGCAGCCTGTCTTTCCGTTGAAAGCGGTATCTTTTCAAACTGCGTATGCCCGATGATGACCGCATCATAATCTCCCGTTGCAATACGGGAACAGAACTTTTTACGGTTGGCAGGCTCAAAATCTTTCTTTGTGGCAGCTAAAATATTTGCACCCGGATACAGGCGCAGGAAATCACTCGCCCACTGCTCTGTTAAATGGTTCGGTACAACAAATAAGCTCTTTTGGCAAAGCCCTAACCGCTTGCTCTCCATTGCTGCAGCAATCATTTCAAAGGTCTTACCCGCACCCACACAATGGGCAAGCAGGGTATTATCGCCGTAAAGCTGGTGTGCCACCGCATTAAGCTGATGCGGTCTTAATGTAATGTCCGGTGTCATACCCGGAAACTTCAGGTGCGAACCGTCATACTCTCTCGGTCTGGTGGAATTGAAAAGCTCATTGTACTTGGCACACAAGGTCTGTCTGCGCTCCGGATCACGAAATACCCAGTCCTTAAAGGCTTCCCTTATGGCTTCCTGTTTCTGGCTGGCAAGTGTGGTTTCCTTTTTGTTAAGAACTCTCTTTTCCTTCCCATCTTCCTCTATCGTATCAAAGATACGGGTATCACGAAGGTTTAAGGAATCCTCCAGAATACGGTAGGCATTTGCCCGGCTCGTTCCGTAGGTCATATTGACAAGTGAATTGCCACGATCCGCATTTTTGCCCTTTACGTTCCACTGTCCTGTCACATCGGAATACTGCACCCCGACAAGGTTGCGGTCAAAGAGGTAATCCGGTGTTTCAAAGGTTTCCCGCATGAAATCCTCGATGTACTTAGGCTCAATCCATGTGGCACCGATACGCACCTCAATCTCGCTTGCATCAAGCTCCTTTGGCTGTACACCCTCAAGGGCTGTGACATTGATTGCAAACTCCGGACGGTTCTCTGCAAAAACCCTTGCCGTTGCCAGCTTCTCCCGGACATTGCCGCTTAAATACTCGTCTGCGGTTTCCCACTTTTCTGTGACCGGATTCTGGAAAATAATTCCGGCAAGTTCCTTTGCCACATCTTCCTCTCTTTTTCCCGTAAGCTCCGACATATAGGCTAGGTCTACCCTTGCCCTTTCCCCTAATGACACCGCCAGTGCTTCACTTGCGGTATCCACGCTTGTGACAACTTCTGCTTTTTTAATGGTTCGCTTTGAAAACATATCAGCCTTGCCTTTGAAGTTGCCCTCATCGTCTAGTTTCTCCAATGAACAAAGCAGACAATAACTTGAGTCCTGATTAAACGCTCTCTTATTGGTCTGTGAATTGATCAGACCGTATTTCTTGGAAAACGCATCATACAGCTCATTAAGCTCTGCCTGCTTGCTCTTAATCATATCTTCCGGATATTCATTCAACTGATAGTCAATCAGCTCCTGTGTACAGTTACGAATCTGCACCATGCCTTTCATACGCTGCTCCATCGTTTCTGATACGTCCACAGGCTTCATAATGGAATTTTCCCGGTAATACACCCTCTCGTCCACGATCGTATAACTGTAATTCTTCACGCCCGGATCGGCGGGAATGTCTTCTCTTGCCAGCTCATCATCAAGTTCATCGAACTCTACCTCGTCAATGCTTCCCTCGATATGGGATATAGCCTTTTCAAGTTGCTTTGATAGAGGAATGGCTGTATCCGGTGTACAGGTGGCTTCCATGCCAAACTGCCCGCTGACCATTTCCATTTTTCCCATGATCATCTCCGGGTGGTCTGCAAAATACTGGTTCATGGCTATGCCATCTTCATTTTCACAAAGATACACCCAATCCGGCAGGGTGTCGATTACCCTGTCACGTTTCTTTAAGAAAAGAATGTCCGAAGTGACCTCCGTCCCCGCATTTTCCTTAAAGGCTGTGTTTGGAAGCCTGATCGCTCCAAGAAGCTCCGCTCTCTGCGCAAGGTACTTTCTGACTTCCGGACTTTTCTTATCCATTGTTCCCTTTGAAGTGACAAATGCCACTACGCCGCCCGGTCTGACCTTATCTAAGGCTTTGGCGAAAAAGTAATCGTGTATGAGGAAGTTATGCTTATCATAGGCTCTGTCTGCCACCTTGTATTGACCGAAAGGCACGTTTCCGATTGCCACATCAAAGAAATCATTTGGATAGTCCGTCTTTTCAAAGCCTGTGATCTTCACATCGGCATTCGGGTATAGCTGCCTTGCAATTCTTCCGGTAATTCCATCAAGCTCCACACCATAAAGCCTGCTCTCCTGCATATTCTCTGGCAGCATACCGAAAAAGTTTCCGATCCCCATTGCCGGCTCCAAGATGTTGCCTTTTGAAAAGCCCATTCTTTCCATCGCATCATAAATCGCCTTGATGATCACAGAGCTTGTATAGTGGGCATTTAAGGTACTTTCCCTTGCAGAGTCGTATTTCTCGGCTGACAACAGGCTCTTTAATTCCTGATATTCACTTGCCCAATTCGCTTTGGTTTCATCAAAGGCATCGGCAAGACCACCCCAGCCCACGTATTTTGCTAAAATCTCCTGTTCTGACCGTGTGGCAATACGGTTTTCACCCTCAATCTTTTCAAGCGTTCTGATTGCTTCCACATTCTGACGGAATTTTTCTTTTGCCGCAAAGCCTTTTCCGGCACTTTCCTCTGTTTCCGGAGCAATGTGGAAGTTGACTGCACCCGATTTGTCAATCTGTGGCTGTTCCTTTGGCGCTTCTGCTTCATTCTGCGGCTCTGGTTCGGCAATCACTTCACTTTCTTGCATTGGATTGGACAATTCTTCATTTTTCTGTTCATATTCACCCCATACTCTTTGGGAAACAGCAGAAAAATAAGGAGATTCTTCTTCCATAATGCTGAACTGAATCTCCTCCATATCCTCAAGGCTCTTTGCCCCGGCTATTTTATCATGGTACTTAAAATATAATGCTTCCCTGCCAAGAATGCCCTCCAAGCGTGTCAGTTCAGGCTCTGGCATACGTTCCCAAATATCATCCTTCTCCGTATGAATGGTAAAGCCTTCTCCGTCATCATGGTACTCAAGCGTATATTGCAGCTTATCATGTTCCCCACGAATATCACACTCAAAATCATAGACTGTTGTTCGTGTACCTCTGATATATTCCCGGTCTATCAATACAAGGTTTTGAACATCATCCGCAGTCAAAGGCGGTTCTTCTTTCTGCTCTATGGAAGGCTCGCCCTCATAACGTGACGCATACTGTCCGGCATCCTTTAACAGTCCGTCCATCTCCAGAGCTTTTTCTGTTTCGCCGCTGATCGTCTGCATCATTACATAGTCTGCCGCTTCTGCAAAAAGGAAATCATAGACCTCTTTTCCCACTAAAGTTCGCTCATCGTCAGTAATCGTGACTGCCTGTGTTTCCTCGTTCCAGCCAACCACATCTTTCCGGTCTAATGCTCCGCAGATTTTAACCACAGCCGACATTTCAGACAACCTTTCATTTAGCTGCTCTATGTCTGTTTTTCCGGTTTCCGGTGCTTTTGGTTCTCCTTCAGCAACAGTTCCTGTTTCTCTATCTAATTCCTGATTGGTTACACCACGCTCCAACTTCGCCTGTTCTTTTTGCATGGCTTTCTCTGCCTGTTCCTGTTTATACTGTGCATAGGCTTCCTTTCCCTCCGGCGAAAGGTATTTTTCTGCCTGCACAAGCTCCCGGATACGTTTCTCGACAACATTCCAGTTTAAAAGCACCTTTGCGTAAGGACTGCCATAGTTGCCTTTCTCCAGACGGATACCTTTAGCATCGTGATCTTCGTGCGCTCTGTCACTTCCCGGAAGTGCGTGGGAGCTACCGCCCGTACCATATTCATTTTTCAGAAAAGCAATGTTGTCTTTCTTGTCATGTCCTTCCATGAAATACTCATAGATACGGAACTTTCCATATTCAAAGCCGCTTCCTCCTGCCAGCCTGTAATCAATCTCGTCTTGTGTGATGAAGTTCTCATTCCTTACTTCCACCGTATCAGGTGCCGGAAATTCTTTCTTTTCCACACCTAAATCAGCAAGCTGTTCTAATAAATAATCCGGTCTTTTCACATACCGCCATTTAATCTGCTTTTCTCCGCTGTCAAGCTGTGCCTTTGCCTTTTCAAGCTCATCCTGAATCAGTTCTCTGCCCTCAGTGGTGGATAAAAGCTCGCATAGCCTTTCCATGCTTGCCGGGTAGTTAGAAAATTTAAGCTCCAGACTCTCCGGCATTTCCGATATTCCGTCACGGAAGAAATTGTTAATGTCCGTAGCAATTCTCTCACGCTCCACCGCATCCACAAGGAATACTTCGTTGGCACTCATATATGTACCGTTCTCCACCATGACACGGATATGGCTCTCCATTTCGCTCCAGTTCATCACTGCAAGGGTATTTTTCTTTGCCGATGTACCATAACCGATACGCATACCCATTTCATCAAACCACAGTGAAACAGGATTTCCGTCAAACTCAAAACCTTTTCCGGTGGTCTTATACTCGTTCTTTAAAAATTCTGCCATTTCTTCCGGTGTCTTACCCTGCTGATACTTGGCATAGATACGTTTTCTGCTGTTATCCCTACCGCCGCCACTACGCAAGATACTGTCAATCTGCTCCTGTGGCAAAGAAAAAGCAGCGGGCATGGTATATTGAATACTTGCTTTCGCTGCTGCGATTGTGCCAACCTGTTCCTCAAAGCTCGGAAACAGGCTTAACTGCTGATAGGTTCCCTCCGGCTGTTCGATATTTAACTGTAGATTAGTTCCGTCATCACGATCTCCTCTGCCGAGTGTACGATGCTGTTCATCTTCGCTACCCAGAGCATCTGATTCTCTGCTTTCATCTGCTCCGTTATCCCCTCTCTCTCCTTCATCTGTCTGGTCAGAAGCTCCATTCTCTCCTCTGCCTGCTCCTGTATCATCAACAAGTGTTCCTTCAGCTTCCCGCTCAGAAGAAGTCCCGTATATACTCCGTTCTTGTGCTCCTGTAAGAACTTCTTCCTCATCAGTCCGTACTTTGTCAGTACCTCCTTCGGCTGTTCGTCCATTGCTACCATCGGTATCTGATAATCCCCGTTCTTCTCGTATGTCAGATTCATCATATTTGCTCCTTTCCCCGGCTTCTCCGGTCTGTGTGATAGATTGTTCGTCTTGACTTTCGCTTTCACGCTTTAACGCATTATAGTCTGCTTCAGATGCATTTGCAAGTCCTTTTTCGATATTTTTCTCATGGGTGTCGATACGTTCCCTGCCTACTCTCGTTTCTTCCCGATTTTGGGCAATCTGCCTGTCATACGCTCCGATTGCTTTTCCAATTTCCATAAGGATTGGCTTGGATAAATCAGACACATTGCTGCCAAGCTGTGACAGTGTTTCCACTGTGTTAAACTCATGGATATAAGGAAAGTTTATTTCTTCGGCAAGCTCGCTCTCCTCCATGCCGCAACGCTTTAAAACAGTATAGGCAATGCTGTCGGCAAGGGTTTCCCGTATCCTTATTTCCACGTTCAGCTCGTCCAGTTCCTCTAAAAAGCTCCCTTCCTTTAAGTATTCCATATCTGAAGCAAGCTCTTTATAACAGTCCTCTGCAATCCGTCCGGCAATCTCCCGGATACGTCCCACAAACCCGGCTTCCCTGTCGGTATCCCCATAAGTCTTTTCCAGACGGGAAATCACCGATTCCATGTGTTCCTCACGCATTTCCCAAAGGTTAGGGAATTGTCCGATTCTTCTTGCCTTATGCACATCTGAAATATCAAAGACATACTTCAAACCGGAAAAACTATCCTCATCTATCAGTGCAATGCCCTTTGCACCTTTGTTTACCCAGCAGTGCATCTTTTCATTCCATATCTCTATGGAAGCACAGGCGGTTGCCTCCGGTCTTTGGGCATAGATTAAAAGCTGTTCCTTAAATGGATATTTATACAATCTGGAAGCAGTATTTAGGTATCTCCTCCAGTTTTCTTCATTCCGCACGACTTCTTTTGCTGTTTCCTCTGCCAGTGCGGAAATCAATTTATATTTTCTCATGGTAAACCTCCGTAAAAAAGGCTGTAAGGCACTTTAAGCACCCTACAGCCTGTGATCAGTTACTTATCGGCATCAGGCATAAAAACCATGCTCCTCAATACCTTTTTCCAGAATACAGTTAATCAGTTCCTCAAGTTCCACTCCGTTAATCTCGCTGACAACAATCAGCTTGGCAAGGGTATCCTTCGGAACGGATACCGCATAACTCTCCTCATCCGCACGAAGTTCATGAACACAGATACCCAGTCCCTCTGCAATCTTGCACATAGCACCAAGCTCCGGCTCCTTAACTCCTGCCATAATGTCAAGGATTATTCTCTCCGGCACACCGGAAATTTTGGAAAGCTCCGCAATCCCGATTTCTTCCTCTTTCATCACGTTTAATAGCTTATCTCCTGTTGTATACATATCCCACTCCTCCTATATTACGGCTTCCTTTTTCTTTTCCGGTGCAGAATGCTCTTTCCCGGCATTCATTTTAATAACAGCATCCTTCTTCTCCGCAAGCTTCTCCTTTACTGAAACACGCTCATGACGGTTATCTCCTTTTTCCTCTTTCTGCTTAGCACGTTCCTCTGCCCGGTCACTGCGGAACAGTTCATGTTCTTTGGCATCATACTCATATACATGATCCGAAAGACGTTCTCCAGGCGCCACCTGTGTCTGATTTACTTCCTGTACCATCTGCTCAAGTTCTTTAAACTCCATTCCCGCATCTTTCGGTATAATCAGCGTTTCATGGATTGAAGAAGGCAGCATGTAAAAATCTCCTACCTTCTCAGCGATCTCCTGTCTGATATCATCGTTTAAAATTGCAGCCGCCCCATTTACTTTTGTATCATTTGTCAGCACATACATGGTATCGGGAATATCCGACATCATCTGCATTGCCATTTCTTTTGCTTCATCCATACCCACATTTTGTTCTCTTGCAATATCAACTGCAATCATCTCCGCAACCGTCTCATTCATTCCTTTGAAACTATGTGGCTGCAAAGTATCCATATTCTGCAACGCCTGGTCATGCAGTTCTTCAAGTGTGATTCCATATCCATCCATCAGATTATCTGTAATGGTAATGGTCGCAGTTCCTTCTCCTGTTTTATCCATTAAAATCTGATACACAACTGCTAAATCTTCCAACTTGGAGTACGGTTTATCCTGAAGGAACTGCTTATTTGCTTCCTCGTTGATCAGCTTACATACAATTTTTTCCTTAATCTTGTCAAAATCGGTAACTGCCGATACATCTATATCATGATCTATATAATGTGACTGATACACACTTGCAATCTGAGCTAACACATCATCCAATTCAGCACCATCCTGTATCTGCTCAAAATATGGATTCAGATAAATGGTAGGTGCAATATTACTTTCTTCTGTTCTTACCATCAGACCGTCCAGAACACAGTCATTATTCTTTACAATCTGATTGACCTCAACTGCAGCATCTGCAAACTTTTCAGGAAGAAAATCCTGTATTTGTTCTTTTACCTGTTCTACAAAATCTCTGTATTCCATTACTTTTTCTCTCCCTTCTTAGTGTCATTCTGTGATTTCTCTGTCAGCTTTGATACTGTGGCACCATACATCTGGTACCTCTTCATCATGTTTCTCTGGCTTGTTACATTGATTTCTTTTTCTAACTGCTTCATTCTGACTTTCCTCCCTATTCTGCTTTTCTTCCAAATGAAAACGTATCTTCTTTTTCCTTTTTCGGGGCAAATCTGCCTTTGACTTCCAAAAGCCTTTTTTCCATAATGGAAAACATGGCTTCCACCTGCTCCTGTGTATACTCATAATTGGTGCGGTTGGAAAGGTTCTCAAGCCTGCCGATTGCATCAATGACCTTGTTCACACGATACTCCCCAAGACGGACAAACTTGTCCGCCTTGCTCTCATTGTCCTGTATTTTCTTTGTTTCTTCTGCTCCCATTTGTTACATCCTCCTTTTATTTTTTCTTTCCTGTGAATTTCTTATTGGGAAACTCCATGACAAACTTAAACTTCACTCCGGACTTTTCTTCTCCGTCCTTTGTGTAGTGGTATTCTTCCGTACCGCTCGGAATGATATAGGCATCGTATTTCTTGCCCGCCTTGCTTGTAAGCCCCTTTAGCAACGTCTTTTTCCCGTCAAGCAGGCTTTCCACCTGTTCATCTGACAGGGAAACGCCCATGATCCGGCTTACATTCATGCCGCACTTATTCTTGCAGAAAGCTCCGTATTTTCCCTTTACCACCTCTCCGCCGCAGTTCGGACATTTACCAAGTACCTTCTGCTCCTGTGCGAACATCTTTTTCTGCTCGTCACTGACTTCGTGGTAGGTGTGGATTAAGTCAGATACCATTGTTTCAATATCTGCCATAAAGTCCTCACGCTCCATCTCTCCCTTTGCAACAAGGGTAAGGGCATTTTCCCAATCAGCGGTAAGTTTCGGTGACTTTACCACATCGGGAAGCACCGTAATCAGCTTCATTCCATCCTCTGTCGGTATGATCTGCTTTTTCTCACGCTTCACGAAACCGTCCTTGACTAACTTCTCTATAATGTCTGCTCTGGTGGCAGGTGTACCGAGTCCTTTGCGCTCCACATCGTCAGTCATGTCCTCGTTTCCGGCTCGTTCCATTGCAGACAAAAGGGAATCTTCAGTGTAATGTTTTGGCGGCTGTGTGAAATGCTCGGAAACCTTTGTCTGCTCCACTGCAATCATCATGCCCTCATGAAGCTCCGGCAGTTTCTTTTCTTCCTCTGCATCCGATTTATCCTCTGCGGTTTTATAGGAATTTTTGAAGAAATCCTCAAATTCCTTCCATCCATTTTTCCACACTTCCTTGCCAGATACCTTAAATACAGTATTGTTGCAGGTAATCACTGCCTTTGTGGAATTATAAATGTGCTTCTCCCCGGTCGCACACAGCAGACGGTTTGCACAAAGGGAAAGTATCTTCATTTCGCTCTCCGGGATTGCCTTTAAGTCCTGCTTGATGATCTCCATGGTAGGAATGATTGCGTGGTGGTCCGTCACTTTCTTGCTGTTCAAAATTCTTTTAATATCTGGATTGAACATGATATTCTGCTCAAATAACAGAGAATTGAAAATCGCTTCGATCACATTTTTTGCAGTACCTTCCATGTCATCGGAAAGATACTGGCTGTCTGTTCTTGGATAAGTCACTAACTTTTTCTCATAAAGGCTCTGCGTATATTCCAATGTCTGCTTGGCAGTAAAACCAAACAGACGGTTTGCATCCCTCTGAAGTGTTGTAAGGTCATAGAGCTTCGGCGGTGCTACCCACTTTTCTTCCTTTACCACGGAAGTGACAAGAGCCTGTCCGTTTTCACAGGCTCCTGCAATTCTTTCTGCTTCCGTTTTATCACTGATATGCTCTGATACCGCATCCAGACCATTTCCCATGATGTGAGCCATATAATAGGCTTCTTTCTTGAAATTCATGATTTTGCTTTCACGATCCACCAGCATGGCAAGTGTCGGTGTCTGCACTCTGCCAACCTTCAATGCCTTACCGCCATATAATACCGTAAAAAGTCTTGTCCCATTGATACCCACAAGCCAGTCTGCTTCCTGCCTGCATAATGCTGAATGATACAAGTTATCATAGTCGCTGCCTGGGCGAAGATTATGGAAGCCGTCACGGATAGCACTTTCCTCCATGGAAGAAATCCATAACCGTTTCATCGGTTTTCTGCACCCTGCCATGTTGTAGGTCAGGCGGAAAATCAATTCTCCCTCCCTTCCGGCATCGGTTGCACACACAACAGCATCTACCCTGTCATCATGCATGAGCTTTTTCAAAATCTGATACTGTGTTTTTGTATCACTTTTCACTTCATGCTGCCATTCCTGCGGAATGATTGGAAGGCTCTCATAGCTCCATTTCTTCCATGCTTCCTCATAGCTTTCCGGCTGTGCCAGTTCTACCAGATGTCCCACACACCATGATACCAGATACTCATTGCCTTCCAAATATCCGTCCTTACGCTGTGTGGCACCAAGAACTGCCGCAATGCTCTGTGCCACACTCGGCTTCTCTGCAATTACAAGCTCCATCTCTATTCCTCCCCATTTTCTTCATCATTCTCGTTGTTGTTATCTTCATTGTCATTCTCGTCTGTGTCTACTGATTCTGTATCATCACCACCATTTATGAATGCTTCGTCGGAATCCTGCTCGGTTTCTTCCTCGTCATCATAATCGTAGTCCTCGTCAAGCTCGTCCTCATCTTCATCCTCATCAATGAAGTTTTCCTTTTTCTTCTTGGATTTCACAACATATACCACTCCGATCACAGCTACCGCAGCAATGCCCATTAAAATATATGTAAAGCCGGAACCATCTGCTTTTGCGGTATCCTCTTTCGGCTCACTTGTATCTTCCGTGCTATCTTCGGTGCTATCTTCGGTGCTGTCCTCAACACTTTCTGCTCCCTGTGTTTTATCTCCTGTGGTATCAGCATTATTGTTTGATAATGCGCTGTCTTTGGTAGGGATTGCAGATTCCAATGCCGCTGAATTTTTCGGAAGTGTCTCGCTGTTATCCGCTGTGGTATTCAGCAGGTCGTTTTCACTGACTTCTGTAAGGAAATACACCTTTTCATCTTCCCCATCACGATCAATCACAAGATAAAATACCTTTTCTGATGCAGTCTGGATTGTGTAAAATTCCTTGCCTTTTTCTGTGGTCTGGCTGTCACTGCTCTGGTCTGCATCCTTAGAAATATCTCCCGTACTTGGAGATTGCTTTGCTGTTGCGGAACTGCTTGAAGTTGTTCCACTGCCTGTCTGGGAAACTGTATTTCCATTCACATCCGTTTTCGTATGCTCCGTAACCTGTGCGGTTGCAGAGCTTGGCTTGGTTGCAGACGCATCCACCGGAAGCTGCTGTGCCGGATCTTTTTCACTGCTGTCCTTATTCTCCGGATCGGTGTAATACGGATTGGCTGTTTTATAGATTTCAGAGGTATTTCCTGCATTATCCATGGCAGAAATCGTGAAATACTGATACCCTGCATCGAACTGTTGCAGACGGATATTCAAGGCTCCATTCGTATGCTCTGTAAACTCATAGCCATTGACATAGATTGCCTTGATACCGGAATCCGTATCATGTGCCTGAATGCTCAAAAGACCGTCGCTGACTGCCGCATTTAAGGTAGGCTTTGTAAAATCAAAGCACTTGATGTAGCAGTTTTTCTCGTAGGTCTTGCCCTTCTGGTCTGTGACCTGCACATAAATGGTGCTGTTCTCGGAAATCTCTATGTGCATATCCTCGGTAATGTCCGTCCAGCTTCCATTCTGTCCGACTTTTGCCTTTACTGTCTGAATGGTAAAATTACCGGAAACTATCGTATCTTCCACCTTGACAGTTACCTTAGTGGTATCATTATGCCATCCAGACGGTGTATTGATTGTGATTTTTACACTCGGATTGATATAGGCACATTCCTTGTAATCCTTTGCACACACCTCACAATCTTCATTTACTGCATACTGACTGCATTTTTCCTTGCAGGTGCATTTTGCGGCAGGCTGTGTCTCCTCAGTTGTGCCTTCTGTGGAATTTTCTGTTGTATTCTCCGTGGACTGCTCTGTATGATTTTCTCCACTACCGGAACTGTCCTTGTTATCAGTGCCGGACGCTGTGCTTTCTGCACTGCCTTCTTCTGCCGCACTCTCTGTTTTCTGCTCTGCGGTATCCTCCGCATGAACCTCCACAGTATTTGCCCTGTTGGCAAAAAATGCCCCAATCGGCATACAAAAAAGCATTGCCGACAGCATAAGGGACACCACTGCCCTAGCCGATAATCTCCTGTTTTTCATTAGTCGAATCCTCCTTTTCCTGTTCCCGTTTCTGTAATAGATTTCTGACTTCATCCTCACTGAGCTTATTAAGCATCTGCAATCGCTCGGATGAGATTTTATATTTCCGAATGATCTTCATGGCTTCGGCATCCTCCGCCATCTGTTTCTGCTCTGCAAGGTCTTTTTCCTTTGCCTGTAGCTGTGCTATCTGCTCCCTGACCTTTTTAAGCTGTGAATTGATTCGCTCTACTGACAAAAATAATTCCTCCCTTCGCTAATTCAATCTTCCAAAACCATAAAAATGGCTCTGCCAGTAAGAGGTATTGATTGAGGTGTACTGGATTGGATCGCCACAATGCACCATCGTACCGTTTCCGCAGTAAATGCCAACGTGTGTAACCGGACGTCCCGCATTATAAGTTCCGGTAAAAAAGATAATATCCCCTGCCTTTGCGTCTGCCGCTGATACCGGAGTACACTGGTCATAAATGCCCTGTGCGGTGGTTCTTGGCAGGTTATGTACGCCGCTGTTTGTAAATACCCAACATACAAAGCCAGAACAATCAAAACTTGCCGGAGCTGTTCCTCCAAAGGTGTATGGCATTCCCAGATACCTGTTTGCTTCCCGCATAAGCGTCTGTACGGTTGCATCATCATAAGATTCCGGTGGTATCACATTGCCGGTTCCTCCTCCGGTGCCGCCCGGTGTTTCTCCATAAATGGTCTGTTCTCCTGCTTCAAAATAAAATAACGGGTTATAATACTCCCCGTTATACAAGCACTCGATATGAAGGTGGCTTCCGGTACTGCTTCCTGTATTTCCGCTTTTACCTATATTGTCACCTTTTTTTACACTCTGCCCTGCGGACACATTTAAGCTGTCCATGTGGGCATATTTTGTGGTATATCCCTTACTGTCCGTAATCACCACATAATTCCCATAATAGGAATCGTAAGCTGCTTCCATAACCGTTCCATCATGTGCTGCATGTACCATGGTTCCAGTCGGTACTGCTATATCCACACCCCTGTGAATCTCCTCGTCTCCTGTGTTTGGATTTTTCCGGTAGCCATAATAACTGCTGATATAGTAGTACCAGTAGTAATCCACGGGTGTTCCAAATACCTGTAACCCGCCTTTTGTCTCCGTGTAGGCGGCAAAGATTTCTGCCTGTTCCGTATCCATACGTCCGGCAACAATGCTCTCAAGAGGTGTGACCGTTAAAGTGACTCGAAGGATTGTTACGATATATTCTTCTTCCTCCTCATACTCGTATTCCTCGGTACTGATGCTTCCATCTGCATTTGTAACTGTTCTGGTTCCGGTCTTTGTGACTGTCCTTGTCCGTGTCTCCTCCACTTCCTCAGTAGTAAGGGAATACATGGCATCAAATAATTCCTGAATTTCACTCTCCATTTCTGCGGCAGTAAATTCCGTATGGACTGCGGAAAGATAACTG
>ULQR01027712.1_pt1 | contig 15673 bp, 19 predicted proteins | sample 1954711 | NCBI WGS metagenome assembly ULQR01 (sample SAMEA4835661, study PRJEB28245) | human gut metagenome | biome: gut microbiome; material: fecal sample | place: Denmark | collected 2008
TCTTCGGATAGTTTCCCACGGAACTTTGCAGGTGAGCCGATTTTCCTATGATTTTTATGTCTTTTTCTGGCTTATTTTCTGCTTCAGTAATTGATTTCCGGAATGTAATGGAATTTTTCTCAAGACTTCATTTTCGGTATTCTTGTCCGCTATCCTCGGAATAGAGAAGATAGCGGATTTGATGTCCTGAGAAATCAGTTGAATATTTTGTCAAGCCATTCTGCGAACTTGCGCCATAACCAGAAGTTGGCAATTAAGCCGCCAATGATTCCAGCTATCATCAAAATCGGGAAGGTGACGGCTGCAATAATTGTGGCAACGACGCTCAGCATTTCTCTGCCGAACGGTGTGCAAAAGGAAACGGCAATACAGCATAATGTGATGCCTGAAACAATCAGGGCTTTCTTAATTCTAGAGTCCATTGTCTTTTAATGTTTGAGAGAAATTTTCAATTGTCTTATTTCATCTTTGAGTACTGTGTTTTCGCTGCAGAGATGATCCACGGAGGCTTTAAGCTCTTCGTTCTCCTTCCTCAGGGCGATTATTTCATTGTTTGCTGAAGTGATTTCTTCAAGCAACCTCTTGTTCTCTGAGGAGAGCAGGTTTATAGAAGATTGCAAGTCGTGCAGGAAGTCGTTCTTTTGTTTACGCCGTCCTGCGAGCCAACCAGCAGCCGCTGTGACAAGGGGAAGAACAAATGTTCCGATATTAGTAATGATTTCATTGGGTTCCATATGCCTGATATCTATTTGTTTGAACTCATCATATAACAGCATTACTTTAGCTTGTCTGAGAAGTATAGTTTCATTTCTGTCAGTCTGCGTTTTTGTAATCCTCGCATCACTTTGCCGTTAGCATAAACCCATCTGAGGAATTCATCTATTATTGAATTATCATCCGGGTTAATGCGAATCTTTGCAAGTAAAGTGGAAGCCTTGAAATTGCCAATTCCTACATTAAAGACGAATGAGACAATAGCGTCCCACTGGCATTGTCTGAGGCTGAGATTCAACTTATTCAGTTGCATTTCAATGGCCGCTACATCTCTATGTAGGTATTCATCTGCTTCTTGAATTGTAATGAAGGAATTAGGTGATACACCGGAAGTATGTCCGTATCCAATTGTCCAAATTCCAGCAGGACAGAGGTATGCTTCAAGTCTAAGTCCTTCGAACTGTTTGATGAGTTCGTATGCGTCTACTGATGCTTTCATAATGATTGAAACAAATCCCCGTCAGCTTGATGCCGGCGGGGAGATGAAACATTGCCTACAGGCTGATCTGCCCGAGCATTTCTCCGGATTTCTCGCCAGTCTTCGTGTTGACGAAGAAGTAGCGGAGGAATACCTTTGGAGCGGCGGTGGTGACTGCACCGTGGACTGCCTCGTAGTCAGCCTTGATGTTGATGGCCTCTTCCACGATAGTTCGTGGAGAGCCAATCATCACAGCCTTCGAGTAGGCCTTTGTGACACCGTTGCTCTGCGGAGCGGATGCCATAATGACGAGCTTGAGGTCTGCGGTCTCTGCCGGTGGATCAGGCAGCTGGAAGGTGAAGCTGTCGGCGGTGAGGGAGAGGTCCGCTTCGCACGGAGCTTCCACTCCGACGAGGGTAGGAGGAGCACTGAGTGCGGCTCCACCGCATTTCACGATCCAGTAATTCAGCCTCGAATAGAGGTTCGCCCCGGAAATCTTGGAAGAAGTTCCGAGCACGCTCTTTCCCTTCTGGGTGCCTGCGAGGGCATTCCAGGCGAGGATTTGGGCATTGGTGAGCGACCTCCAGTTCTGGCTGATCTGCTTGAAGATGGCTTTGACTGCGCCCTGGGCGCTGGACTTGAATCCGCCGCCGTAGCCACGGTTACGGATGTACTTGCGACCGCGCACCTTGGCTGCGGTCACTCCTTTGGCGGAGCCTGACATCTCCTCAAAGGCGATTGATGGAATGTACTTCATAGCTTGAAGATTTTTAGGTGTGAAACAATAAGGAATATAAATATCTCATTTGCTGAGTCTTGTGAGTTTGAACAACTTCCAGAAGCCGAATCCGAGCAGGATTACGAAGGCCCATTTGCCGAACTCTAGGAAGAATCTGTTCGGGCCGGAAAGAGGTTTGGCTACTTCAACAGTCTCCCTGACTATCTTGTCCACATAGACGAGAGAGTCGCGGTAAACGACTTTTGTTTCGACCGGTACTGGCTCTTTGACAGGCTTTGTGGCGAGTGAGTGGACCAGAACTCCATCAGTGACAATGGCCTCGGATTTCGCGTATCTGTTCTCCAGTACGGACATCGTATCAAGAGTTTGAACTTTCTCCACGAGGAGCGGCAGTTCAAGATAGACCGTGTCCTTTTGGAAGACCGTTTCCGTGCGCACTTCCACGCGGGTGTTCTCTGAAGGTGTGACCTGCCTAGCGGATGCGCAGGCCACACACAACAGGGAAGCAAGGATGATGGTGAAGTTTTTCATAGGTAGTTATGCTTCTGTAGTGGTTACTTTTCTTGGAACGTAGCAGATGAATCCGCAGTACTGGGATGAATGCCAGGAGTATCCCGGATTGATGATTTCAACGGTGAACACATTGTCCCGAATCTCAAAGCGGAACATCTTTGTGCCGACTGACGGTGAAACCGCCTGGTCATCCATAATAATTCCGTCAAAGTCTTCAACCTCGGGCAGATCCTTGATTCTGAACGAAACTTTTGTCTCTGCGTCAGTCTGCTCGATGCTGGAGAAAGTGATGGCCATAAACACCCAATCATCGGTGAATGTCCAATAGCTCTGATAGGTACTGATATTGCCGACCTTATCCAGAAGTGAGATATAATTCCACTTGAGTACTCCAATGCTGCCCTTGCCATTCCTCGGTACAAATGAGTTTGAGAATACCAGCGTAATTGTCTCATTGTCATCCCAGGCTGTGACCTTTTCCACTGCTATGGTGTTCTTGTCTTGAATACACGCCTTGATGGCCGTGCCGTTCTTCTCTCCGTTGAGAGTTCCGAACATCAGCATACCGGTGATGGCACTCTTCCCGATAGGCAGATCCGGGACATAGATTTCCAGCTGAGAAACGGCTTGATATTGGGCATTGGAAGGATCGAAGGATACTTCTGAATTGAGAATCAGGTAATTCTCTTCAATGAAAGCCTGAAAGCGGATATCACCGGCTCCGAAGTTGTTTCCTGTTGCAGTTATACTTGTCATAATTTTCAGCGCATTATAGGGTTGGAGCCGAATACTTCACTCTTCTTGTCATATCCACCGGCCCTGTGGGAGAATGACATAACCTGACGATATTTCCCGGATTTATACTCCTTGCGGAATGATACAGAGAATATACCCGGCTTGAAATCCGGTCTGGTAGTAGAGCGGCTGAAGACCATAGTGTCACCCTCAAAGAACTCTTCCGGAGTATCTTCTGAATACAGGGTAAAGTAAGAACCGAATCCCTTAATGTCCGTGACGCCTTCAACTACCATCTGGGAAGTTCCTCCCGGCATCTCGACATCGGCGGATACAAGGTGCGCCTTTGGATCTTCGAACATATCATTGAAGAACTGAACACGTGGCGTGAATCCTTCCTCCTTTGCCTGAGCCTCAGACATACAGATGGCTGTCGTGCGCATAGTTTCTCCTACCAGTCCGTTTGCAGGGTCGAGCCAGTACAGTTCGATGAATACCTTCTCTCCAATGGAAGGCATATAGCCGATTTTCTCGGTGTAGAGCTCCGTCAGGCCGGCATCGCCCCAGTCATCCTCCATACCCGGAGTGATTACTACGGTCTTGTTCCAGCCGCTTGTGACTCCTGTGCCCTGGCCGGCCGACATCTTGGCTACCAGCTTATAAGTTCCGGTAGGATTGGCAACCCCAGTGAGAAGAACTCTTGATGGCGTAACCCAAATTGATTCGCAATCCACCTCCGGAATATCAGACAGATAGGAAGGAGCATCGACAAGCAAATCCTCACCGGCCATTTGGCGGTTGGTGTTAATGCGTACGAATGCATTGTGTGCAGTGAGCTCGGCAGCCTTGCCGAAGGTGGAGACACCTTTGAAATGCTTGGCCAAAACCTCCCAGGATTGCATTTGGGAATCGGTGAGCTGCTTATATGCCCGGGAGATCTTGGACAAACTATTTCGTTGCACTTTCTGACCGGGTGAATACACTTTTGATGGGTATGAACGAACAGATAGGATAGTCCCGCCCGATGTGCTTCGGGCGGTGACATCCTTTGCGGAGCCTGAAAAGTCATTGAATGCAATTGATGGCAGGGCTTTCATTATTCTTTTTGAATTCTGAAAGCAAAGATATCACATATCTAAACTATTGAAACAGAATTGGTTTCTGCTGCTTTATGTTGCGTTAAATTGCGCAAATCATTCAAATATGTGCTGCAAGATATTGAAAGTACTGAACGAATGAGTAAATTTGTGGAGATATAATAATGACATATGGTAAAGACGTATAATATATATTGCGATGAAAGTACCCATCTCCCCAATGATGGCCGTCCTTATATGTTGCTTGGATATACTTGTGTCCCTTATCCTCTTATGAAAGAGGCAAAGCTCGCGATTAATGACATAAAGGATAAATATGGTTTTACCGGAGAAATGAAATGGTCTGGTATTAATCGCAAGACAGAACCAATGTACCTTGAACTAATTGAGTACTTTTTCCGATCAAACTTGAAATTTAGAGCAATTGTTGTTAAGAAATCAGAGATAGATGAAACTCGTCCCGAATATACTTTCAATGACTTCTATTTCAGGATGTATTATCAGCTTTTGCACTATCCAACGACAGATGCAGAAAGTGTTTATAATGTATATTTTGACATTAAGGACACGTGTAGTCATTTGAAACTTCGTAGACTTAGGGAAATGCTTATGCATGGCTCAAACATCAGAAACTTCCAGTTCATGAAATCCCATGAGAGCCAATTTATCCAATTGACGGATGTTTTAATGGGGGCTGTAAACTATAATTTGCGAATGCAAGAGGGCGATCTTCCAGGACAATCTCAATCGAAGAAAAAGATTATTGAGACGGTTAAGAAATATTCCAACTTGTCGCTTGTCAAGCAAACAAGTAAAGACGAGGAAAAATTCAATCTGTTCTTTATTAAGCTGAAATAACTATGCCATATAATTTGACGAAGAAGTATCCTGACCTTCTTGAATTGTTTGGAAGTATCTACGAAATGAAACAATCTCTTCGTAGAATATATGACAGAGATATTGAGAACAATCCTGACTTTAAGTTTCGCGGCATACAAATCCACCCATTGAAATCAGAAGAAGGGCAACTTGATATGGACAGGACATTCACGCATCTTACAACGAAAGAGTATGCTTCGTTTGATGCTGAAGGTAATGAACTCGACGAAAAGCACCGTGAATTTGATATTCAACGTTCAAAACGTTTGCATTGGATCAATCATCATGTCCACGAGAAGACTCCGGCAAATATAGATATCTTTACAGTTGTTGAATGGGACAAGAAAAAACGGCAAGACGTTAAGCATACCTATATCTACGATAGGGTAGGAAAGTATGTGATAATCTTTGATAGACGAGCTCAAAAAGATTTTTATTTGCTTACTGCTTACTACCTGGATGCTCCATACGCCGAAAAGGCACTTAAGAAAAAGATGAAAAAGAAAGAACCGGAGGTAATATAAAAACAGGGCTCGCGATGAATCCAAGTCATGCGAGTCCCGAAACTCCTTCTGTCATCAGATGAGCACTGCAAATATCAACAATTAATTTGATATTTACTAATATTTGTCAATTTTTTTTCAAATTTTGTGCCGAGAATGATTACCGCAGTGTCAGATAATATCTGATAACGAATGATACTGCGACCTGTATCCGGTCTTACAATCCAGCAGCAGATACCTCAGATGCAGCTGCTTAATCTCCAATGCTGGCACTGAATCCGGGGCCAGAAACTCAACCACTGAGCACTCTGCGGAAGGGACTGACTCCGACAGGTAATTCCTCATCAGTCCGGGATTACGCCCGCATCCTGGCTCTCCAATCTGGAATTTGCCCAGCACTCGGTATCGCCCAGGCTCACCAGCCCCACAAAGAGTCAGCCTGAAACGCAACCTGAGCTGTCCTCCATCAGCTGTTGAACAATCCAGATAGTCCATACTGAATATCGGAAACGGCTCGAACATCACTGGCTCCGGAATATGCTCATTACCCAACTGAGCAAATCCGTGATAAGCCGACACAAAGAGATTGTACCCGCTGATGCTGTTCTTCTGCCCGAACGGTGGACGATGCGAAACGACACCTCTGGCCATCTTTCTCCAGATCATCTGAGTCCCGTGAGGAAGTCCCTGCCAAGCCTTGATTGCTCTCTTGTGCAGTTCAGCCTGCTCCATCTGTTCTGCAGTCCCAGCAAAGTCCGAATACGCCTTGCTCCGGAAATAGCAGATGCCATTCCGGTGATAGAAGGTCACATTGCCGACCGAAGACCAGCAATCGGAGAACTGTGTATTTGGAATATACTTTGGCATATCTGGAGGATCTTGGGTCTACAAGTCTTAAGCACATAGGTAACTCAGAGGTATTTTGAAGGATGCTGCTTTGAGTACGAAAACTCTCTATCTTCCTTCAGGAAACAATGTAAAAATACTCAAAAAATAGCAGATTATCAACTATTTATCAGGCTATAATTGAAGTAATACAATATAATTAAAAACGGGCGTTAGCCCGTCTCTCAATGATATGTAAATATATCGTCGAAGGCACCGCCGTTCTCGCGGGTGATGACGTTGAACTTCGCACCGAGGCTGAAGCGGGCGTTCTTCAGATGGCCTATGCTGTTTGGGGCCGAATGCAGAGACGGCGATAGCCGTGGCTGTAGCCGGACACAAATGGCATAGGAGGCAAGGCCGTAGGCCGCGGCAGGAGCCGGGCGCACGGACGCTGATGCGATGGATGACGGTCCTTCCGGCTCTGGCACTGCCCTGGAAATAATGCACAGTTGCTCTGACCTTCGCACGGGTGAGTCGGGCCGGCGGAGGTCAGTCTCTGCTGGAAGTGTAGGCGGAGCAGGTTGGAGCCGGCAAGGATGACGAGACCGAAGGGCTCGGCAGACTCGGCGTAAAACTGCGGAGACGGAACTGGAGGCAGGGACTGACCGGAGCGTCTAGGCCCGACATAAGCAGGGAGCGAAGAGAAACGAAGCGATTCCGCTCTGCGAGTCTGTGGCAGGCGGTGTGGAGCACAGCGGAACATCGACTGACACTGTCTCGCGTTCCTGGACGCGCGGCTTTGAGAGGATGGGGACTTGCTCCACATCCTTTCAAAGACGGAAGAAGCGGCCAGTCATTAAACTCAAGGCGAAGCCTTACCTTGCCTGCGCAGTGGCTTTCTTGAAGCTGGCGGCCCCGATGACTGCTTGAAGAAAGACACGGAGAAGGCCCGCAGCTTCGCTGCTAAGGCTGGCAACTCCCTCTGGACTTTTGGCCCTGATACGGGCTTCTATCGTTCTTATGGGTACGATACTTCCTGCGAAGTGACGCACACTTGCACTGCTCGCCAAAAGTCCTGGGCGGGCTGACGGACTTGGAGCGCGTTAGTCCCTGAAGCCCGCCCACTGTTGCCAGCCGCCTCGACTCCGCTGGCACAACGGAGTAAGACTCTAATATGCACGAACAGAGCCAGTTAACATAATCTAGATTGTGTGCGAAGCGAAAACTTTTGGGGAAGGGGCCCCGAAAGTTACACAATCTCGATAGATTATGTTAACTCGCGGATTCAGAGGTGGTTACTACGAATAGCACTATCGTTAGCGGAGTCGTTCACCTCCCCTGTGGGGTCGGGGGCATAGAAGGGTCGAGTCTCAGTGATTCGTAGGGAAAATTGTCGGATCAGAACTACGCCATCCCGGAGCGCAGCGCAGGAATGGCGTAGTTCCCGACAATTTTTCCGGAGAACGCGCCGAGTCTCGACACCTATTGTCTTTTCACCGAGCGAAGCGAGCATTGACAGTCCGGAGGTTTGGCGTTCAGCTGGAGCTTGCGGAGGCGGAATGACAATCTTCCGGTACCGCTCTGCCCATGAGGAAAGTCTGTGGACTTTGACGCGCCAGCGACAATGGCCATAGTCTTTCCGGGCGTTTCACTTGTGCGTTGGATAAAGACTCGGAGACTTCCTACCAGGGAGGCTCGGAGTCTTTCTGTGCGGTGGGGATAGAGTGGAAGTCCCGGAGCCGCGAGAGGGGCGTAGGGGCTGGAACCAAGGTGGTGGCACTCAGCTTCAGCTGTGAGGCACGACCTTGACCGCTTTTCTTTGAGCAAGGAGCGGATGATGGTCTGCTTACTGCTCCGATTGGTGGTCTTGAATGCATGACAGAAAGCGCCGCGGAGGTGGCTTTGCCACCGAAGTAATTGCAGGTCTCGCCAGCGGCGTAGCCGCTTCACAGACAGCATCCGTGAGGCAGGCTTTGACAACAGGACCGGAGGCCTGGCAAAGACTGGCTGACGGATACCGCTCTGCCCATCAGGGCAAGGCTTTCAGCGGCTTGCCGATGAATGTCTTGCCGGGCGTTTTACACAGGAAGCTTTGCTTCTGTCATAGATAGCATCAGAGGATGATGCCGACAGGCAGCATCTTCTGATACCGCTCTGCCCGAAGAGGAAAGTCTGTGGACGTTGCCGATCTTTCGGCAATGGCCGCAGTCTTTCCGGGCGTGTCATCGGAGCGCAGACAAAAGTCTCCGCGACTTCCTGAAGGGAAGGCACGGAGTCTTTCTGCGCGGAGTCTATAGAGTGGGAGTCACGTAGCCGCGACAGTGGCGGAGGGGCTGGAACCAAGCTGATCTTACGGAGCGTCAGCGCAGGAAGACGAGCCCCGTCGCTATGTTGTTATTTTACCAAATTTGGTGTTCGGCTTTAATTGATAGTTCTTAATGCATTCTTAGTTTGAAGAATACGAATAATATAAATAATTTCAAATTTGGTGATATTTTTCTGTGGATATTTATAGTTTTCAGGATTTATTTTGTATTTTTGTTGTTGCTTAGCTAGCCCAAATTCCAAATCATTGGTCTATCGCTATTTCGGTACTTGGGTTTGGAAGAAGGGTTGGGTGGGCAGACATATTGAAGACGTTACTTGACGTTTTTCTTCTGTTATCAAACTTGGCAATTTGATGTAATCGAAAAAGAAGAAACGGCAACGGGAGCGTCCACTTGTGATGACGTTTGAATCGCCATGTCTTCGGGCGTGGAGTTTATTCATATCATCCCTGACGTGGGCTAGCTGCGTTGCTTATCCTTTTTCGATGGCAGCCAAGGCCTGATAACGGGGTGAGCAAGAGTAAGACTCCCACGTCTTTTTTTGTATCCGTTCGGATTAGGGTGTCGCCGGATTATTATTTAGACTCAATGAGGCGATTTCTCTTGATTGTTATCTGCTTTCTGCTTGGCACTTCTTTATTTGCTCAGCAATATAATAAGTACGGTTCTTCGTATAATTTCAAGAAGGCAATGGAATTTCTTGAAAGTGAGGATGCTGATTCTGCATTGGGATCTTTCAGGGACGAATTGAAGGAGCATAAGGACAATGGATATGCATATTTGTTCATCGCCTCAATCCAACTACAGAATGAGAATTACGGAGATGCGTTGTCTGCAATAGAGAATGCAATCAAGTTTATTCCTAAGAAAGATAAGGAATACAAATCATTTGCTTTCTATAAACGTGCTGGAATATATGTGGCATTGGAGGACTCAGAAAAGGCATTGAGGGACTTTACTTCTGCAATTGCTCTTCACCCGGATGAGGATTATTATTCCGAGAGAGCTCAGGTCTATTATGAACTTGAGCAGTATGATTTGGCAGATAGCGATTATCAGATGATGCTTTCACTTGATGCGCATAATGCAATGGCCTATATGGGTCTTGGAAGGAATAATATTGCAAGGGGTGAATACCAGTCAGCAACCGAACGTTTTGATTACGTGATTTCTTTGTATCCGGAGTATTCTTCCGGTTACTCATTCCGTGCAGAAACAAGAATGAAGTTGAAGGACTATTCAGGAGCATCGAGTGATGTTGCCAAGGCATTGAGCATTGATGGAGATAACAAAGCATTCCATTTAATGCAGATGCTGGCTGATTCTTCGTACACCAACATCAGTGTAAAAATTAAATCATACGCAGTTCAGGAGCCGAACAATTATTATTGGCCATATTGTCTTGGGGTAATCAACGAAACGGCTCACAGATATAAGGAAGCGATTGAGTTCTATCTAAAATCAGCGAAGTTGGATACTGATGACATCGTATATGCGCGATTATCATCTTGTAGTGAAGAATTGGGTGATTGGAAAATGGCGATGTCATACATTAACAAGGCTATAGAACTTGATCCGAAGTATTTTAAGTATCAGTTGGCAAAAGCTGATATTTACTACGAGTCTGGCGATATTGAATCCGGTGTTGCAGTTCTGGATGGATTCATAGATTCCAATCCTGATTACTATTATGGATATTATAGAAGAGGTTGGTTCAAGGACAATCTTGATGATGTAGATGGTGCGATTGCGGACTATACGACAAGCATAGACCTGAATCCTGAATACACTTATGCTTATATGTCCAGGGGGAAAATGTATTTGTTGAAGGGAGAAACGGAAAAGGCTGAAAGTGATTTCAATGAGACTGTCCGAAGAGACACAATACCAGAGAGCAATTCAGCCGTTGAATATGCACTGTTCTACCTTGGAAGAAAAGACGACGCAAAGGAGTGGATGCAGAAAGTGATTGACTCGGATCCTAATGAAGCAGGAGTTTATTATGATGCTGCCTGTCTATATTCTCTGATGGGTGAAACAGACTTTTCAATATCATATCTGGAGACTTGCTTGCAGAAGGGGTATAAGAATATTCATCATATTATGACGGATGATGAACTTGATAATATCAGGGGTGAGCAGAGATATCAAGAGTTGATAAAGGCATATTCTCAGGAGAAAGATGGAAAGGATAGCATCGATAAAGATTACGAGTTCGTTGAACAAGTAACGGAGGTTCCATTTACCCGTTCCGGCGGAGTAACAAAGGTGAAGTGTGAAATCAATGGTTTGCCATTGCACTTCGTGTTTGATACAGGAGCATCCGATGTCTCCCTTTCACGAGTTGAAGCCACCTTTATGTTTAAGAATAATTACATCTCACCGGAAGACATCATCGGTAAGGCAAGGTATATCGATGCCAATGGTGACATCTCAATCGGTACAATCATCAATATTCGCAAAGTGTCGTTTGCAGGGCTTGATCTGGAGAATGTCCGTGCTTCGGTTGTTGACAGCAATAAAGCGCCACTTCTTCTTGGACAGAGTGTTTTAAGCCGCTTGGGGAAGGTTGAGATTGATTATGAGGATAGTGTGCTGAGGATTACGACTAAAGAAACCATAAATCAATAAAATATAACACATTATGATTAATCTTGAAAAGGGACAGCGTATAAGCATGGATAACAGCTTAACGCTTGTAGGTGTTGGTCTTGGATGGGATCCGTGTGAAACACCTGGAGTTGATTTTGACCTGGATGCGTCTGCGTTTATGCTTGGAGCAAGTAAGAAGACTCCAAAAGATGAGTTCTTCGTATTCTATAACAATCCGAAATCACCTGATGGAGCCGTTGCATCTTCTGGAGATGACCTTACCGGCGGCAATAGCGATGGTGGAGATGATGAGACTCTTACCGTTGACCTTACCAAGGTAGATTCTTGCATTCAAGAAATAGTCTTCACAGCGACAATCCATAAAGCATCAGAAAGGAGGCAGAATTTCGGTCAAGTGCGAAACTCCTATATCAGGATTTACAATGCAGTCACCAATACAGATATCGCCAGATATGACCTTGACGAAGACTTTTCAATTGAGACAGCAGTTGAGTTTGGCCGTCTTTATAAAAGAAATGGTGAGTGGAAGTTCGAGGCTTTAGGACTTGGTACTAAGGATGGTCTTCAGGGACTCGTTAATAAATACTGCTATTAATGATTTTGCAATCGTAGTCGCAAAGAACGGTGACAATCAATGGTTTAACCTTGATATGTCATTCGTTCTTGTATGATGAATTAGAAATCTATTTATCCTTCCTCAAATGCGCTTTTAGATTGTGTTAACATTAACGAATTGAAGAGTAGTTACAATCCTGTATGCAAATACAAATAATATGGCAATAAATCTTGAGAAAGGTCAGAGAATCAACCTTGAAAAATCAAATGGTTCAAAACTTACCAACTTCTGCGTTGGATGTAATTGGGGTGCAATTGAGACTATCAAATACAAAGAAGTAGTTATCAGTGAAGGATTTCTTGGATTAGGAAGAAAGACTGAAATGCGCCCTTACAAGGAAGAAATTGATGTTGATGTGGATCTCAGTTGCGTTATGGTAGATGCAAACGGGGAATTTTTAGATGGGCTGTATTCTTCTCTTTATAAGCCAGAATTCCTGCAGAGATATGGTTTTCCTAAAGGGAAGGAACTCTCTCTTGATGGTGCTCTGAAATCAGCAGGAGATGATACAGAAGGCGATAAGGGTGGTGATGATGGTCTTGATAACGAGATTATATCTGTAAATCTTGACAAGGTAAGCCCTCGCACTGGGCAGATCTTTTTCTTCTTGAATATCTATTCTCCGAAAACTATTGACTTCTTGAAGATACCGTATGCGGCTATTCGTATGTACGAAGGAACTCCAACTAAGGTGAATGAGGTTTTTGCAAAGTATGATGTCGCCAGGGAACAGCAGTTTGAAGGAAAAAGAGCATTGATAATGGGCAAGCTCTATAGGTATAATGGTGAATGGAAATTCGCCGCAATAGGAGATGCATTCAGCGATGACAATCTTTGCCTTACAATGAAAAGAATTCTTCGTGATTACACCAAATAAAGAGTGAGTTATGGCAATTAATCTCGAAAAAGGTCAGAGAATCAACCTTGAGAAAACAAATGGTTCAAAACTTACCAACTTCTGCGTTGGATGTAATTGGGGAGCAATTGTCAAGAAGACATTTTTTGGCCTCGGCTCCAAGGTAGTTGATGTAGACCTCGACTTGAGTTGTTTGATGTTTGATGCTGAGGGAATGCCTATAGATCATATCTATTCTCCTCTCTATCGTTTTAGAGACAGGAATAGGGACCTTGGACTTCCAAACGGTAAACTTGACTCAATTGATCGCGCACTTCATCACACCGGAGATGATACCCAAGGTGACCAGAATGGTGATGATGGGCTTGACAACGAAATCATTACGGTTGACTTGAATAAAGTGAATGACAATGTTCACCAGATTGTTTTCTTTCTGAACATTTACAATAATGAGGACTATGCCGGTGACTTTTCAGGCATTCCTTACGCATCTATCCGTATGTACGAAGGCACACCGACAAAGGTTAAAGAGGTGTTTGCACAATATGATGTTGCGACCAAAACCGAATGTGTTGGAAAGAGGGGCTTGATTATGGGTAAACTCTATCGTAGGAATGGCGAATGGAAGTTCGCAGCCATCGGTGATGCATTTGAAGACACATCAATAGTCCACACAATCGTGAGGGTAATGAAAGACTATTCTAAATAACTAATAAACAATTAAATACAATGAGAAGATTACCAGTTTATCTCCTTCTTGATACATCTGGATCAATGTATGGAGAGCCAATCGAGGCGGTAAAAAACGGCGTTCAGGTACTCGTATCTACCCTTCGCCAGGATCCTTATGCGCTTGAGACCGCATACCTTAGCATCATTACATTTGACAGCTCTGCTAAGCAGGTAACTCCACTTACCGAGCTTGCTGCCTTCCAGCAGCCTACAATCGAAGCAAACGGATGCACTGCTCTCGGTGAAGCTCTCGGTCTTCTTGCACAGAAGGTTGATACAGAAGTAACAAAAACAACAGCAGAGGTCAAAGGTGACTGGAAGCCTCTTGTGTTCATCATGACCGATGGCGTTCCTACCGACGACATCAGTAAGAGCCTTGCTGAATTCAAGAAGAGAAAATTCGGTACCGTAGTAGCATGTGCTGCTGGTGCTGGCGCCGACACTAACACCCTCAAGCAGATTACAGAGAATGTTGTAGCACTTGATACAGCTGATGCTGGTACAATCAAGTCATTCTTCAAATGGGTATCTGCATCTATCAGCACCGGTAGTATGAAGGTTGAAGAGGCTGGTCAGGAGATTGGCTCTCTCAGCGAGCTTCCACCTCCACCTGCAGAAGTTAATATCGTCCTTTAATCATTATCGGGTCTGCGGACTCCTGTACTGTTATACAATCAAGTATTAAGAGGAATACTAATGAGAAGACTACCAGTATATCTATTGATAGACACCTCAGGATCAATGACTGGAGAGCCTATTGAGTCTGTGAAGGTTGGTTTAGAGGCCATGCTCTCCAGCCTCAGGGGAGATCCATTTGCTCTTGAATCTGCGAACATCAGTATCATTACTTATGATCGTGAGGTAAAGGTTATACTGCCTTTAACCCCACTGGAGGACATTCAACTCCCTGAAATAACATGTCCGGAAAGCGGTCCTACTAACATGGGTGCTGCTCTGAAGATACTTTGTAAGCAGATTGATAGTGAGGTTCATCTGAGCACTCCGACACAGAAAGGTGACTGGATGCCACTTTTATTCCTTATGACAGATGGAAAGCCATCTGACATCATGGAATATAACGAGGCTATTCCGGAAGTCAAGAAAAGGAAGTTCGCCACTATCGTAGCCTGTGCAGCCGGATCTAAGGCAAAGACAGAACCTCTTCAGCAACTGACTGACCAGGTATATACTCTTGATACAATGGACAAGAGTTCGTTCAGCCAGTTCTTCAAGTGGGTATCAAGCTCAATCGGTGTAGGAAATCGCAGTATTGGCGCAACAAGTGACCTGATTCTGCCACCACCTCCAGAGGAGGTCAACAACATATTATAATATCAAGTATGGAGTGCAAGCTGAAAGGATATGATTTCAAGATCCTGGAGATTATTCTAGATCCAGGCGAGACGTTCTATGCCGAGAGGGGCGCGCTCATCTATCTTGAGTCCGGAGTCGACAAAAGCGTTGAGTTCGGAAAGACTGCCGGCAGTATCATTCAATCAAAACTATCTGGAGAAGCATTTTTCCTTGTGAAGTTCAATAATGTATCAAATGTCAGGAAGAAAATGGTAGTCGCCGGCAAAGTGGGAGTGCTTCCCATTAAGATTGATAACACGAGAGTCATGTGCAGGCGTGGAGCATATATCGCGTCTACAACAAAGATGAACCTCGGACTGAAGATATCCGTTTCATCTATCCTTGGAGGAGCAGGCCTTCTTCAAAGGATAGATGGCAACGGTACAGTCTTCCTCGATAGCTACGGAATGCCTATCGAGGTTGACCTTGGATACAATGAGACCATAGAGGTTGATGAAAACAATCTTATAGCACTTGTAGGAATAGAGGAGCACCAGCTTGATGCATCCTGGTCAGTTGGCAATATGCTCCACGGAGAAGGCCTGAGCCTCCTTCGCATAACAGGACCTGGGAAGGTATTCATTAACCCTACCAACATATTTACGACAAGAGTATAAACAAAATCATTATATATGAGAAGACTCCCAGTATATTGGCTCACCTGCAAAGTTCCGTGTCTGATATGATAAA
>ULQR01001898.1_pt1 | contig 15568 bp, 9 predicted proteins | sample 1954711 | NCBI WGS metagenome assembly ULQR01 (sample SAMEA4835661, study PRJEB28245) | human gut metagenome | biome: gut microbiome; material: fecal sample | place: Denmark | collected 2008
TTTGTGTGAAAGGTCGTCGGTCATTGGACTGCGCTCGCAGGCGTTGGGGAAGTGGTCGGCTGAGGAGCGTTCGTGCCGGAAGGCTCTTCAGGCGCCGTGATGCGGATCTTGGCGCTGCGGCTCTGAGCTGCCAGCGCGGGGTTGCTCAAGGACTCTGCTGCAGCGGAGCCCGCTCTATAAACGCCCGGATAGGCTGCCCGCACGGTGTAGGTGAAAGTGAGCGGCTCCCAGTTGGTGAGCGCAGGCACGGCCCACTGCACACGGTCTTCGGCACGGCGGCATTCGAGTGCACCTTCGGGGCATGCCCCCGCAGGCATGGCCCAGCCAAAGCCGCCCGGCAGGAGGTCGGTGACAACGGCGTCGCGTACGGCGCTTTCGCCCGCAAAGCTCTTCACTCTGACGCGGACCGTCACGCGTTCGCCGGTGCTGAATTCGGTCTTGGCTTTGCCGTCGGCGCCAAGGTACGTGCGTTCGACTTCAAGCGCGGAGCGGTCGGCCGGCTGCGTGTCATCGGGCACGATGTAGCCCGTTTGCTCGACTTGCCACCAAACATAGGGCGAGGCCGGGAGCCCCGATGCTTCGGCAGCCAGACAGCCGGGGGCATCCAGAAGCGCGCCCCAGGCGCCCAGCACGAGACGATCCTGGTCGGCAGGGAACCCGTCCGCACGTCGAGTGCAGACCAAATCGGGGGATGCGGCCGACTCGCCGGCCGTGAGACCGCCCACTTCGGGCGTGAGCGCAGCACGAGCGGCCGCAGCGGCATAGAGCGGTGAAACAATGCCGGCGGCAAAGGTGCGGGCCAGATCTTCACCGGCCATGCTCACCAAGAACCGTGCAGCGGGTTCCTGTCCCAAGCCGGCTTCGGAGAGCGCCGAGGCAGCCAAGGCGGCAGCCGTTTCCGGCGTCCACGCACCGGCGGCACGAGCCGTCGACGGGGTGGACTTCACCAGTGAGCGAGCCTCGTCACGAAGGCGAAGCCGTGAATAGGCGGCTGCCAGGAACGAGGCGGCAGCATCACGCTCCCAGCCTTCAAAGCGCGACGTCATGGAGGCGCGCAGCGCTTCGAGCTGCGCGGTGGTCATGGTGCCCTCACGGGTGAGCACCCAGAGCGTGTAGGCGCTCGTGCGGGCGTCATCAATCGTCTGAGGATCCAAATTGACTGAACGAACCAGGCGGCTCCTCAGGAGCTGCAGCGGTTCGAGCGCGCTCGAGTCAAGCCGAAGAGCGTCGACCAGATAGTCGAGCACTAAGGCGCTGAGGAAGGGATCGAATTCGCTCCAAGGCATCGCTTTAAGGCCTTCGCGAGTGAGGGTGCTGCGAACCGCGGCATAAACCTTTTCGCGGCGTTGGGCAGCATCTTGAGCGGCCTTCTTGGCGGCCGAGGCGTCCGTTGTCAAAACCGACTGCGGCAACAGGCGTGCGGCGTCCGTGTTGAGCGTAAGCAGCACTTCCGGCAGCGATGCAGCCAGCCGGGGAAGTACCGCTCCGAAGTCGTTGTCAGCCGTCTGGAAGGGGCGGCCTAGTTCGGGAGCGAGCGCTGCGGGGGTGGAAGCCGCAATGAAGCGGGTGCGGTCATTGATCGGGTAGAGCACTGTCGGTACTTCGTATGCCGACTTATCCGCTGAATGCTCAGCTCGGCCTGCGTAGAGCCTTGTCTCTAGCAGCGATGCGGGCCGCACAACAATGGATTCGCTGCGCTGGGCGGAAAGCGTCGCTCCATTCTCTTTTGCGCGCGCGTCAGCCTTGAGGATAAATGGATGTTCGCCGAGCGCACTGGGCTGATTGGGAACCGTGAACTGAGCCGAGGCCGATATGCCGCCGACAGTCGGGAAGTTAAGCGGAAGTACTTCGGGCTCAGCAGCAAATGCCGCAGGCGGCGTGATCGTTAAGCTCGCGGCTTCTGCGGGCATGTTCGGTGTGACGACCGCTCCCGCACGGAACACGTCGCCAAGCGACAAGACGCCGGGAAGAGCGGGAGAGAGAGCAAGCGGGGGCGCAGCGACAATGAGCGCCTGAGCAGAACCTGCAGAGGCTTCGGCCGCCCCCACGGCGCTCACGCGCACTCGGCCGGCATAGCCTTCGGGCAGTTCGACAGTAAAGGTTTGAGCGTCAGGCCCCACTTCAACCAGTCCGCCCCACCAAACCGTTGACGGTCCGAAAGAGCGCTTGAAGGGGCTTCCAAAGCCCGCAGCGGCTTTGGCGCTCGCCATGAAGTCGCCGCCGACCGGGGCTTTGATGAGGTCCTTAAGCGATCCGGCGTCCGGCATGAGGAGTGAAAGCGTCTCACGGGTGTCTACTTCGAGCGCTCGATCCAGCAGCATCGTCTTAATCGGGTCGGGTGTCTGCCAGTTGGTGAGCGAAAGCAGTCCGTCATCGGCCGCAAAGAGGAAAACTTTCGCCTTGGCAGCCGCGGAAACTTGAATGGGTATCCGGCGAGCGTTTTCAACTTTTTCGGGCGCCTTAATAGTGACGGGCAGAGTCTTGGCGGAGGCGTTGAGCTCAATGGGAACGGCGGTTTCCGCAAAACCCTTCAGGAACTTCTTGGCGTCTGTCTGGCCGCGCACGACAGAGAGCCGCAGCCATGCCCGCCCGGTGAAATCGGCAGGAGCTTCAAGCTCGAGCAGGTTTTCGCCTGCATTGACGCTCACCCACTTGGTGGAGATCACTTCTGCCGACTCAAAGCTCGCCAGCGCAAAACCCGATACCGGGGAGAGCAGCGAGACACGTACGGTGTCGCCGGCATTGAGATTCGTTTTTTCGAGCTTGGCGCGAAGCTCTGCCGTCGGCAGCATGCCGTCGGCAAAATCAGCCAATCGGCCGCCGGCAGTGCCGTAAGGGATTACGAAGAGCTCTTTGCCGGATTCATCGGCCGCACGAACAAGCCAATTGCCGGGCTCGCCCGTGAGCAGTTTGATCCGAGCAATGCCCTGATCATCCGTGGTGACGTCAATCGTTTGCCGAACTTCCGGGGCTTCATCGTCCGAATAGGTAAAGCGCCCCGAGCTGTCTTCACTCAGGGTAGTGATCCAGCGGCTTTTTTCAATTGTGACTTTGAGCCGCGTGCCTGCTTTGGGCTTGAGGCTGCGGTCAATCACGGCCAAAGCCATGGAGGCCGGCTCACCCGTCAAAAGGAACCATGAGGGCTGCGGCGTTTCTTCGATCCGCCAGCCCACGGCGATGTCGTTAGGCGAAGCAATGAAGGAGAGATGCCGTTCAACAGCGCCGGCCCCTTCGGCTTCGGTACCGGTAAGCGTGAGATCCACGTCGGCAAAGCCGTTTAACTCTAAAAGCGAAAGCGGAACCATCGCATCTATTGAACCGGAGCCGGGCGTAACGGCCGCTTCAATGTCCAAGGTGCGGCTTGTCGGCAGCGCTTTCCACGGAGCGGCGCCGGGAGAGGGGAAGAGCCACCCGTCCCATCCGGGCAATTTGACTTCAGAGAGCGGCGTTACTTCTGCCGTGCCGGTTACGCGCCGACCTTGAGCGCCCGCGCCAAAGAGGCTCGTCAGCGTTGCTGAAATCGGCAGATCGTTTGGCTTGACCCAGCCGGCTTTAGCCTCATCAGCGGGAAGTTCGGCTGAGAGTGAAAGCGTTTCGGGAGAGAAGTCCCCCACAAAGACGCTTGTGGTGGAGAGCGCAGAGCGTTCTTCGCCGCCCGCGAAAAGATCCAGACGAAGCGTGCCCGGAAGCGTTCCGTCGGGAATCTTCCAGTCAAAGGAACCCAGCCCTTCGTCATTGAGTTTTACCGTGCGCTTCTCCAGTACTCTACCGGCATCATTCGTGAGCTTGAGTTCAATGGGAGTGCCTTCCGGAAGACGGTCAAAATCGAGTTTGCGTACGCCGAAGCCGAAATGCACGGTTTCGCCCGTGCGGAAGATGCCGCGGTCGGCAAAGCTGAAAGCCGAAAGCCCCGTGCCGCCCGTATAACGGCCGCCGACATCCCAGCGAAGCGTTCCTGCAACGTTGGAGCCGTCCTTGAGCGAAAGCCATGCGAGGTCGGTACCCTTGGAGCGGAGTGCGGCGGCGGCAGGCTTCTTTTCACGCTCCCAGCCGCGGGTCGATTTGAAGTGAGCACGTCCGTCCGCATCGGTTTCCGTGGTTTCCAGCACGGTGCCGTTTTCTGCCAAAAGAATGGCTTTAAGACCGGCTGCGGGCTTCCCGTCAGCGAAATTCGCTGCAAAGAGGTCCAATGCGCCGCTCGCCGAGGTCTTGGCGATCATCGCAATATTGGTAATGAGAATGCGTTTGGAGGCATTGGCGACGGTTTCGGGCTTCCCGTCCTTCATGCGTGTGCCGGTGAGCTCAATTTGATAGAGCCCAGGCCCGCTTCCCATGACGGCTTCAGAGAGGTCAAGCGCTGTGAAGCGCGCTTCGCCCGGACGCTTGGGATTGACTTCGCCGAGGTCAGTGCTCCCCGAAGAAGCCGTGACCCAGCTGTCAGGCGCAATCGACTTCATCACATTCCAGCCGTCGGCGGCGAGCGAAAGGAATTCATTGCGTACACGGGCAATACGCCAATTGAGCTTGTCGATGCCGGTGGTAAAGAGGGAGAGTTCCCAGGAACCCGCCAGCGTGAGCATGTTTCCGGGCTGCAGGAACGTGATTTCTGCGGAGGGCTGCGGCAGGAGCAGTACGCTCTTCCAGCCGTCCTCCAGCCCCGGCATGCCGGCAGGGCCAAAGCCTTTGGGGAGCTCAAGATAGATGTAGTCGCCCGGCGTCGCTTTCAGGCGCAGCTTTACGCGCCCGGTGGTGCTCCATTCCAGATCAGGGCGAACTTCAAGCGCGGAAGCTCGCTTTAAAACTTCATCATCGATCAGCGGCGCAGCGGTCCAGACAGTGTCGGAGGCAGCCGTCGAATCGAGTTTTTTCGGCAGCGTCAGCACTCGGATACGCTTGGAGAGCTCTGTTGGGTCAAGCGCCAAAGACGAGGCGATAGTGATTTCATACTCGGCGTTGAGCCCGTCATCCTTCACCGGCAGAATGGAAGCTTCCGTAATTTGGAAGAGCGTGGAAAGCCCGGGAACAGTTACAGAAGCTTTAGCTGCTTCAAATCCTTTGGGAACGGTAAAGCGGCCGTCTTGAAGCTTTGCCCGCCCTGCAGCGCCTTTAACCAAAGCGGAAGCAACAACCGGACTGTCGGCGAGTTCAATCACCGGCACCTTAACGTAGAGGCTCTCTGAATTGTCGCCCCAGACAAAGCTCGGCTTGCCGAGCTTCAAACCAGATTTCGCATCAAAGTCAAGCGTGAAGTTCTGCTCAATGCGGGTCTTGACTGTTGCAGAAACGGAAGTCGTGAAATCAAACTCAAAGGACAGAGCACGGTTTTTCTGCTCAAGCGGGTCGATCCATACCTGAGCACGGGAGGTCACGGCAGTGAGCGGAGGTGTTTCCACCGTTAGGAAATTGGTCGTCAGTGAGGCGCGAAGCGGCATCGGCAGGCCAATCAGGGAGGTGCGGAAGCGCTTACCGGGCTGCCAGGCCTCTTTCGGCGTGAAGACAATAGTGCTTGGTGACGCCCATCGCCATTCCCCTGCCGTTTCCGGCGTGAGCTGCACGCCTTGAACCCGAGTTCCGGGTTTCCCGAGCGTCAGCTGACAACGTTCATACCATTCGTTCCCGTAGGCGGCACGGCATTGACTTTCCGCTGGGGAAATCTCAATGCGAAGCGGCGCTTTGGCGCTTAAGGGTGAAGTCCCTGTTGGAGCAAGCCAAATGCTTTGTACGTCATTGGCTGCCGGAGCGGCTGACGCCGCGCAGGCAAAGGCGCCGGCGAGGGCGCAGACGAGAAGCGAAGGAGAAGAATTCAAAGGCTTGAAGCAACGCATGCGCGGACTCCACGGAAAGAAAGCACAAGTCCTTCAAGCTTAGCCCGCAGAGATCAAACCGTCGAGGCACGGATGCAAGGAATGGACATATAAGCATGCTTTCCAAGCATCTGACCTGCCAATATCGGGTTTATGACAAGACATCGTGAGCACTTGTCATGAAAACAGAGTCACTGGGTTTATATACGTTTGTGCAAACAAATTATTGTGAGTATTTTTATAAGCGAAAATTGAATAAAGCGAAATCGTGAATGAAGGATGTCCTATTTGTTGTGTATATAGCAGTATTCTCTGAATGAATCAGAGGAAAAGGGAGAAGGTTTACACAAAGAAAAAGAAGATCCAATCTTTGCGGATGGATGCTGTTGAGAGCAGATCCGAAAGTGTCTGTCGTGATCTCATGCTTACCAGAAAAGAGGGCATAAAACTCAAAAGTCAGCGATAAAAAGCTATCTTGGCTAACCCTTTTTGCGCAAGAATGGATGAAGCTCTTCATGGAGGCTTTCCCATGCGGTATGCCAACGTACTTCTCATCCTATTCCTCTGTGCTATTAGCTTTGCGAGCGAGTCGGCCCCGCTTCGCTTTGCGGCTGCAGAGATGCCCAAACCGGATCCGTGTTTGCCGTTTATCACGGAGACCTACAAATGGGTAGAGAAACATTGGCCTGATGGCGCCACATTTCGTTATTACGATGTCACATCGCTTGAAAAGGCCGTGCAAAACCGCGAGATCGATATTGTGCTGACAGAAGCTGGTGCCGCAGCTCGACTGCGCAGTGAAGGAGCACGGCCGTTTCTTACAGCCGTTTCCAAACGGCATCCCAATCCAGCGAGCAGTCAGGGTTCCGTCATTTTGTTCGTTCGGACAATGAAAATGTGCAGAAGATTGCCGATCTTCAAGGTCGAAAACTCGCGGCGACATCATTAGGTGATTTCACAGGGTATCAGGCTGCGATGGGGGAAATCTTCAAACGCAACTACGATCCGGAGAAATTTTTCTCTGCGGTTACGTTTGTAGGAAGCAGCTCGAAGCTTGCTATGCAACACGTTGTTCAGGAAGTGATTGATGGACGAGCTGATGCAGGCGTTGTGCGCACCTGTTTTTTAGAAGATCTTACGACGCATAAAGGAGTGCTTCTTCCGCTGAAAGTCGTGGAACCTTATTCCGACTCGAAATTTGCCTGCAGCCGGTCAACCGAGCTTTATCCGAATTGGACCATCTCATCTGTCCCTTCGTTAACGGCGCCAGAGTTGCGGCGTATGTTTGAAATCCTTTTGCAGATGCCGCCGACATCAAGCGGAATGTTCTGGTCCTTGGCGCCTGACTTCAGTGCGACGGATCGTTTAATGAAGGATCTGCGCATAGGTCCTTATGCGTTTCTGCGGGGCTGGACGCTCTCACGCCTTTGGGAGGAGTATCGGCTCTATATTTTTGCGGGACTGCTGCTGGTTGTCGGACTCTTAATCCATGTCCGCAGAACTGAAATTCTTGTCGAGCGCAGAACTCGAGAACTCAAGGATGCCTTTTTGCGAGAAGAAGCACTTAAGGCCCAAACGCAGGAAGCAGAAGCCCGACTTGAGCAATTTCAGCGGGCGGCAATTGCGGGGCAGGTTTCTAATATTTTTGCGCACGAGATTAAGCAGCCGCTGCACTCTGTATCTTGCTTCAGCCACGGATTACTTCGATCACTTGATTCAGGCAGCGGCTCTCCCGACCTGATGAGGCGAGGTCTGGAGAAGATTGAATCCGAGGTGCACGAAATCGGCCGCATTGTTGACCGGGTACGCAGCTACGCTAAAGGGCATGCAGGCGAACGTCAATGGCTGAACGCCTCAGCTGCTCTGGAGGGAATCCTTCTCAGGGAGACGCGGAAGCATGACGTGGTAGCGCGTTTTTATGCACCTAAAGGTGCCGTGCAGATTCATGCTGATGAGCTGGAGCTTCGTCTTATCTTCCTTAACCTTATCAAGAATGCCTGTGAAGCGGCGGTTGCTGCGACAGCACCAATAGTCTCCGTAGCCATTACCACATCCGGTGAGGACGTTATCGTTGAAATAGCGGACAACGGTCCCAAACTTTCCGAAGATGACTTGAAACACCTCAATGCCCCACTGTCATCAACTAAAAAAAGCGGTCTAGGTCTTGGGCTGCCGATTGTTCAAGGACTCGTTGCGCGTTGCGGCGGAACGATCGCTTTTAAGCGGATTCCAACGGGCGGACTTTTGTGCAGGGTGCACCTTCCCGTTTCACCATCTGAACAACAAGATCTCCAATTATGAAGAAGCCCCTTCAGCCTCCCTTGATCCGAATTATTGATGACGATGCACAAGCGCTGGAAGCAGTTGATTTCATGCTGAAGTGCGAAGGCTACTCAACGGTCGCTTATTCTTCTGCAGCCGAATTTCTTGTGGACGATATCCCAAGCCGCCCGGGGTGCCTGCTGAGTGACATCCGTATGCCCGATATGATGGGGACGGAGCTTTTTGATGAACTGCTCAATCGCAATTATCCTCATCCCGTTTTATTTATGACTGCTTTCGGTGATATTGAATCCGCTGTCACCGCTATGAAGAAAGGGGCAGTTGACTATCTCGTGAAGCCTGTTGCTGCCGAAAAACTTTTTGCCGGCGTCGTCAATGCACTGAAGATAGATCGCAAACGAAGAGAAGGTCTCGTGGGAAGTCCTTTTTGGTCGGATCGATGGGCTTCTTTGACTGATCGAGAGAGAGAAGTCGTCAAGCTCGTAGCCAAAGGGCTCATGAGCCGACAGATTGCCATTGAACTCGATATTAGTCAGCGGACCGTCGAAGTCCATCGGGCATCTGGACTTAAAAAACTCCAGATTCAAACGCCTGCACAAGCAGCACTTGTGCTTTCCGAAATTGAGGATCAGAACCGGACGCTCTAGGCATAAACCCGCGGCTCATGCTTTTGCTTTGGTTCTTCTCAACCTACGTACGTAGGTCGAAAGAACTATTTTTTCTATTCTGACCGCATGGATCCTTTGGAAGGTCAATGCCGATCTTCGACAGTCAGGATCCACGATCAAAGGAGATGCACCATGAGCAAGAAAGGGATTTCTCGCCGTACACTGTTCGGCTCCACCGCACTTATGGCCGGAGCAAACCTGCTCATTCCCAGCGCTGCTGCCCAAGTCGTCCCAAACAGCTGCGCGCCGCTTCCGACGAAGTGGGATTTTGAGGCGGATGTCGTCGTGATCGGTGCAGGTGCCTGCGGTATGGCAGCCGCTATTCGTGCGGCGGATTTCGGTGCAGATGTACTTGTCGTCGATACAAATTATGATATCGGCGGTCATGCCATTCTCTCAGCTGGCTCTATTGCATTGGGCGGAGGAACGGCTTTACAGAAGAAATACGGTATTCAGGATGATCCGGAAACATATTTTCAAGATTTGACTGACTGGTCGGTCACAGAAGTCGATGGCATGCCCGACTATCGCTTCGCAGACCGTGCCGTACAGCATGCTCTCGCATACAACGGTCCTGCCGTGTATGACTTCCTCGCTGCAAATGGACTGCCCTTTGAAGATGAGGCTCCAGACAACTTCCAGGCAAACCACGCCAGTGGCGTAACGGCACTGCGCTCTCATCACGTCAAGTGGAAGAACGGCGTGGGCGGTCCTTCACCTACTGGCACTAACGGCACCTCCGTTATGCGGCCGCTCGATGAGTCTGCACGCAAGCGGAAGAACATCCGCTTTCTCTTTAACTATCACATGGATCGGATCTTCCGCGAACAGCCGCTTGAAGGTCGGGTCCTCGGTATCGAAGCGCATTACACCCCAACCATTCTGCCAGGCCAGACAAAACCTCTTGTGAGTTGGAAGACGGACGGCAATATTGATTTCCATGAACCGTCCGTCACCGTTAAGGCTCGCAAAGGTATTGTGATTGCTACTGGGGGCAATACAGGCAACGTTGAATTCCGTCGAATGTTTGATCCCCGCCTTACCTCAGAATTCCAGTTGGGCGGCGGCGAGTGGTCCCCGCAGGATGGTTCTGGCGAATTGGCTGCAATGGCGATTGGCGCCGCACTCTGGGGATGCTGCAATCAGGCAATGAACCGCAATGGCGCACTGCGACGCGGCGCTTTTGTCGGCTCACGTACGAGCTACGTTGCCTGGAAGCCGCAGAGTCCGATCTGGGGAAAGGTTAAAGCAACAGGACTCTTTGTCGGCAATTGGCAGGACTGCATTGCTGTCAATCAGGCCGGCAAGCGTTTCTATGATGAAACCAAGCCAGCTTATCCGAACGGCACTTGCTTTGGGTTCTTCGATAAATCCGGCGGATATGTGCACGGAGACTGGCGCAACTCTTCGAAGATCAAGCCGCAGTTTAGGAACTACATCGATGCGGCTTGTGCCATCAATGAAGGTTCTCAGGGACCGGATTGGGAAGCAGGTCCGCAGTGGGCGATCTTTGATAGTGCAGCTATTAAGCGTGAGCAGTGGAAAATCGACGAAAACTCAGGTGAAGAAGGCTACTTCTTTAAGGCTGATACGCTCGACGAACTTCAGGAAAAACTGACTCAAAATCCTTATCAGAAATTCAAACTGCCTAAGGGACGTTTAGCGGAAACGGTCGCACGCTACAACGCTTTTGTTGAGAAGGGAGTTGATGAGGACTTTGACAAACCGAAGCCTCGTTACAAGATCGAGCAAGGACCGTTCTATGCCGCATGGTGCACTGTCTGCACACATGATACGTATGCGGGCCTGCGTGTTAACGGTAAGAACCAAGTTGTCGATATGGCAGGCAAAGTGATCCCCGGTCTTTACTGCGGTGGCGAATCTGCTGGCGGTGCAACACAGCACGGTATGGGACGCTGCTTCACGGCGGGCTACATCATCGGCGCTGAAGTCGTCAAAGGTTAACGTTCGCTGAGAAACTTGCGTTCGCGACGGAACGGTCAGATCTGATCGTTCCGTCATTTCTTAAGGAGACCCACCATGAGACGCGTTTCCCCCTTGCTTCTCGTTTTATTCTCCATCCTCACGTTCTGCGGTACGGCTGCAAGTGCCGAGCGCTTTGGTGCCGATCGGCATACAGCGGCAGGCGTAAAGTGCTCGGCTTGTCATGGTTCGGATGCTGCAAATCCGAAAATGCCCACAATTGAGACCTGTACGCAATGTCATGATCTCAAAAAGCTTGTTGCAAAGACGGAGACTGTCAAACCGACGAATCCTCACGTTTCGCCGCATTATCAGGACCAATTAGACTGCACAAACTGCCATCTGCAGCACGGACCAACAGAGAACTATTGCGACCAATGTCATCAGTTCAATTTCAAAGTTCCATGATCAGATTGAAGGAAAATCCATCTAGAACAGTATGTTTTACCTATTGAATAATAGGTTGAGATAAAAAGAGCCACTTAAGTTGTAAGTTTCTAAATGCACCTTAATAGTGGCTCTTGCTTAAAATACTTAAAACGAATTATCTTTTCTGTATTGATAATTGAAAAATTAATATGGGTACCATAATCAGATGAAGAAACGATGGTGAATTTTTATATTTCGTACATAAGTTATTTCAATATTGAATTTGCGATGAAATATTAGAGATGTCGAAATCAGAGCATGCAGCAACTATCGTCGGTGGTACATATGCATTTATGTATGGTACTTATTCGCGCAGAAGGCTGTGTTTGAGTCATGTGTGCGCCTGTCTTGCAATGAAAGTTGTATATGTCCGTTCTTTTATTCTATTTGTACGCAAAGGACATAAGGCTATTCCATTGAAATTTAAAACATAAGTAGTTTGGCATGAGGTACTGCAATGTGACTTCATGCAAGACATAAGTTCGATTTGGTCACGCTGATGGGCCTTGTCGTGAAAAATCTCCTCACCTTAAAGCTTGTTTCTTGCCTTAAACGGGAAGAGCAAACAAAAGTTGATTCTTTAATGCATGAAGGGAGATTTCACTATGCCGTCCACTGCCATCGATTCTCAAATTCACGGCTGCATGTTTTCCACTGATGAAATGCGTCGGATCTGGAGTGACCAATCTTGGGCTCAGAAGTGGCTTGACACGGAAGCGGCTTTAGCCAAAGCGCAGGGAGAGCTCGGTGTCATTCCGCAGGAAAAGGCGGAGCTCATCAATAAATATGCAAAGGCTGAACTGCTCGATATTCCTTCAATCGGTGAGTTCTATAAATCTTCAATCACGATCGTGCCGCTGTTGAAGGCTTTTAAGAAAGTCCTTCCCGACAATGCTGGGGAATTTGTTCATTGGGGTGCGACGAGTCAGGATATTGTCGACACTGGCATGGTGCTTTTGCAGCGTGATGCCTATCAGGTGATTTTGCGCGATATGAAGGCATGCTTGGGATACTGCCTCTCGCCAAGAAATACAACCACACAGTGATGGCTGGACGTACTCACGTTGTGCATGCTATTCCGATCACTTTCGGCTACAAGGCCGCAGTTTGGGCCGATGAACTCGGACGAGACATCGAACGTATTGAAGCCATGGCTCCGCGCGTTTTCGTGGGTGAAATGTCTGGTGCAGTCGGTACGCTTGCATCACAGCCGGAAAAAGGCCTTGAAACCCAAAAACGCATGATGGAAATTCTCGGACTTGGCGTACCGACGATTGCATGGCATGTTGCCAGAGACAGTCAGGCAGAGTTTGCGACCGTGCTCGCGCTTTGTGCTGGTACTCTGGGCCGCATCAATCACGAAATTCTGACGCTGCAGCGCACGGAAATCCTCGAACTCGAAGAGCCCTTTTTTATGGGCAAGGTCGGTTCATCCACGATGCCGCACAAGCGCAATCCGGCAGTGTTGGAAAACGTTCTGGCGCTCTGCCGAAATGTGCGCAGCATCGCCCCGTCGATTGTTGAGTCCATGGTGAGCGAAAACGAGCGGGACTGGGGCTGCTTCCTTTCTGAGTGGGAGGCTATTCCGCGTGCCTGCCACATGCTTGGCTGTGCTTTGGAAAAGAGCAAAAACATTCTGAAGAATCTCATTGTCTACCCCAAGCACATGGAGCGCAATCTCTTCGCGCAGAAGGGACTGATGATGAGTGAGTGCGTGATGATGCACCTCGCCCGCAAGCTTGGTCGTATGACGGCACATTCAATCGTCTACAAGTCCTGCATGGAGGCCTATGAGAAGGAAATTCCCCTCAAGGATGTGCTGATGCGTACACCGGAAGTGACGGCGGCCTTCACTGAGGACGAGATTGACCACATGCTCAATCCCCACACTTACATCGGTCTTTCGCCGGAGTTTGTTGACCGCGTTGTCGAGAAGTGGGCGAAAACCTGCTGACCTATTTCGCTTTTGAGGGTCGAACGGAACCGCTTCCTGGGAATCCATTGATTTTCCATGGTTCCGTTCAATCTTCCTAAGGCCTCAACTTCACCGCAACGGCAGTGCTTTTAAGCATCGTTTTGGGTGTGAAAGCCCCATTGTCTGCGGCTGAAACTGCTTATCTGCAGGAGTCTTTCGCATCATGAATAAGTCAAAACTCATTCGTTGGTCCGTGCCGATCGCTGTGCTTGTTCTTTTTTGGGTAATCCCGACGCCCGAAGGACTTACTCCCGCTGCATGGCACATGTTCGCGATCTTCGCGGCAACCATTGCCGGCATTCTCGCCGCTCCTGTTGCTTCAGGTGCGCTGATGTTTATCGCGTTGGCGATAACGTATTTCACCAATACGCTGCCGCTAAACGATGTGCTCAAAGGTTTTGCATCCGGCACTGTTTGGATGATTTTTTCGGCCTACGTGCTTTCACTTGGCTTCGTACAGTCTGGTCTTGGGCGACGAATTGCTTATCGTGCACTATCACTTTTCGGCGGATCCTCATTGGGTGTTGCCTACGCGCTTGGTATTGCCGACCTCATCATGGCTCCTGCGATGCCGTCTGTTACGGCTCGTTCGGGCGGCATCATCCTGCCGGTTGCAAAGTCCATCAATGAAGTGTTGGGTTCTCAGCCGGGACCGACAGGGAAGCGCATCGGGGATTTCCTGATCATGACGTGCTTTCAGTTCACGCCGATCACGGGCGCGCTCTTCATGACCGGTATGGCAGCTAATCCGCTTTGCGCGCAGCTGGCGAAAGACGGTCTTGGTGTTGAGCTAACCTGGGGGTCTTGGTTTCTGGCAGCACTCGTTCCAGCGATGATTTGCTTTATCGCACTTCCGCTGCTGACCTTCAAATTCATGGACCCAGAATTAAAGCGCACGCCGCAGGCACGAGTCATGGGGCGTGAGGAACTTAAGAAGATGGGACCGATGGGACGACAGGAGCTGCTCGTTGCGGTCGGATTCATTCTCGCGCTGATTGGTTGGGGAACGTCTTTAATTACGGGCTTCAATGCCAATGCGATCGGTTTGGGACTTGTCGCTTTCCTCTTTGTTTCAGGTGCTGTGCAGTGGAAGGATGTTTTGAATGACAAGGCGGCCTGGGATACGGTTGTCTGGTTCGGTGCAATCATTTCGCTTGCTACGGGACTCACGAAACTCGGATTTGTGAAGTGGATGTCACTGGGTTTTGCTTCTTCTTTGGGCGGTCTTGATTGGGTGACAACCTTCTTAATTCTTGGCTTTGCGTACATTTATCTGCACTATGTATTCGCTACGGCTTCGGGTCATGTTGCTGCAATGTACGTTCCTTTCGCATCCGTAGCGATCGCAGCCGGTGCACCCGCGCCGATGGTGGCCATCTGCTTCGCAATCTTCTCAAATTTCATGTGGGGAATCACGGAGTATGCGGGCGGTCCGGGGCCGATCTATTTCGGACAGGGCTATTTCGAACGCCCGAGGTTTTATAAGATCAATTTCTGTATTGTCACTTTCTGCGTGCTCGTTGTCTTTTCAAGCGGCATGCTCTGGTGGAAGGCGATTGGTCTCTACTGACCACAGTCTGTTAGCTTTTGGATACGCCACCGGATGCTGCGGAAAACATAGCATCATCCGGCGGCGTTTCTCTAAAATGGAGACACCCCATGACGCGCGAACTCCTTAAGGATAAACTGACCGAGAAACTGATCGAAGGTATCTCCTCGGGACGCTATCCGGTTGGTTCATTGCTTCCCAAGGAGCTTCAGCTCGTCGAAAGTGAAGGCGTATCACGTCATACAGTGCGGGCTGCACTCGCAAAGATCGAACGCCTTGGACTCATCCAAAGGACGCCGCATGTGGGAACGCGTGTAGTAAGCCGCGGCAGAGTACAGACATTTGATCAGGAACTCTCCACGCTCTCCGATTTGGGACGGCTTGCAGCACATAATCCGCGTCATATCCTCGATATCAGAGAAATCGTTGTGAGCCGCGAATTGGCTGCACAGATTCAGTGTCCGCCCGGAGAGACGTTTATTCGATTTTCTATGATCCGCATGGGTTCAAAACGAGGAGCTCCGCCCATCGCATGGACGTCGGAGTATGTCAATCGAGAATGGACCAAATTAGTGGCTGAAGCCCCTAAACATCCTGAAAAACTCATGATTGAGTTAATTGCTGAGGTTGAAGTGAGGCAAAGCATTGAGGCCACAACGCTTACAGCGGAAGCGGCAGCTAATCTCAATGAATCCGAAGGAACACCTTGCCTGAGGATTCGCCGCCGTTATGTTTCAGCCCGCGGAAAAACACTCTTGATCACCGTTTCTTATCATCCCGGTGACCGCTACGCGTTTAATTTGAATGTTCGGCTTGACCGACAAAAGCAGTGTGTGGAACCTGCAAGTCGTCAAAAGATCACTCAAAGCCCAGAAAC
>ULQR01021075.1_pt1 | contig 15562 bp, 15 predicted proteins | sample 1954711 | NCBI WGS metagenome assembly ULQR01 (sample SAMEA4835661, study PRJEB28245) | human gut metagenome | biome: gut microbiome; material: fecal sample | place: Denmark | collected 2008
AAAGTTGAAAACTTTTTAGGCATTTCACGACAGTCCCTAGTATAATATATCAAGTGGAGATAACCCGTTGATAATCAATGAAAGTTTATAATAACTAAATATCACGGACTATCATTCTATTGGTCTCATAATCATCTGTTCCTCTCAAAAACTCTTTCCATTTCCCCAATTATAGGTGTAGCACCATAGCGGCCATTAATATAGTCCCTGTCAAAAGCGGCATTGCTTCGTACCTTGTATTCTGCAAGAGAATATAGGGAGGTGGCGCCAAGACCATCCTTTTGGGTGAACCAAACCTGGTCCCGCCTCAGCAGGCCCGCACCAAGAAGATAGGTGTCGTGCGTGGTGAACAACAGTTGCGCGCCTTTAATACGAAAAAACTGCGGAATACAAACCGCAATTTTATGCAAAAATCGCGGTTTGCGACCCGCGATTTTTATGAAATACAGGGGGGAACAGATTCCTCAGTTCAGGTCAATGAGCCAGTAGCCGAAGAAAGCGGCGAGAATGCCGAGGACAATGCTGAGGGCGACATAAAGCCCGAACATCAGGAAGTTTCCTGACTGGAGCATTGACAGACTTTCATTGGCGAAAGTCGAAAAGGTGGTGAATCCGCCGCAGAAGCCCGTGGTCAAAAGCAGGCAGAGGCTGCCGGAGGTGGAGGAGAATCTGGAGAACAGTCCGTACAGCAGACCGATCAGAAGACAGCCTGCTATATTGACAATGAACGTGGACAGCGGGAATCCGCCGGACAGCCTGACCAGCAGAGATATGACGTAACGCAGTGCGCCGCCGACAAAACTGCCGGCACCGACTAGCAATATCGACTTCAACATAGGTGACCTGTTATCTTCTCTTCATGCGTGCTGCGAGAGAGCCGTCCATGGCACCCTTCATCAGCTTGCGTGTGCCTTCGAACTGCTTCAGAAGACGGTTTACCTCCTGGATGGACGTGCCGCTGCCGTCTGCGATTCGCTTGCGCCTGCTGCCATTGATAAGTTCGGCGTGCTCACGCTCGTAAGGGGTCATTGACATGATTATCGCCTCGACGCTCTTGAAAGCGCTGTTGTCAATGTCCACGTCTTTCAATGCCTTGCCTACGCCCGGAATCATGGAAGCCAGGTCCTTGATATTACCCATCTTCTTCACCTGCTGGATCTGGTTGTAGAAGTCCATAAGGCTGAACTGGTTCTTGGCAAGTTTCTTCTTGAGCTCACGTGCCTGCTTCTCGTCATACTGCTCCTGGGCCTTCTCCACGAGGGTAACGACGTCACCCATACCGAGGATACGGTCTGCAATACGCGCCGGATGGAATACGTCCAGGGCGTCGATTTTCTCGCCGGATGAAATGAACTTGATCGGCTTGCCCACTACGGCCTTGATGGACAATGCCGCACCGCCACGGGTATCACCGTCCATCTTGGTAAGGACAACTCCGTCGAAATCGAGGACGTCGTTGAAGGCCTTTGCGGTCTCCACAGCATCCTGACCTGTCATCGCATCGACCACGAACAGGGTTTCGGTCGGGTTCACCGCCTTCTTGATGGCAGCGATCTCGTCCATCATCTCCTGATCGACCGCCAAACGGCCCGCGGTATCGACAATCACTACTGAAATGCCTTCAGCCTTGGCTTTGGCGACAGCATTGCGTGCTATCTGAACCGGATCCTTCACGCCTTCTTCGGTGTAAACCGGAACGCCGGCCTGCTCGCCCATGACCTTCAACTGGTCGATGGCTGCAGGACGATATACGTCGCAGGCTGCGAGGAGCACTTTCATTCCGCGCTTGGATTTGCAGAGGTTCGCAAGTTTCGCTGTGAATGTGGTCTTACCTGAACCCTGAAGACCGGAAATCAGGACAATGCCCGGATTGCCTTTCACGTCAATGTCCTGGGCACCGCTGCCGATGAACTCGGCCAGTTCGTCATGGACGATCTTGACCATCATCTGCTGAGGCTTGACGGCTGTGAGGACGTTCTGTCCCATCGCCTTGTCTTTCACGCGGTCGCAGAATTCTTTGGCGACTTTGTAGCTGACGTCGGCGTCGAGGAGTGCCTTGCGGATATCCTTGACGGTCTCAGCGACATTGACTTCTGTTATTTTTCCTTCTCCTTTGAGAATCTTGAATGACCTCTCGAGTCTTTCTGATAGATTTTCGAACATATGTTATTCTATTTTTTATTTCAATTTCATGTCATCCGAGAACACTGCCGGGGCAAGGTCCCGAAGGTTGTAGCGGCTGCTCATCACGCTTCCGTAGGCGCCGGTGCTGCGGATGGCTAGGATGTCGCCCCGCTTGCTGTAGGGCAGTTCGCGGCCTTCGCCCCATACGTCGCTGGATTCGCAAACAGGACCGACGATATCGTAAAGTCGCTCGCTTTGGGAGCAATTTACGATATCGTTCCCAATCCCCCCGTTAGTTTCAATCCCCCCGACCCCCTTTTCAAGGGGGCGATCAGGGCCTTCGGACTCCATGTTTTTCATTGGGACTCTGTCCCAAACCCTGACGCTCCGCGCTCCACTGTCAATCCCACCGTCGCAAATACCCGGACCCGGCCGGTCGTCTGATGACGACTTGCTATAATTTTTCATTGGGACTCTGTCCCAAGCCCTGACGCTCCGCGCTCCACTGTCAATCCCACCGTCGCAAACACCAGGACCCGGCCGGTCGTCTGATGACGACTTGCTTACGTAATATGCGGAGAGGTTCTCGATCTTGTGGTAGGCACCGTAGAGGGCGGGGCGGATGAGGTCGTTCATGCCGGCATCCATGATGAGGAACGTCTTCGTCTCACCGCTTTTCACGAAGAGCACACGCGTAATCAGCGAACCGCATTGCGCCACCATCGAGCGGCCCGGCTCAATGCTCACACTCTGTTCCGGTCTGCGCCTCAGTTTTCGGTCAATGATACTGAACCATTTATCGAAATCCGGCACCGGGTTCTCATCCGGCTCATCATAATCCACACCCAGACCGCCGCCAAGATCGATGCTGCCCACTTCCATTCCGTGCGCCTCGAACCATTCCACAATCTCCGCAGCCCTCTCGCACTCAAGCGAATACACAGGCTCCACGTCAGTAATCTGCGAACCGATATGAAAATGCAAGCCTTTGAAATCCAATGCTTTGCTGCCCTTCAGAATATCTATCGCCGCCTCGAACTCGTGGCGGGAGATACCGAACTTGTTCTCATACAGGCCTGTGGTCACGTACCTGTGCGTGTGCGCGTCAATGTTGGGATTTATACGCAGGGAAACATTGGCCCGAACCCCTTTCGAGGCAGCGAGGGCATCGATCACCTGCATTTCCATCAGAGACTCGACATTGAAACAGCCGATTCCCAGATCGAGCGCGTCTGAAATCTCCTTATCCGACTTTCCGACTCCGGCAAACACGATCGAAGAGCGCGCAAAACCGCTCTCCACCGCATATTTCACCTCATTGCCGCTCACGCAGTCAGCACCGAACCCCTTGGATGCGATATAACTGACCAGACGCGGCTCCACATTGGCCTTCAAAGCATAATGCGCACCTATTCCGTATCTTTCCGACAGAGATGCAGCAAGTTTTACAGTCTTGCGGAATACATCCATATCGTAATACCAGAAAGGTGTCGCAAGTTCCTCCACCCTGCCGAAATCATTGAACTTGAGCATAAATCTTCCAATAAAAGCCGAACAAATTGCAAAATTACTCAAAAAAACATAACTTCGCACAAAATTTCGGGGAGTATAGTTTCACGCCCCGACTTAGGATAACTGTAAATTAAAAGTTGGAAATGGAAAAAGGACCAATTTCAAATTTCATCACCCACAATTACCGTCACTTCAACTCGGCTAGCCTTGTTGACGCTGCGAAAGCTTATGAAGAACTTCTCGCAAAAGGCGGAAAGATGATGTTGGCAATGGCCGGCGCCATGAGTACAGCCGAGCTCGGACTTTCACTTGCTGAAATGATCCGTCAGGACAAGTTCTCCATCGTATGCTGCTCAGCAAACAACCTTGAAGAGGACATCATGAATCTTGTAGCACACTCTCACTATTACAGAGTGCCTGGTTACAGAAACCTCACCGCAGAGCAGGAGCAGGAACTTCTGAACAACCACTACAACCGTGTTACCGACACCTGCATCCCTGAGGAGGAGGCATTCCGCCGTCTCGAGGGCGCACTTGTAGATGTATGGAACAAGGCTAAGGCAGAAGGCAAGAGATACCTTCCTTACGAATATATTTACCAGATCCTCAGAAGCGGTGTTCTCGAGAAATACTACGAGATCGACCCTAAGGACAGCTGGGTACTCGCAGCCTGCGAGAAGAACATTCCTATCATCTGCCCTGCATGGGAAGACTGCACCACAGGAAACATCTTCGCAGCACACTGCATCAAGGGCGACTTCACACCGGATCTCGTAAAGAACGGTATCGAGACAATGCTCTTCCTCGTTGACTGGTACAAGAAGAATGCTGTAGGCGCAGGCGTAGGATTCTTCCAGATCGGTGGCGGTACAGCAGGTGACTTCCCTATCTGTGTCGTTCCGATGATGGAGCAGGACCTCCAGTGGCACGGCACTCCGCTCTGGTCATATTTCTGCCAGATCTCAGACAGTACCACATCTTACGGTTCTTACTCAGGAGCTGTTCCTAATGAGAAAATCACTTGGGGCAAGCTCGCACCTGAGACACCTAAGTTCATCGTGGAGTCAGACGCTACCATCGTAGCACCTCTTATCTTCGCATACGTTCTCGGATGGTAATCCATTCTTGAGACATAAAATATTACGGGGCTGATTTATAAGAATCTGCCCCGTTTTTTTTATCTCGATATGTAACCCTCACTACTGGTGAGCAGGTCTCAGCAAGTCGAGAACGACCTTCACCGGATTGAACGTATCCAGCGGAACTTCCACGAAGCTGGTATTCCAGTCGCTCATCGAACCGTTCCACAAGCCGGGGAGCTCAAGAGCCTTAAGCTCACGTCCCTGATAACTCTTGGAACTGATGAAACCGGCATCCTCATCCACATAGTCCAGAAGATTGAACTTCTCACCTTTATAATTCCTGATGCAGCAGACGAGGTCCACCGGATTGAAATGGGTGGCGTGGGCGAGAATATCCCGGGACCGGTCATCATTCATATTGATCTGCACGCTCTCGAGAATCTGGAGATTTGAGGAGCCGTCCTTACCTGCGATTACAAACGGGCCTCCGCCAGGTTCACCCTGGTTGCGCACCATACCGCAGACACGAATTGGCCTGTTCAGCTTGGACCTGAGCAGCTCCACCCTGTCCTCGATACTGCGTGTCAGAGGCAGCTGAATGCAAAGCTCGGCGTCCAGGAAAGACTCCATCTTGTCACAAAGCTGGCGGCAGGCATCTGACTTGACATCGGAAATGACATCGAACTGATGCAGGTATGAGAATATCTTGTCCCTGAGTTCCAGGCACTTGCCCATAAGAACCTTCTTGTACTTGGCAGTAACCGGAAGGAAACGCTCATTGGACACATTGTCGATATTCTTGATGGAAACCAGCTCGTCATCCAGTTCATTGAGATTATAGATCAATGCCCCATGACCTGCCGGTCTAAACAGAAGCTCACCATCCTCGTCACGGAAAGGCCTGTTCTTAAGATCCACGGCAACAGTGTCGGTGGACTTGTTCTGGAAAGTGAACGAGATATTGAACTTGACCCCGTATTTCTTCTCATAAACAGCCTTCACCTCTTCCAGAGCCTGCTCGAACAACGGCTGGAACTCAGGCGATATCGTGAAAATGATATTGGCGGAGCCGTCCGCATTCCTCATATACTCCTGCGCCTCGACAAGATGCTCCGCAAATGCAGTACGGCACTCGTCAGCATATCTGTGGAAACGGATAACGCCCTTAGGCTTGGAACCGTAGCCCAATCCCTTGTCTGTCAGCACTTTCTCCGCAACATCCTTTCTATAATCCGCAGAATCCTCAGGCTCACCGAACATTGACTCAGTATAGAAAGCGAAATCCTTTATCCGGCCCGCGAGCTGTCCGACAGGCGAATCCGCACCCGGATCACCGCCGTCCTCGAGAGCGGCAAGCCCGGAAAATATATCCTTGAACATTCTGGAAGCGGCACCTGAAGCCGGCACGAATTTGCACTTGCCGTGCACAGAGGCATTGTCACAATAAGCCACGGCAGCATCAGCCTCTTCCGGAGTCAGCACCTTGATTCCACGATGTGGAGTCGCAGGCGAAACAATGTTCATCCACGGAAAGCCTTTCTTGAAACGCTCCACCTGAGCTTCCACTGTCCTGACTGAAGAGCCACGCTCCTCGATTTTTCTAACATCTTCTTTCTCAAACATATATCTATCAGTTTTAGTCAATATAAACTTCTCTGCGATATTTGTATTCCGACCTCAGCTTGTCGAAATCTTCAGGATTCAGCCTGAGCATGAAATCGTCCGTGAAAATCGGATAATTGTACTGCAGCATTGCCGCAATCTCTCCCTGTCCGAGCCCCTTCAAATCGAGCTTTACCGCCTCATTTTCAGGCAGATCAGTCTTAGGGAAGAACTCATACAGAGCAGTGATCCCGAAATAGTGGGCAACAGCGCGCACAGCCGCTGCCGTACCGTTCTGCTTGCCCTGATACGAATAACCGGCAATATGCGGAGTCGCTATCGCAGCCATATCCATCAGGTCCCTGTCAATGTCAGGCTCATGATTCCACGTGTCAATGATGACCGGCCCGAGCTTCGGCATGGCCTCCTTCAACGCCTCATCACACACAACCTCACCTCTCGAAGCATTGATAAAGAACGCACCCGGCTGCATCAGCGAGAAGAAATGCCTGTCCGCCATTCCACGCGTCGTCTCATTGAGCGGAGTGTGCATCGTGACAATCTGCGAATTCTCCAGAAGATACTCCAGGTCGCAGAAACCGAACGGGCCTTCCGCCTCAGCACGTGGAGGGTCGCATTTGAGAATCTTGAAGCCCAAAGCCAAGCCCATCCTCTCTATCAATGAACCCACATGTCCCACTCCGACAATTCCGATAGTGTCGCCCTCCAAGTTGATCGCCCTGCGCGAAGCCAGTCCGTACAATGCAGAGAAAACATACTCCATCACTCCCCCGGCATTGCAGCCCGGAGCATTCCTTACGGTAATTCCATGGGCGTCGCAATAAGGAAAGTCAATGTGGTCCGTACCGATGGTGGCCGTGGCAATGAACTTCACCGCCGAGCCGTCCAACAATCCCGCATTGCACTTGGTCCTGGTCCTGATGACCAGAGCATCTGCATCTTTCACATCCGCAGCGCAGATATCCTCCCCGGGGATGTACTTCACATTGGCATACGGCTCGAAGACACCCTCCATAAAAGGAATGGCGCTGTCGGCCACGATATTAAATTTAGGTCTAGGTTCCATTCGGTTCCTCCAATATATTTATTTCAATATCAATATTTTAAGCGGTTCGCGTCCTTGCCGTCCATTATACAGGGGATCGGCCTTCACTTCATTGTTAATCGCCTCCACTATAGCCAACCTGTTATAAAACAGCTGGTTACGCACCACGGAAGAGGAAATGGAGCAGTACAGCGTCCCGTTCTTCATCGACTTGGACAATGTATATGGACCGGCTCCGGTCACCTTGTCCCACGCCCTCATCACCAGCTGCTCATCCATCCCGGAAGACAGATGCATTATCCTCAACATCTGCGGAAGGATTTCTCCCAGCTGCGAAGGGTCCTTGCGTTCCAATGACAGACTCTTTCCCTTGTACCTCATCAGATTTCCTCCCTTCTGAAATTGCCGTCCGACGTTTCGAAGTAGGCCCTGTCATCAGTTATGCTGTCCACAATGCCTGCAAGCCGCACCTTGTTGCTGTCCGTAATGAATATCTGTCCGAAATCATTGCCGGCCACCATCGCCAGAAGCGCGGAAGTCCTGTCCATATCCAATTTGTCGAAAACATCATCAAGAAGCAGCATCGGAGGTACTCCGAAACAGTTCTTCATCAGTTCGTACTGCGCGAATTTCAGCGAAACCAGAAACGACTTCTGCTGTCCCTGCGAGCCGCAGCGCCTGATGGAATGCCCGTCCATACTGAAAACCAGGTCATCCCTCTGGGGCCCCGCCGAAGTATAGCCGAGAGCCATATCCTTGTTCCGCACCGAAGCGAGCACATCTGCAAGACCTCCCTTCTCCATATCCGACTTGTAAGAGATGCCTACCGCTTCCCTGCCGCCGGACAATGACTCATAATAACGCTGCACCACTCCGGACAGTTCCTCTATGAAGGCCTTGCGTTTCTCGAATATGCGTGACGCGTAGGATTCCATACGTCCGTCCATGACCTCCAGGAAATAGATATCAGTAGAGTCTGTTTTCAATGCTGCGTTTCTCTGGCTGAGCAGACGGTTATACTGCTGGACATCAGACAGATATGTCTTGTCCATCTGCGACAGCACCATATTCAGGAAACGCCTGCGGTCCTCGCCCGAGTCACTGACCAGTGAAATGTCGTCCGGAGACACCATCACCACCGGCAGTTCACCTATATGTTCGGATATACGCTGATAAGGCTTGTCATCACGGCGCAGTCTCTTCTCACCTTTCGAAGCGACCTTTATAGAGAATTTCGAGCGCAACTGATTCTGCATCAAGTATGTACCTGATATGGAAAAGCTGTCTGCCCCATAACGGAAATTGTCCTTCTCCGATGTACGGAAAGCGCTCTTGGTCATTGACAGGTACCAGATGGCATCGAGAAGATTCGTCTTGCCCTCCCCGTTGCCGCCGGATATGCAGTTTATATTGGCAGAGAACTCGAGTTCCGCCAATGTAATGTTCCTATAGTCCTGAACTACAAGTTTTTCCAGTATCGCCATCCCGCCGTGATAAATTGTCCAAGCAAAGATAATTCATTTCATTGACTTTTCCGAACAACTGCCGCCACTATATATAAAAGGAGGGCGACCTGACAGGCCACCCCCACTCAAATAGGTTAGAAGTTGTTATCTTGGTATCTGCGCTCCGCATCCTGGAACAGCACCGAACACGTCGAGAGCTTTCTGCCATGGATAACGGTTGAAGTACATGGATACTGAAGAAGTCATCGTACCGGTCATATTCATTCCCATTGCCGAGCGGAAAGTGTTGGCTGCGGAATTCGGATTATATGACGTGGTCTCCTTGTAGGAAACGCTCAGGAAGCCGTTCAGGTAAGCCTCGTCAATCTTGCCCTTGAAGAGGGCAGGATCGGTGAGCGACTTGTTGCCGCTGCTCTCTGCAATAGCCTCTACATCATCGAAATCCTCTACCTTGACTCTGGTGAGCATTCCGCCTCCAGGGATGGTCAGGTCGGTGATACGGTTCAGGAAGAAGATGTTGTTCTTCACAGCATCGTGACGTTTCGCCTCGCGGTTCGCATCGCTGTCAATGTGAGTCCTGTCAAGACCTGCGAAAATGGTCAGACCGATGATGTTGTTCTCGAGAGTACAGCTTGTGCCAGGCTGGAACCTGAAACCGAAGCCCTGGGACTGGAGGTCCTTGGTGTAAGACCATACGAAAAGCACGGTATTGTTGCGGAAATTCACCTTGGTAATGGCATTAGGATCCGGTCCGCGTACATCCATCGTGGTCACGCGGTTGTTGATGAACGCGCAGTTGTCCACTGTCAATGAACCTTTCAGAAGGCCGCAGATGGTGGTGTTAGGACCATTCACGAAAGTACAGTTACGCACGAAGACATTGAGATTGTTCACCTTGCCGGCAACGCCGTCGAAATAGATGAAGTAAGTTTCCTGGGTATATACTTCCTTGTTTTCGAGGTTAGGACCGCCCTGTCCCTTGGAGCCTTCACGCATCATGAAAGGAGTCTCCACTCCCTCCGGCCAGCCTTCTCCGCGGAGATTGTAGCCGATGGCATTGCCCTTGTTGAACACGAAACCGTCGATCACGAGGGTAGAGGCAGGTTTTTCAATGCTGCGGATCTGGATAGTTCCGCGTCCCTGTGAAGATCCGTTGGAATTGTCATCCGGAGCGATGGTGGTAAGATACTTGAGCACATCACGCTCGGAAAAATCCGCATTGTAGCCGCCCATAATCACGAGTGGCTTGTCAATGATGATATTGCCCTTGTTCAGGAGGCCGAAATAGTTGCCTTCCGCAACTCTGATTTCAGAGCCCTCAGAAGCCAGGTCAATGGCCTTCTGGATGTTCTTTACCGCTGTTGAAGGACTGAGTCCGTCATTCTTGTTGGAGCCACTGCGGGACACATAATATGTCGGGCCTGAAGCTCTCGGCACAGCCACAGCACTTGACGATGCTGAGCCGGCATTGTCCACTGCCGTATTCACTTTTTCTGTAGCGTTATTTGCCGCATCCTTCAGTTTCTTCAGAAAACCCTGACCGTTTGAAGGTGTCGTCAAAGCCAAAAGCGATACTGTCAGTGCGACGGTTTTCAATAATGTGGTATTTCTCATAAACAAGAGCTGTTAAAAGTAATAGTTGAGCGAAACATTGAAGCCAATGTTTTCTGTTCCATAGAGAACGGCGCTGCTGCCCGGGCTTACAAGGTCATTGTACTGCTCCACTCCTCCTGTCTTGGAAGAGAAGCCTTCGAACTTGGTCCAGGTCTGAGGCTGGAAAATGAACATCACAGGAGTGAAGGTCATGGCACCGGCAAGAGAAATGCGTCCGGTCATGAACCACTCCACACCCATATCGGCATTGATACCGATACCGTGGATGTAACCTACATTGTAACGCCTTGTCGGACGGGCATACGCGATGCCGAGCTGCGACTGGAAGTCATTGAGTGTAGGGTTTTTGGAACCTGCAGGAGCCGGACGTGTCATAGGCATTGACGAAGGCACACGGTTTTCCGGTGTCATGGCATTGCCGTACTTGAAATTCAGACTTCCGCCGGCGATGGCATAGGTGAGGCCGAATCCGGCAGTGAAGCGGAGAGGGCCTTTCCCGGCCAGATACTGCATACCGATCGCGAGGCTACCGCTGTTGAGATTGGACAGCACCGCATCCGCAACCTGGTTCTTGGAATCAGGATTGACAGCCTTGGCGAGGTCATCGTCCACATATTCACGATAATTGATATGGCTGCCGTTGAGACCGAGCGTGGCACGGACTGCCCAATTGTCACTCAGGTAATATCTTACGCGGAATGCTGCCAGAGGATCCTGCGAAAGGATGAACATCTGCTTGCTGGACGTTGCCATCCCTTCGATGAAATCACCGGCGAAATCACCATTGTCCGGCTGCATTTTCAGCCTATACGAGAGAGTCGCAGGGTTGAAAGTGACACCGATGGACCAATCGCCGCGCTTTGGTGAGAAATGGGGAGCCTTGTCAGAGTACACATGGTAGCATGTGATACGCTTGCCTTCAGGGACATTGCTCTCCCCCTGTGCCTTAGCGCCCACGGATGCCAATGTCAATGCCGCAAGACTCAATATCAGAATTTTTTTCATTATAAAGTCGATTAAATGTTAGTTGTTGAAATTCAGACATGCAGACATCTGTCATGCAAGACATGAAGAGCATTACGGCTGAACAAGTCCAGGCGTGGAAATATATGCAGCAGGTTTCATGTCAAGCTGGAAATAGGCTGCTGTGCCACAAGTAACCGATTTGGCAACCTCCGCATGGAAATACGTGTTGCCGGTGTGTTTGTCTGTTTTGCCTGTTTGTGATGCTTCTGACTGTGACATTGCAGTGCATTCCACTTTGATTTCCAGATTCTGGCCTACAGGACATCCGATAGTGGTCTCGAAATATCCGTTAGGGAGAGTCTTGATGGCTTTCAATGCATATTCCACATTTCCCTTGTCATCTTTCTGTCCATAGAAAACATTCACATCCAGACCTACACCTGCAGGAACCGGATCTTTGCCTGTAGGAACGAATCTCACGTGACCGCAGACAATGCTCTTCACCGGAAGGTTTGCTTCCGTAAGGTCAGTAGGGTCAACATTCTCGCAGGATACACAGGCTGTTCCTGCCAATGATACTATAACCAGGAGGCATGCAAGTCCTTTCATCTTGGCGATGGATATTTTCCTGAATTCCTTGAGCATCGGTTCCAATGCGAGGGAGGCTTTGCGGGCACGCAATCCTGCCGCCTTGTTTCCTTTCTTCTCCTGTGCTGTAGCGTCGCGAAGCATCGACTCCGCCGCCTTCTTGATTTGTTTCAAAAGTTCTTCCATAATATTATTGATTAAATGTTATTTCTGTTTAATATAAAAAGCTTTCTTGTTTCCGTAATCATCATAGAGAGTAATGCGCGCATACTGTTCACTAATTGTGGTAACCGTCACGCTGAATGCAGGTTTTTCAGTGCGCGTACCAACCGAACCATTCTCGAAATCAATGATTTCCGCGCGGTTGATATATACAGAATTACCATATTCGTAAGGGCAACAATTCATCGTCACAGCAGCATATGCACCTTTTGGAAGCGTCAAATACACATCTTTTCCGGATTCGAATTTATAGTTCTTCCTCTCCTTAGAACCAGAAACATGATAGCTTAATCTGAACCAAATGCCATCGTTGAAATTCATAAACTTCTTCACCTTGAATCTCGCGCTGATCTCGGTTCCGTAAGCATCTTTGGCTACCAATGTATAGTCATCGTCATCATAATCCTTTGGATAGCTCGTTGGAGACAACGCATATATGGAAGCATCTCCCTCAGGCAACGCTCTGAATGTACTGTTATAATTTAATTTAGGATAAGTTTTAACAAACGACCACTTGACTGGCGAACCAGATTTCACAAAATCAGTTGCAGATGTTCCGACTCTGAAGTAAGTGCTTCCGTTATTGAAAAAAGAGCTTATCATCTGAAGTACTCCACGTGCTCTTGTAATAAGAGATATAGATTTTGGCATCCTTCGGGAACTGGAACGCGGCAGATTGAATACGCAGAGTCTGTTCCTGTCCTATTTCATCCTCCACAGTGATAGTCACAGATTCCATCTTTTTATTAGGCGTAAATTCGAAATATGAGATAGTGTTGGTACTATTAGTCGAAATATTTACACTTCCATAAGAATTCAATTTTTCCAAACCGGACCATTTCACCCCAGCAAGTGTAACAGGCACTTTTTTATTTCCGTAAAGTGCCACCACTGCTTTGTTACCGATATCTACTTTCGCATCTTCGTAGAACATTTCGCTGTTCACTTTGGCGCGCAATGCGTTTCTGCCGAAAGCTATCGGACTGTTGATGATAATCTTATGTGTGAGCCTGTTGCCGGCATCATCGGTGCAGACAAGGGTTGCCGTCTTGCTGCCGCTGAAAGTAGTAGTAGAAATCGGAGCGACGACAACACCGCTGGCACCGACTCGGGTAAGCTTGCATTTACACGAAGGAGATTCGATTGTCCACTTGAAATTAGTGAATGTGCTGAGGTAATTTCCGGAAGCATCCATAAGGCCGAACGCTTCATCGTTTCTGCCGTCATATGATGCACGGATTGTCGTGCTTTCACCTACCGGCTCTAAAGTAAGAGACTTCGTTCGGATACATATTCTCGTTCCTGCCGGGAATGAAGCCTTGGATACCTTTACAGTGAATTTACGCGTATGCTCACCGCTTTCGTCGGTCGCTGTGATTTCAGCGGAACCATACTCGCCAAATGTCCGGATCTCTGCCATCGGAGAGAATCCTGTTCCGTCAATTGTCAACGGCACCACCTTGGCTACGGATTCATTGCTGCTGGTCCAGACGGCATTCACAGCCGGAAACATCTGCACTTCCATAGTGGCATTTCTGGCCATTTCCTCCACATCGTTTACCGGAGTTTCCGTATATAGCCGGCAAATCTTAGTATCGGATGTAAAATCATGCTTCTGTCTGGTGATGGTAAAGGTTTTCGTATAGACATTGTCATCCTCTTTCAGAGATACGGAAATCTTGGTAGCCCCGACCTCGGACTTCTCCTCGAGATTAAGGATAATCTTACTTTCGCTGCGTTTATGTTTGGTTATGGAAACGATTCCCGGATTTTCATTATTAACCTCCACCGAAGATTCCAGAAGTTCGCCGCCATCTAATCTGATCATTTCAATGTAGCGTATTCCCTCATATGTAGGCATCCCGATATCAGTGATGTCGAAAGAGTCATCGTTCGGAATCTCCACATAACGGCTTTCACCCGATATTGTTCTCCTCATGAGCTTGAAGGCTGCTGGATATACCGTAACTGCGATTTCCTTCGACTCGTCCGAACGGCCATAAGGAGTCACCGTGATCTTGCATCCTCCCTCTTTTTTGGCATTGACAAAAGCCTTCCCGTCTTCAATGACGACTTCTGCGGTTTCCGGGTTGTCCGATTTCCATTCCAGCGACGCGGCATTGGCCTTGGCAGGTTCCACTGTCAGTTTTATAGGCGTCGGCATGTCCATGTAGGCGTTCATTGATTTCGGGACGCTGAAGCTGGTTACCGGAATCGGCACCACCTGCACGTCCAGGGTAGCCGATACGTTGCCGCATCTGACAGTGATGACGGTATTTCCCGGCGCAATGGCTGTCACTTGGCCGTTGAACACTTCCGCTATGTTTGTATCAGAAGAGGACCATTCCATGACTGCAGTAGCCGCCGCACTCTCAGGAACAGTGGCATACATTATATACCCAGTCTGGCCTTGGGAAAGGACCATGGACGCTGACGCAGGATCCACGAAATATATCTTTTCGAGGGTATCTCCTCCCCCTTTTTCCTTTTTGCAGGAAAATGCGCATGCAAGCGACAGTAGTACTGCGACTGCTGCCGTAAAGTGCCTCATTGGATTTTGGATAATTTTAGGTATCATGACAAATCTGTATTTTTAGTGTCTGGCTAAGTTTATCGACATTTATAACGTTTTTGCAAATGTAGAGCATCGGAACATTGAAACCTATAGGTAATTATACGTATTTTTTATTACGTAGGTAATCCCAAATCTGACTTTTTTTCACATCTGCCGTATAAAAAGGCATTTTTTTATTTCCGAAAAACCATTGTTTTTTATTAGATTTGCGATTACGGTCTGCCCGGACCACCACAATACAAGAAAAACTGATGAATAAGATACTCACGATACTGATAACGATTCTGACAGGGCTTAACCTTCAGGCAGCAGACGTTGACTCACTTTTCACCCGATGGGAAAGCCTTACCGGAAGCCGGCGCGTGCGTACCGGTAATGAGCTTCTGGAGTTAGGCTACAGGGAGGGCATCATCCCGGAAAAACACACATACGGAAGAAGCCAGGCCATAGAATCCGAAGCGCGGATCTATGATATGATGTCGTGTTGGTATTTTGCCAATGACAAGTTCGACGAGGCATTGTCCGTGGCACTCATGGCATTGCCCCTATGCGAAAAATGCGATGACGAGACGCTGCTTGGAGACTGCATCAACAATATCGGTATCATCTACCAGCGCAAGGGAATGTTCGGTCAGGCCATAACCTATATGGAACGCGTTTACAGGCTGGACCTGAAATCAAAGAACAAGAGCGGAATGAGTTCCACTGTCTAGTCCTGAAAAAAGTTTACCGATATTGAACAATA
>ULQR01005159.1_pt1 | contig 15511 bp, 10 predicted proteins | sample 1954711 | NCBI WGS metagenome assembly ULQR01 (sample SAMEA4835661, study PRJEB28245) | human gut metagenome | biome: gut microbiome; material: fecal sample | place: Denmark | collected 2008
TCATAATCCCGGCTGGTGGCCTCCATCACATGCCACAGGTGGAGCATGGCATGGCGGCTGGCCTCTTCGGTCAGGCGGCTCTCGGCCAGATCACTGCGCAGGATGGCCTCGGCAAGGGAGAGGTTCTGGCTGCGGGCAGCGGCCAACATTTCTTCACAGGATAAAAAGGACATGGTCATTCCTCCGCGTCTTCTTCGGGCTCGTCGATGTTCAGGCAGGTCACCTTCAGGATGCCGGGCAGGGTCGCCAGCTTCCGTTCCAGCGGGTGGGGGATGTGGGAATCGCACTCCAGCACCATAACGGCATAGCCGCCGGTTCCTGCGCGGAACACCTGCATCGATGCAACGTTGATCCTGCGCACGGCAAGGCAGGTGGTCACCTCGGCGATGCAGCCGGGGGTGTCCTCATTGTGAATGATCAGGGTGTTGCTGTCGCCGCCGAAATCGGCGGGCACGCCGTCGATCTCGGTCACGCGGATGCGCCCGCCGCCCACCGAAGCGGCTTTCATGGAAAGCACCCGCCCCTCCCGGCCCGTCAGGGTGAGAACAGCGGTATTGGGGTGCGCAGAGCGCAATTCCACAGGATGGATCCGGAATGCCATGCCCTGCTCTGCGGCCAGGGCAAAACTGTCGGGCAGGCGGGGATCATCGGGCCGCAGGCCAAGCAGGCCGGCGACCAGGGCTTTATCCGTGCCATGTCCCTTTCCGGTGGTGGCAAAACTGCCGTACAGGCCGATATCCGCCTGCACCGGGATCTCACCCAGAAGCTTCTGGGCCGTGTAGCCGATCCGGGCGGCACCCGCTGTATGGCTGGAAGAGGGGCCGATCATAACCGGCCCGAGAACGTCAAACAAGCGCATCCGATGCACATCCTTTCGTGCTCCGCCGGGCAAAAATCGCCCGCTTCGCACTTTTTCTCTCTTTTATTATACCGCTTTTGCCCCACTTGTGCTATAATAACTTTACTAATGTTTGAAATCGCTCCTTTGGGGGCAACACGGAGGTTGGATTCCTATGAAACTGGTAAGCGTGGAAACTCCCGAAAAGAGTGTCTGCAAGATGACCTTCAGCGCAACAGCTGAAGAGCTGGAGACCGCATCCAATGCGGTGTATGAGCGCACCCGCGCCAGCTACACCATCAAGGGCTTTGCCAAGGGCGAGGCTGACCGTGCTCAGATCGAGGCCGACCGCGGCGAGCACACATTCTGGTATGATGCCATCAACGACCTGATGGATCGCGATGTTCCTGCCCTGTACGAGGCCGCCATGGCCGAGCACGGCTTCAAGGCGGTGGATGAGCCCAGCTATGACCTGGTCAGCGTTAAAAAGGACGAGGGCTTTGTAGCCACCGCCACCACCCCGCTGCAGCCGGAGCTGAACCTGACCCAGACCACCGGCTTCCATGTGGAGTGCGTGACCCCCGCCGTCACCGACAAAGAGATCGATGCCGTGCTGGAGCGCCGCCGCAATGCTGCTGCCGAGCTGGTGCCCCACAAGGGCCCGGCCGTTAAGGGCAACATCGTTCACATCGATTACGAGGGCCTGCTGGACGGCAAGCCCTTCCAGGGCGGTTCCGCACAGAACCAGACCCTGCAGCTGGGCAGCGGCCGGATGATCCCCGGCTTTGAGGACGGCATTCTGGGCCACAAGGGCGGCGAGGAATTCGAGATCAACGTCACCTTCCCGGTACGCTATCACGTCAAGGACCTGGCCGGAAAGCCCGTTGTCTTCAAGATCAAGCTGATCGATGTCTGCGTCCGCCAGCTGCCCGCCCTGAACAGCGATTTTGCCAAGAAAGTGGGCAAGGTGGATACCATGGAAGCATTCCGGGAACAGGTGCGCAAGCAGCTGCACGACGGCAAGCACGCCAGCGCCCTGAACCGCGCAAAGGACCAGGTGCTGACCCAGCTGGCCTCTGCCGCTGAGGGCGAGCTCCCCAGCGTTCTGGTGGAGAGCACCTACCAGCAGGAGATGCAGAACATCCAGCAGCAGCTCCAGATGCAGCGTATGAGCCTGGACCGCTACCTGAGCCAGATCCACCAGACCCGCGAGAACTTCACGGCCAACGTTCACGCCGCCGCCGAGAAGAACACCCGCGCCCGGATGGCTCTGCTGCAGGTCGCCCAGAACGAGGGTCTGGTGCCCACCGATGAGGAGATCACCAAGAACCTGCAGGAGCGCGCCGACCGCACCAAGAAAACGCTGGAAGAGGTCAAGGCCAACGCCAACATCCCCGCCATGCAGCGCAGCGAGGCCATCCGCCGCGCCGCCGACTGGGTGATCGAGCACTCCACCATCGAAGAAAAGTAATTTCCCAAAGCACAACAAAAAGAGCCTGTCTCCAATAAATTTTGGGAGACAGGCTCTTTTCTTTTGCAGTTTATTTTGTCAGGAGATTGAAGCCCATGACCACGATGCCCAGCACGACCAGAACGATGCCGGTTGCACGGTTCAGGGTCTTGGCATCGGCCTTATTGGCAAAGACAGCGGCGATGCGGGCCCACAGCAGGGTGAACAGGACGCAGAGGATGAACACGGTCCAGTCCGGTGCGCCGCCGATGGTAAAGTGGGAGACCGCGCCGGTCAGGGCGGTGAAGGTCATAATGAACACGCTGGTGCCCACAGCAGTCTTGAGCTCGTAGCCCAGCACACTGGTCAGGATGAGCAGCATCATCATACCGCCGCCGGCACCGATAAAGCCGCAGATCATCCCGATGACCACACCGCAGACGATTGACTGGAGGGCACGCTTCTTAGCAGAGACCCCCTGCATGGCTTCTTTGGTGGTCATAACGGGCTTGACGATGAATTTAATGCCCAGCAGGAACGTCATAAACACCGAGAAGCTGCCCATGGTGGTGGAAGGCACCAGGCTTGCCACCCAGCTGCCCACCACGGTGAACAGCAACACACTGGCCATCATGATCAGGCCGTTTTTGATATCCAGGTTTTTGTTTTTGTGGTAGGTGTAGGCAGATACCGCACTGGCCAGCACATCCGAGGAAAGTGCAATACCGACTGCCATATAGGGGTCCATCCCCAGGAAGGTGATGAGCATCGGGCTGATGACAGCGGCGGCGCTCATGCCCGCAAAGCCGGTGCCCAGGCCCGCGCCCATCCCGGCAAAAAAGGTAACAATAATGGTAAACAGCAGGTTCATCTTATTCTTCTCCTTCTAGGATCGCATCCAGATTTTCGTTCATCGTATCGATGACCTCAAAAAATATCTCGAGTTTTTCTTCCTCCAGCCCTGCCATCAGGCGACGGATGAAATCATCCTGCATCCTGCGGCCCTGTTCGATGATGGACTGCGCCTTTTCGGTGCAGGCAAGCTCCGTTTTGCGGCGGTCACCCAGCACCGGGCGGCGCTCCAGAAAGCCCTCCTGCACCAGCTTGTCCACATTCACCGAGACAAGGTTCGCCTTGATGTGGCGCACCTCCACGATATCGCGGGCGGTCGTGTAGTTGGGATTGTTGGCAAGGAACATCAGGATATCAAACGCTGTCTGCGGCAGATGCAGCTTCTGGCACAGCGGCTTGCAGACGGCGCTGTACACAAGGCCCGTCTTGTTGGCAAATTCCACACTGGGGTTCAGCTCACGCATTGCGCGCCTCTCTTTCTCTCTTTTTGAATTGTTCATTTTTGAAGTATTTTAGCATAAGGAATCTCTGTTGTCAAGGGCAGGTGGCGTAAAATCTCCTGATCCCTATATTTTTTTCATCGCAAAAAGCCCGCACCATGAAAATTTTCACGGTACGGGCTTTTGATATGCTTCAGGACAGGGTCACAGCACCGCCACGGCGAGGAACCGCACAACGAGCGCGGCAAGCCATGCCACAACGCACTGGTTTACGACCATAACAGTGGCCCAGCGGCCGCCCATCTCCCGCTTGACCGATGCCACAGCGGCGATGCAGGGAGTATAGAGCAGGCAGAACACCAGCAGGGGAGCCGCTGCCGCCGGGCTGAGCGCCGCGCCCAGTGCGGCAGAGGAGCCATACAGGATGGTAAGGGTGGAGACGACGCTCTCCTTTGCCATAAAGCCGGTGATCAGCGCCGTGGACACTCGCCAGTCGCCAAAGCCCAGCGGTGCAAACAACGGAGCAATGCCGCTGGCGATCCAGGCCAGGATGCTCTCCTGCGGGTCTGCGGTCAGACTGAGCTGGAAATCAAAGTTCTGCAGGAACCAGATGATGATGGTTGCCAGGAAGATGACCGTAAAGGCACGCTCGAGGAAATCCCGGGCCTTTTCCCAGAGCAGCTGGCCCACATTTTTCAGGCCGGGCAGGCGGTAGTTGGGCAGCTCCATAACAAAGGGCACGGCCTCGCCCTTGAACAGCGTTCCCTTGAGCAGAAAGGCCATACCGATGCCCACAAGGATGCCCAGGAAATACAGGCCCACCATGACCAGTGCGGCGTACTCCGGGAAGAAGGTCACCGCAAACAGGCTGTAGATCGGGAGCTTGGCCGAGCAGCTCATAAAGGGCGTGAGCAGGATGGTCATTTTCCGGTCCCGCTCCGAGGGCAGCGTGCGGCTTGCCATCACGCCGGGAACCGTGCAGCCAAAGCCGATGAGCATGGGCACGATGCTGCGGCCCGAAAGACCGATACGCCGCAGCAGCTTGTCCATCACAAAGGCCACGCGGGCCATATAGCCGGTATCCTCCAGCAGGGAAAGGAAGAAGAACAGGGTCACGATGATGGGCAGGAAGCTCAGCACACTGCCCACACCGGTAAAGATGCCGTCGATCACCAGCGAATGCACTGCATCGTTGACGTTCCACGCCGTCAGGGCATTGTCCACAAGGATCGTCAGATTTTCAATGCCCAGTTCCAGCAGGCTTTGCAGCCCTGCGCCGATCACGCCGAAGGTCAGATAGAACACCAGCGCCATGATGCCCACGAACGCCGGGATCGCCGTGTACTTTCCGGTGAGGAAGCGGTCGATCCTTGCGCTGCGCAGCTGCTCCTTGCTCTGGTGGGGCTTTACCACGGTCTGATTCACCAGCTGATGGATAAAATGGAACCGCATATCTGCAATGGCGGCGGCGCGGTCCAGACCGCGTTCCTGCTCCATCTGCAGGATGATATGCTCGATCATCTCTTTTTCGTTCTGATCCAGCTTCAGGGCCTCCTCAATGCGGGGGTCGCCTTCCACCAGCTTTGTGGCGGCAAAGCGCACCGGGATCCCCGCCGCCCGGGCGTGGTCCTCGATGAGATGGATGATGCCGTGGATGCAGCGGTGAACCGCACCGCCGTGGTCATCCTCGCCGCAGAAGTCCATCCGGCCCGGGCGCTCCTGATACTTTGCCACATGGATGGCGTGATCCACCAGCTCATCCACGCCCTCGTTCTTGGCGGCGGAAATGGGGACCACCGGGATGCCCAGCATCGCTTCCATCTCGTTGATGTTGATGGTGCCGCCGTTGCCGCGCACCTCATCCATCATATTCAGTGCCAGCACCATGGGGGTGTCCAGCTCCATCAGCTGCATCGTTAAGTACAGGTTGCGCTCGATGTTGGTGGCATCCACGATGTTGATGATGCCCGTGGGCTTTTCGCCAATGATGAACTGCCGGGTCACGATTTCCTCGCTGGAATAGGGCGACATGGAGTAGATGCCGGGCAGGTCGGTGACTTCGGTATCGGGGTGCTCCCGGATGGCACCGCTCTTGCGGTCCACCGTCACGCCCGGAAAGTTGCCCACATGCTGGTTGGAGCCGGTGAGCTGGTTGAACAGGGTCGTTTTGCCGCAGTTCTGATTTCCGGCCAGCGCAAATGTCAGCACCGTTCCATCCGGCAGCGGGTGTTCGCCCTTTTTGGTGTGGTAGCGGCCGCCCTCGCCCAGGCCCGGGTGCTCCACCATCCGGCCGGCCTTCCGTGCCGGAGCTGCTGCGGGTGCTTCCGCCGGGGTGATCTCGATCCGTGCCGCATCGTCCAGCCGCAGGGTCAGCTCATAGCCGTGGATCTGCAGCTCCATGGGGTCCCCCATGGGCGCGAATTTCACCAGCGTGACCTTCTCGCCGGGGATCAGCCCCATATCCAGAAAATGCTGGCGGAGTTCTCCTGTTCCGCCCACTGTATCGATCACGGCACTTTCGCCGATCTTCAGTTCCTTTAATGTCATGGCAGATGCCTTTCCTTCGACAAAATGTTAGTGTATGTGAACAGTCTTAATATATGCTAACTCAAAGGCATTGTCAAGGCGGGAAGCGGCAAAAATTCCCGCCTGTCCCCGCTGTTTTTTGTAGAGATCTTTCTCCTGTTCCGGCAGATTTCCGGGCAAAAGAAAACGCACCCCTGAATTTTCACGTTCAAAGGTGCGTTTTGAGAACAGTTCTGTTTACTTCACGGTGTGATAGCCGTCGGGGTTGTTCTTCTGCCAGTTCCAGCTGTCGGCACACATCTCCTCGATACCGTACTCAGCCACCCAGCCCAGCTCGTTCTTGGCCTTGGTGGGGTCGGCATAGCACTCGGCGATATCACCGGGGCGGCGGGGATCGATCACATAGGGGAGCTTCTTGCCGCAAGCCTTCTCAAAGGCATGGATGACATCCAGCACGCTGTAGCCGTGGCCGGTGCCCAGGTTGCAGATGAACAGGCCGCAGTTGGTCTGCAGCTTCTTGATGGCGCAGACATGGCCCCGGGCCAGGTCAACCACATGGATGTAATCGCGCACGCCGGTGCCGTCGGGGGTGGGGTAGTCGTTGCCAAAGACATGCACCTTTTCCAGCTTGCCCACGGCCACCTTGGCGATGTAGGGCATCAGGTTGTTGGGGATGCCGTTGGGGTCCTCGCCGATCAGGCCGGACTTGTGGGCACCGATGGGGTTGAAGTAACGGAGCAGAGCCACGTTCAGGGTGGGGTCAGCCTTGCAGACATCGGTCAGGATGCGCTCGGTAAAGGCCTTGGTGGTGCCGTAGGGGTTGGTGGTGGCACCCACGGGGAAGTCCTCGGTGATGGGCACGCTGGCGGGGTCGCCGTAGACAGTGGCGGAGGAGCTGAACACGAAGTTGCGGCAGTTGTGGCGGCGCATCACGTCCAGAATGACCAGCGTGCAGTTGAGGTTGTTATAGTAGTACTCGATGGGCTTGGAGACGCTCTCGCCCACAGCCTTATAGGCGGCAAACTGGATGACGGCATCGATATCGGGGCACTCGGTGAAGATCTTCTCCACGTCCTCGTGCTTTGTCATATCGGCCTGATAGAACCGGAAGTCCTTGCCGGTGATCTGCTTGACCCGATCCAGCACCACGGGGGAAGCGTTGTAATAGTTATCTGCCACCACGATGTCAAAGCCAGCGTTCAGCAGTTCGATACAGGTGTGGCTGCCGATATAACCGGCACCGCCGGAAACCAAAATTGCCATAAAAGTACCTCTCTTCTCGTCACCAAAGTTGCTTGCGCGGGGCAGGCCCGCCTTCTGCCACAAGGATACAACGTTTTGGCCGCAGAATCAAGTAACGGGAATTTTATAAGGATGGATTTTTGTTTCCATTTATTTTTTCGCGCATTGATTTACAAGCGTTTTTTGTGTTTTGCGCATGGAGTGATGGAACGCTTTGTGCAAATCAGAAAAAAAGCCCTCTCATTCAAAGCCTGACGGCTTTGCCTGAGAGGGCTGCATTTTACAGTTTCCCGCATTGTTTGCCGGTGAAGAACCGCAGGGTGGTGTTGGCACGGAACACTTTCCCGGCCCGCAGGGCGGTGGAGGGGAACTCCGGGTGGGAGGGGCTGCAGGGGAAGTGCTGGGTCTCCAGCGCAAAGCCGCCGTATTTCTGCATCGGCACGCCGCCCTTGCCGGGGGCAGGGCAGTCCTGCAGGAAATTGCCGGTGTAGAGCTGCACGCCGGGCTGGGTGGTATAGACCTTCATGCTGATGCCGGTCTTATCGCTGGAAGCCCAGGCGCACAGGCTCTGGCTGGCCCCGCGGCCCCTGTCGATGACAAAGCAGTGGTCATAGCCGCCGCCCACCATGGTGGTCTGGGAAAAGCCGGTGTCAATGTCCCGGCCAATGGGCTTACCCGCCCGGAAATCCATCGGCGTGCCTGCCACGGGCAGGATATTGCCGGTGGGGCAGGTCTCGTTGTTGCCCTCCAGATAGCGGGACGCATAGATGCGCAGCTTCTGGCCCAGCACATCACCGCCGCCATCCAGATTGAAGTAGGTGTGGTTGGTCAGGTTGATGATGGTGTCGGCATCAGAGGAGACACGGTAATCCATCCGCAGGGCGTTGTCCTCAGTGAGGATATACCGCACCGAGATCTTCAGATTTCCCGGGAAACCATCCTCTCCATCGGGGCTTTCCGCCTCCAGAAGCAGGGTATCGCCAAAGGCCTTTACCTCATACAGCTTGCGCGGGAAGGTGCCGTGCAGGTGGTTTTTGCCATTGTTGGCTTCCAGCTGATAGGTCTTGCCGCCCACGTTGAACACGGCATTCTCGATGCGGTTGGCGTACCGGCCCACGAACGCGCCGCAGCAGGTGCTGCCGGACGATTCAAAGTCCTTGACGTAATCGGCGTAGGTGTCGTGGCCCAGCACCACATCCACCGGCCCGCTCTTGGTGGGCACCCAGATATTCTTGATGATACAGCCGTAGTTCAGCACACTGACCGCCAGCCCGCCGGGGTTCGAGATGATGTATTCATTGATCTTTTCGCCGTTTGGGGTCATGCCAAAGGGCTTGGAGAGAAACTGTGCCATAGGGCTCTCCTCCTTTTGTATTTTTTCGGGATAGCACACTCTCTGTTTTATCCTTTATTGTTTTGATTATATCACAATTTTCTCCTTCTGTGTTGGCATTTTTTAAGGGATTCTATCCAATATTTCGAGAGATTTTTTGTAAATTCTGCCCCATAGGCAGAAAAAAGCCCCGGAGGGCCAGGGGTAGGCGCTCCGGGGCTTGGGATAAGTTCAGTTTTAAGATTTACTGAGCAGGCTGAGTAGGGATAGTCATAGACATCTGAATGCCAACGGCAATATAAGTCTTACCGTTAACCGTCTTTGCAGCAACACCAATCTTTTCAATCTCAACACCATTTTTCTTCATGGTGGCAATCATTTGGGTCAGCTGTGTGTTGTCCACATTCGCCAGGTTATCCGGAGTGACCTCCAATACCGTATAAGTTTTGGAGTTGAAATCCGAGTAATCGCCAGCCTTCACATCAGGGATCGGCAGAGCCATCTTAGCACGATATTTGTTATCTACTTTCTCGGTGTCCTCCTTCAGGACTTCCTTTGTCACTTTACCATCCTTGATTTTATCAAGAGACTGAACGGCAAGATTCTTCATCTCTGTATCATTTTCTTTCAAACCAGTAGATTCAGACAGAACCGCAAACATTTTCTCTTCAGCCTTCTGTGCAAAAGAAGGCGCGCTGTCCTCGCCGCAAGCGGTGAGCAGTGCCAGAGCCATTACGCCGGCCAGCAGAAGGGCGGCCATTTTCTTGAGCATTTTCATTTGTAGAACCTCCAATGTAAAATGATATTTTACCACACAGAAAGCATACCCCTACACCTTCTGCATTGTGAACTCATTCTACATCTCCCCCCTCCCCCCCCCTGTCAATATTTTTTATCGAATTCCACAAATTTTTGGATACTATGCCAAAGCTGCGGCAAATTTTTTAGCAGATTGACAAAAAGCACCCCTCACATGGCTGTGAAGGGTGCTTTGGGGAAGTTTTCTTATGCAGAACACGGTTCGGTAATTGCCTCCCGCACCTGTTCTAACGAAAGTTCGGTGGTCTGGGCGATCTTATCCAGATCATGCTCTCCGTTCTTCCAGAGATTGAGCGCAATGCGCTTTCCCTTTGCCACCTCGGCATCTTCTCGTTCCCGATCAACGATCACCTGCATTGTCTTGCACATAGCTGCCACTCCTTCCGTTTCTTCTTTAAAGTATTTTACTCTTGCCCTTATTTTGGGGTTCCGGATATCCCGATAGTCATCACAGCGGAAATCCTGCATCAGCGCGCCGACCTCATCCGTTCCCCGATATGCGCCGTTCACATATACGATATGTGCACGGTCGTGGAACAGCTTCCCGGTTTCCTGAATCGTCCGTTCAATATTGTAAACCGGCAGACCATCTCCCAAAACATCATTTGCCGTAATAAATATGATATATGTCTCAGGCAGGTCAGAATATTTTTCGCCAGAAGTCGTCAGGCGGGAATCAAACAGCGCACTGTTCAGCCGCGCCCGTTCCGGAGCGGCTCCCTTATCTTCCTGCTGTACTTCGATATCGTACTGCTTGCCTGCATCATCCGTTGCATAAATGTCCAGCCGTACAGAACGGCCAAACAGATTGCCGATCGTAAGCTGTGTTGCAGACCTTGCGACGGTCAGGTCCTTTCGTTTCAGGATGATGCGAAGCAGCTCCTGTGTGCTCTCTTTATCTCCTGAAAACACCTGTGTCATAAAGGTGTCATCCATCAGGGTAAATTTACGGATAGCATTCATGCGTTCTTCATTCTTCTCATCCAACTGTACGAACCGCATTTCCGCCATCCTTTCGTTTCAGAAAAAGAGTACTTTTCTACGTTTATATTTTATCATCATTTTATCTATACTGCAAGTATCAAAAAAGCACCCCTCACATGGCTGTGAAGGGTGCTTTGGGGAAGTTTTCTTACTCCGGCTGAGCGGTGTTCTGGGCGATATACTCGGCGGCATCATCGGGGATGTCGTCAAGGTTCTCATCGCCGATATCCACGTTCAGCGGCGGCTTCTTGAAGAGGATGTCGTACATCAGGGGCACAACGTACAGGGTCATCAGGGTGGCGTAAGTCAGGCCGAAGATGATGACGATGGCCATGCCGCTCATCAGCTGGCTGGCCATATCGCCGCTGAACACCAGCTGGAGCATGGCCAGAACGGTGGTCAGGGTGGTCATCAGGATGGGGCGCATTCGTGTTTTGCCGGTGGCGATCAGGGCCGCGCGGCGCTCCATGCCGCCGATGCGCAGCTGGTTGGCGTAATCCACGAACACGATGCCGTTGTTGACGACCGTGCCCATCAGGACGATGAAGCCCATCAGGGAGATCATGGTCAGCTGCTGGCCGGTGAGCAGCAGGCCCAGCAGGCCGCCGGTAAAGGCCAGCGGAATGGTGAACAGAACGATGAAGGGGGAGAGCAGGCTCTGGAACTGGGCCACCATAACAAGGTAGACGAAGGGCAGCGCCAGGAACATCCACTGGCCCATCTGATCCACCACCATGCCGTTGATCTCAGAGCCGCCGCCCATATAGAAGCTGCAGCCCTCGGGCATCTCATCGGATGCGGCAAAGGCGTTCAGCTTCTTTTCCAGCGCGCGGGTCTCGGTGGTGGTATTGGTGCCCTCCACCGCGTCCGCCGTCACACTGATATATCGGGTCTGGTTCTTGCTGGTGATGGAGTCCGGGGTGGAGCCGGTGACCCAGGTGGCCATATCGCCCAGCGTGCAGGTGCCGGTCTCGGTGGTGCCGTCGGCGGCCATGACGGAGGTCGTAAAGGTCATATCCATCATGTTTTCCTTGGTCATGGGGTCCAGATTGTTGCTGATCTGGACATTCATGGTGGAGCCATCGATGGCAACGGGGGTCTGGGCCGTGGTGGTGGTGGTCAGCTTGGCGGCGATCTGCTGGTAGACCTGCGCCACGGTCAGGCCGTAGGAACGGACCTTATCCCGGTCGATCTGCAGGTTGATGGTGGCATCGCCGCTGCCCAGACCGTTGGTGGCATTGGTAAAGCCGTCCATCTCGTTGACCATATCCACCACCTTCTCGGAGAGGGCAGTCATGGTATCAATGTCGTTGCCGGAGATCTGAACGGTCAGGCCCATATCCAGCTGGCTGGTCAGCTCCTGCATTCCGCTGATCTCAACGGTGGCGGTGCAGTTCTCCACGCCGTTCACAGCTTCCTCCAGCGCCTCACGGGCCTGTTCGATCTGCCGGGAGGAGAGGCTCTCGTCCAGCATCACGTTGATCTGGTAGGTACCGTAGCTGTTGGCGGCTTTCAGCAGGTCGGTGATGGTCTGGGGCAGACCCAGCTGGCCGACATCCATTCCGGCCACGCGGCTGTCGGTGGTAACGCCCACCTCTTCCACGTTGTCCACAGCCAGCAGGGCATCAATGACATTCTCGGCCACAGCATAGGATTCTTCCTTGGTCAGATCCTTCTCGGTGGAGAGGGTGACGATGGCCTCGTTGCTGGTGATGGTGGGCAGCATCTCAACGCCCATGGACATCACGCGCCAGCCGCAGAACACCAGCAGCACCACTGCCGCGCCCAACGGTGCCCAGCGGTGCTGGAAGCACCATTCCAGGCTCTTGACGTACTTTTCCTGCACCTTGTCGAACCACTTGAGCTCTTTGGGCTTGGAGTTTTTCAGCAGGGTAGAGGAGGCCGCCGGGGCAACCGTCAGGGCTACGATGAGGGAAGCAGCCAGACAGTAGCCGATGCACATGGACATGGGCTGCAGCAGGCTCTTGATGACACCGGAGGTGAAGATGACGGGCAGGAACACGCAGACAGAGGTGAGGGTGGAAGCCATGATGGCCATGCCCACCTGCTTGGTGCCCTGGACCGCCGCGCGGGCAGCGGGCACGCCGCGGCTGCGCAGACGGTAGATGTTCTCGATGACGACGATGGAGTTGTCCACCAGCATACCAATGCCGAGAGACAGGCCCGCCAGCGTCATAATATTCATATCCAGGCCGGTGAAGTACATGAGCACCACGGCAAACAGCACCGACAGCGGGATACTGATGCCGACCACCAGCGTGGGCTTGATGTCCTTGAGGAAGATGGCCAGCACGATGATGGCAAGGGCCGCGCCGATGAGCATACTGCTCAGGATGCTGCCGACGATGATGCTGATGTAGTTGCCCTGGTTGGACAGCACGACCACATGCAGGCCATCGTATTTCTGTTCCAGCTCCTTGAAGGCGGCCTTGCAGTTGCCGGAAACTTCACCGGCGCTGGAAGAATTGCTCTTGAAGATCTTCAGCACCACAGAGCGCTCGCCGTTCAGGCGGGTAAAGCTGTCCTCCGCGTTGTCAATGATCTGCACATCGGCCACGTCAGACAGGCGGACATCGCCAAAGCCGTCCACATGGAGCAGCAGGGCACCGGAGATATCCTCGATGCTGTCGTACTCCTCGCCGACCTTCAGCAGCCAGGACTTGTTGCTGGAATCCTTGACATAACCGGCGGGCATGGAGAAGTTCTGGGCATAGATCAGCTGTGCCAGCGTGTCAATATCCAGCATCTTGGCCACGTCGGAGTTCTCCATGGCCATCTGCTTGGCATCCTCGTACTGCTGCTTGGCATCTTCCAGCTGCTTCTCGTAATCGTTCAGCATCTCGCGGGCCTCGGTGAACTTGATATAGGCCTGCAGCTGCTGCTGGGAATAGCTGCCCACGATCTGGGTGAACTGATCCATCAGGCCGGGCACGTCGTCCATGGCCTTGATGGTGCTCTCCAGCGTGTTATAAATGTTGCTCAGGCTCTGCTGCACCTGCAGATCATCGACCAGCTCCCCGGCCGTTGTGCCGGCGGTGTCGCCCTGCGCGTTCAGGCGCTGCTGCAGATCCTGCAAAGCGGTGGTCAGCTTATCGGTGATATCGCGCAGCTCCGCCACGATCTCGATCAGAGAATCGATATCCTGCATTCCGGTCTCGTTGAACTTGTCCACGACCCGCTGCAGGCCGTCCCGCACATCGATCAGGGCCTGCTGGATCTCAGGCTCGTTGACCACGGCAATGAGCTGGTTGACGCTCTCCAGAAGGGCCTGTGCCTGCTTCTTGACCAGCATGAAGGAATCCTGCAGCTCGCCGGAGTACTGGCTGTTGATGGTATCGCTGACCAGCTTGTCGTAATTGGCCAGCTGGGTCTCGTACTCCTTTCTGCCTGCCTCGATCTGGGCCTCGGCATCATCCAGCTGGGCCTTTGCATCGGCCAGCTGCACGTCAATGACCTCCAGCAGCTTTTCGTTGATGGCATCGATCTTTTCCTGATCGAGCTGCACCTGCACCATCCGGGTGACCAGGCCGTTGGCGGAAATATTGGAAACGCCGCCCTGACGCTCAATATAGGGGACCATGGTGTCGTTGACGAAATCGGCCAGCTCATAGGAATCGCTGCCCTCGCGGCTGACGGCCACGGTCATAAAGGCGTTCATGTTCAGGGTATATTCAATGATGGAGGGGGTCATACAGGTGCTTGGCAGGCTGGCGGTGGTCTGATCCACCTTGTTGGACACCTTGACCACGGCACTGTTCATGTCCGTATCGTCCTCAAACTCCATCAGCAGCAGACTGTAGTTTTCTGCCGAGGTGGCGGTGACGTTTTTCACGCCCGAGATGGTGCCCAGCGCGCTCTCCATCACGTCGGAGACCTCGTTCTCCACACGCTCCGGGCTGGCACCGGGATAGACCGTGACCACCATCAGGTACGGTGTGTTCACGTTTGGCAGCAGGTTGGTCTGCATATTCTGCACGGACACAAGGCCCAGCATGATGACCATGATGACTGCAACCAGAACGGTGAACGGTTTTTTGACGCTGAATTTTTCCATTTCTTCCTACCGTTTCTGTGTTTTCCCACGCATTGCGCGGCTGCTCTTTTTTCTCAGAGCGGACCAAAGGCGATACCCCTATTATACACCCGGTTCCGGGGCTTGCAAGGCTTGCCCGGAGATTCTTTCGCAAATCTTGAGAATCTTTTGTGAAATCCGGGTGATACCTCAGTTTTTTGACGTTTTTTAGATCAAATTTCAGACGGAGTTCAAGTGGGATACGAATGAGCGGGGCGGAATGTTGCAGAGGATGAAATTTTTTTATCGGCTCCCCCTTTGGGGGCAACGACGACGACCGCCGCCAGTGGCGGATTGAGGGAGGAGTTGTTGGGGCAGTGGCCAGCAAGGTGCGAGTGCAATTGCACGAAGCAGCTGCTGGGAGCCACAACCTGGGCTGGCGAACGAAGTGAGCCTGAGAGGGCTGTTCAATTTTCAACGTTTATGCTATAATAATCCTCAGAATGGATCTTCAGGCCCTTCTGCGGGCCTTTTTACGAGATAGGGGAGTTTCCCCTGTGAGGAACAGTATGAAAAAAGTCATCTCTGTCCGTTTCAAGGAAAACGGCAAAAGCTATTATTTCGATCCTGCCGGGGCCGACATCAAAACCGGCGAATACGTGATCGTGGAGACCGCCCGCGGCATTGAGTGCGGCGAGGTGGTGCAGGGCGTGAAGGAGATCGCCGACAGCGCCGTTTCCAAGGCGCTCAAGCCCATTACCCGGATGGCCGACAGCGTGGATGTGCGCCGGATGCGCCAGAACCGCGAGGATGAGAAGCGCGCCTACCACACCTGCCAGGAGTGCATTGCCCGCCACGGCCTGGAAATGAAGCTGGTGGAGGCCGAGTACACCCTTGACCGCTCCAAGATCATGTTCTACTTCACCGCCGACGGCCGGGTGGACTTCCGCGAACTGGTCAAGGATCTGGCCGGCATCTTCCACACCCGCATCGA